>Ga0209077_1000234_pt1 | contig 14664 bp, 18 predicted proteins | sample PPLLak1March2015_FD_187247 | JGI IMG/M metagenome (GOLD analysis project Ga0209077, IMG submission 187247) | Freshwater sediment microbial communities from Prairie Pothole Lake near Jamestown, North Dakota, USA - PPLs Lake P7 Core (1) Depth... | ecosystem: Environmental > Aquatic > Freshwater >... | reverse complement strand
CGATAGACGGACGAGGTCAACGGCGGGCAGGATGCCCGCCGAGCGGACGGGACGTCCGCGAACCCAGTGCGGACAAGATGTCCGCGCTCCAAGAAGGCGTCAAACCCGAATCCTCTGCAAAGCTAAACGCTTTCTTGATTCATCCTCGACAAATGGCCGCTGCCGCTGCGTGTTAAGGAGTGGAAACGAGGCGACTCCTAACGTTGCTTCATTTCCCCCGTCTAATATAGAGTTTGGCAGGATCTTTGGCGCGGCCGTAGGGTTCTGGTGCGATGCGCCTGGCACCCGCGGTCGGTGCCTGTGGACGCGTGTCTCTGGGTAAAAGAAGTCCTGCGAGCGGACAGCATACGACTGGAGGTTCAGATGATTAACCGACGTAATTTTCTTTTGTCTTCCACTCTTGCGGGTGTGGCCGCCGGTACTGCCGCGGGTCAGACGGAAGCTGTCAAGCCAAAGCCGCGCGTGCGGCCGTCCGCGGATTACTACGGCCCTCAATTCTACGGCCAGGAAGAGCGCGACCAACTGATGGAGGTCGTTGACACGGGTTGCCCGTTCCGCTGGTATGGACCGGGCAACCAGCAGCCTGCGAAAGTGGCCACTTTCGAGAAAGAATTTGCCGCAGCCATGCAGAGCAAGTACTGCCTGGCGGTGACGTCCGGGACGGCGGCCCTCCAGACAGCGATGGCCGCCCTGGAGGTTGGCCCCGGCGACGAGGTGATCCTCCCGGCCTGGACCTGGCACTCTTGCTATTCGGCGGTTGTACTGGCAGGTGCACTGCCGGTTTTTGCCGAGATCGACGAATCGTTCAACATCGACCCCGCCGACATCGAGAGCAAGATCACGCCCCAGACGAAAGCCATCATCGCAGTCCATCTCCAGGGCAACCCCGCTGAAATGGACAGCATCCTGGCTATAGCCCGCAAGCACAAGCTGAAGGTTCTCGAAGACTGCGCGCAGAGCGTCGGAGGCAGCTACAAAGACAAAGCGCTTGGCTCGATGGGCGATATCGCAATTTACAGCCTGCAGCTCAACAAGACGATCACCGCCGGAGAGGGCGGGGCAGTGGTCACCAATGATCCTGTGCTTTTTGAGCGCGCCGGGCGCTTTCACGACGTTGGAAGCCTGCGCGGGCTGCATCAGGCGATGGTCGGCAAGGCACAGCTTCAGCCCTTCGTCGGCTGCAATTTCCGGATGAGCGAGTTCACCGGCGGTGTTTTGCTCGCGCAAACCAGGAAGCTGGCTCGGATCGTGGCTGGTACCCGGGCGGCAGCGGCTCGCATCTACCAAGGTTTGGCGGACTTGCCTGGAATTTACTTCCGGCAGCGACCGGACCCGGCCGGCGAAATCGGCGTCGGGGTCTTCGTGCGATTCAAGAGCAAGGACCAACGCGACCGGTATGTGAGCGCCCTTCGACGCGAGGGCGTCGCGGCGGGAGGCCCCTCCGGTTCCGTGGTCCTTCCGATCCAGGAGTACATCGAAAACAAGCGGACGGTTCATCCCGCGTGGCCGACGTTCAACTCGGAAAGGGGCAGGTCTATCCGTTACGGGGCCGCCTGTTGTCCACGGACGATCCAGATACTGGAGCAGTTCGGAGGTGTAGCGGTCGGGCCGAAGTTCACGAAACAAGACACCGACGAAATCGTGGGCATCGTCCGCAAAGTCTATCCGGATATTATGTCGAGCTAAGCCGATCGGAGTCCCACATGCCAGGCGTCATGCGAACATCTCTAGGCGTGTTGCTGCTCGCCGTCCCGGTGGTGCTTCAGACCTCTTCCGGCGAGCCGACTCAACCCCCAGACTGGCTCCCCGATTGCGATTTGCAGGTCGTCACTTACTCCCCTTCCAGATATCAATCGCGCATTACTTTCCAGTCGGTTGCCGGTTCCCAGGAACAGACTGCCAAAAGCCCGGCTGTCAAGTCGCCTCAGGAAACCCGGTGGTACCTCCTTCAGGAACCGGACATGATGAAGGCCGGACCTTGGAACACGACGTTGATAGTAAGAGGGAACCCGAAGCAGAAAAATTTCATCCGGCTGCATTTCGCAGACCATGGAACTGGCCGCGTGCAACCTCGCTGGGTGAATGAGAAGCTCCTGTTCATTGAAGTGTGGTGGGGGAGGCTCGTGGCAACCGATCTGATCGTGGACATCGAAAAGGGGGAAATCGTCTACATCGAGGACGCCGGCTTTCACGCTACGGTGGCACCTTGTCGGGGCATGGACGGACGAGCCGCCAAAGTGGAGACGCGGCACTGAGAGAACCCCACCAGGCACACGAGGGCAGAGCCAAGGCGCGATATGCTCGGGGCACACCCGCTGCTTGGGCCCCTGCAGGCATCCCTGCCGGAGACCTACGGGCGCTTCTGGCTGGTTGAGATCGGAACCTTACCGGTTGCGGCCCATTCCGTCCCGCGCACGAACGCGGCCACAAAACCGGGCTGCTGCATCGCCTTCACGTCGTGACCGAGCGTTATGTGCAGGACTCGCCCTCGTCCGTACGCCACAGTCCAGATTTGCGGTTCCTCGCGGCCCGTTCCTCCCATTGCGGGGTCGCTGTAAGCCGTCGCGAGCACTTGTGCGGTAGGTTTGAGATCCATCTTGTGGTACAGCTCGTCGTCCGCCTGGAACGACGGCTCGAGACCGCGCGCGATCGGGTGGTTTGGTTCCGTCCACTTTACCGAAAAGACATGCCGTCGCGCATGCCCGATGTTTTCCGGCTTCCACGTCATTCCGAGCATTTCCGCGTAAGCGACCCATCCGGGGTCGTTCGTACCGACCCAGCGCCCGCCCTTCTGCTCCATTCCGAAAAATTCGCCGTAGCTGACTCCGTGGACCGCGATCATGCCTTTGCCGGAACGTATTGCGTTTTCGATTTCGCGTTCCGCCTGCTGGCCCCACCGCGGGCCGTTGTAATTGAGGACCAGGACATCACGGTCGGCGGATCTTTGGCCGCTGAACTCGCGAACGTCCTCTAGAATCTTGACCTCGAATCCGCCGCTATCCTCGAGCGCTTTCCGGAGAAAGGACGTCGTGATCCGCCAGTCGTGGTAAGGGAGGTCACTCGCTCCAGTCAGAACCATGACTCGGATGGCACTTCGGGGGGCTTGCCCCGCATTCAACCCGAGAAGCAAGCATCCGACAGACGCAATCACCAAGCAAATTGAATGGACCTTCAAAGCTGCCTCCTGTCCGGATTTGATGCAGGTGGCCCCTGCAAGCAACCCCTTGACGTCTCGCCAACCGGGCCGTAAAGCGGCGGATTCTGAACCGCGAATCCGCCCTACGACTCCCCACCATGCGTTAGCGCTCAGTCGTAGGGCGGATTCGCGGTTCAGAATCCGCCGCTTTACGGCCCGGTTGGCGAGATTGAACCGCGTGTGGCCGGGGTTGACCGCGACTGAAACTGCTGGGTTACGTTCCTTCTACCAGTTTCGTCACCCCGGGGACCGCGACCGGGTAAAGGCCACCCGGGCCCGGTTTGACTGGCGGCTCGGTCGTGAAATCGCAGTAGCGCGGCTGGAACTCGAAGTTCGAGCTCGCCGCCTTTCTCCAACTCATCTGTATTCCGGTATAGCAGACGATTTGACCAAGGATTGCAAGCATCGTGCTCTTCGCCATGTAGTCGCCGCTGTTGATGGGGCGGCCGGCGCGGATTCCGGCGAAGAACTCCTTTTGCTCCTGTTTGTACGGCTTCTCGACCGGCCCGTTGTAGTCCCAGTTGACCTCTCCTCGAATCCGGTAGCCCAACAACTCGGCTTGTCCTTTAGTTCCGAAGACGTAGTCGGAAACGCCGCTGTGGCATCGTTCCTGAGTCCTGCAGAAGGCATACGCCCTTATGCCATTCGTATACTCATAGACCACCGAGTGGTGGTCGAAGACGTCTCCGTAAATATCCCCGAAGGAAGCCGAGCGCCCGGCCAGGCCATGGGCCTTCACAGGAGGTTCCTCGTGCATGATCCAGGCGACCTTGTCCAGGCTGTGAACCAGGGACTGGGTCACGTCATCGCCGGACAGCCAGGAGAAGTGGTACCAGTTTCGGTACTGGTACTCGATTTCGCTCCAGCCGGCCTGTCGCGCGACGAGCACGTATGGGGCACGCAGGAAGTTCACTTCCATAGAGACCACATCGCCAATCGCGCCGTCGTGAATCCGTTTGACCGTCTCCTGGACGCCCGGGTTGTAGCGGTTGTGAAGGCCGGAAAGGACGGAAAGGCCTTTGGTGCGCGCCAGCTCGCAGGCCTCCTGGGTCTCCCGGACTCCCACCGGGTCTATACCGTGCGGCTTTTCCACGAAGACATGTTTGCCCGCTTCCAGGGCGGCTCTCAGGTACCTGGGATGAAACCTGGACGAACAGGCGATTAACACAACGTCGGAGCTCTCGATGACGTGGCGATAACCATCAAACCCCGCGAAGCAGTGGGCATCGTCGACGACAACGCCTTCGTGTTTGATCTCCCGGGCGTGCTCCTTGATTTTTGCCAGGGACGTCTTGATTTTGTCGGCAAAGAGATCGGCGACCGCAACCAGTCTTATCCCGCGATCGGCGTCCAGCGCGTTCGTGACCGCGTCGGTCCCGCGCAGTCCAGCGCCAATGAGCCCCACGCGGATAACATCGCTGCCGGCCGCCCATGCGCTTCGGCTGAGCTCGGGCATTACGGTTGTGGCTGCGGCAGCGCCGGCTGAGAGCTTCAGAAAGCGGCGGCGAGAGGTCGATCTCGAAACAACTGGGCTGGTTTCAACAGGCATCTGGTCCTCCTCAAGACTTTCGGGCAGCGGGACCGTAAGAGGGTGCCCGAGATCGTGCTCCACGGCAACGAGAACCCGCTTACTCCGCTGAAAAGCGCTGCGTCCGCGGCTCTAAAAGACTGGCGCTGCGTCCGGTCACGCTGTTGAAGACTCCTCGGAAACATGCAATTCCTCCAAGACACGGCGCAGCCAGGTCAGAGACTTCTCGATCATTGGCCCGCCTTGCCCTTCGCATTCTATGCTGAGCACACCCGCGTAACCGTTGTCTCTCAGCAGGACAAGGCATTCGCGGATGTTGTCGGCATTGGCCCCCTCGCCCAGGGCGCACTGGCTGACTGCAATCCCCGTCTGATGGCCGCGTGTCGCGGCTGCCAGCGAAGGGGATACGTCTTTCAGGTGGACATGGCTGACCCGGGAGAGGAATCGCTTCAGGAAGGCAACCGGGTCGCGTCCGGCAATAAATGTATTCCCGGTATCCATATTGAGCCGCAGCAGGGGAGTGTCGCAGAACGAGAGCATCTCGTCCATGGTGTCCGGGTTGGTCGTGAAGTGCCCGTGCGGCTCGATGTTCACGACGACTCCATGGCGCTTCGGCGACCTCGAGAATCTGCCTGTAGCTCCGATGCATCAGGGCGATCGCCTCGCGTTCATCGAGGTCAGCCGGAGGCTGCATGCCGTCGGTCGTATCAACGCAGGGGCACCCGATTTGGGCAGCCCATGCGATGGCCTTCATGACGTAGGGGACGCCCCGAATAGGACCATCCAGGCCCGAGAGCGGGTAGGCGGCATCCACCTGGGAGAACTGCACGCCGTACTGTTCCATTTTGCGCCGCAGCAGCTTGGGGTCCTCATACATGGCCACGTGAGGCTGATACCCCAGGCCGTGAATCCAGCTCACCCCATCGATAAGTCCGCACTCGATATAGCGGACTCGGTGGCTCGTCGCCCAGGCAAGGCATTTGTCGAAGGACCAATACGCGGAGTTGAACGCATCCGTATGAAAGCCGATCTTCATCTGGAGTTCCCCTGGCTGATACTGTCCCCGCGAGTTGACGGTGTCAACAATAAGTTGCCGGGGGCCAGGACTGTAGCCGGCACCGCGTGCTTGATATGATCAATCATCGGGCGCTGCAGATGTCTTAGTTCCGGGGCCGGCGAGCAATTTGCTTGTCTCGGTGGTTACACGCTCTTTATTCAATCTTGATTCTTCACCCGTAATCTATGGTCATGCGAAAAATCGTACTGGTGTGCATAGTCCTGGTGCTTGTTGCCAGCGCTCTCGCACAGTCTGATGAGAGCGCTGAGAAGAAAGAAGACACTTCGTTCAAAGCTGAGTGGCAGGACGGGCTGCGTCTGCAGACCTCCGACAAGTCGTTTGAATTCCAGATCGGCGGGCGCATCCACAACGACTGGGCATTCATGGAAGGCGACGAGACTCTGGATGAGCGATTCGGGGAATTGGAAGACGGAACGGAATTCCGCAGGGCACGGTTGGCTGTCTCCGGCGTGATGTACGAGAAACTGGAGTTTAAGACCCAGCTTGACTTTGCCACCGGCACCGCCGTTTTTCGAGACATGTACCTGGGACTTCGCAAGCTGCCCGCGGTCGGCAATATCCGCATCGGCCAGTTTAAGGAGCCGCTCGGCTTGGAAGAACAAGCGAGCTCCAATTTCACGACGTTCATGGAGCGTTCCCTGGCGAATGCCCTCGTGCCGTCGAGGCATACGGGCATCATGATCCACGAGCGGGAATTGGGCGAAAGGGTCAGCTGGGCGATCGGAGTCTTCAGGGACACCGATGACATCGGGCGCGCTACTGGAGACGAAAACTACGCGTTCACCGGCCGCGTGACCGGCCTGCCCTGGTTCGAAGAAGACGGCCGGCGGCTGCTGCATCTGGGTGTTGCCTACAGCAGGCGGAATACTGCTTCCCAGTTTCGCTTCCGGGAACGACCGGAAACCCACCTCGCACCACAGCTCGTGGACACGGGCGTTTTCCCGGCCGAGGCTCTGAACCTGGTCGGCACCGAAGCCGCCGTGGTCTTCGGCCCGGCTTCTCTGCAGGCCGAGTACGTGCACGTGGATTCGGACACGGGCACTGGGCTTGATTCCTCGTTTGACGGTTTCTATATCTATGGCAGCTTCTTTGTGACCGGGGAACACCGAAGCTACCGCGCATCGGAGGCGGCCTTCAGCCGGATTCGCCCGCGAAAATCGTTTATCTCCAAGAGTGGCGGTCCCGGCGCGTGGGAGCTGGCTGTGCGTTACTCCAAGCTCGATCTTGAAGATGCCCCGATCCATGGGGGGCAGTTGAAGGATTGGACGGCCGGCCTAAACTGGTACTTGAATCCGAACAGCCGGATCATGTGGAACTATGTACGCGCGGACCTCGAGAACCGCGGGACTGCGGATATCTTCCAGATGCGCTTTCAAGTTGATTTCTGAGTTCTCACAACGGTTACTGTGTCTCTGCTGTCCAAAGGTCAACGGGCTCGAGCAGACCCTGACGGACGGCTGATCCTGCGACTTCGCTGTCGATGGCCGCCCAACAACCGACTCATGGCTGCCGGGATATACTTAACTCATGGCCAGAGGATGGGAAAGCAAGGCCGTCGAGGATCAGATCGCCTCCGCAGAAGCCGAAAAAAAGGCCCGCCCCAAGGCTGTTTCATCGCAACGCGATCGTGACAAGCAGGCTGAGATCGAATCGCTCCTGCTCTCGAGGACCGAGCTCCTCAATCGAATCGAAGCCGCCCGCAACGAGCGTTACCGCGCGCAGCTCGAACTGGCGCTCAAGCATATCGAGGGCAAGCTCCGTGAACTGAAAAGCGTTTAGCTCAGCTAAACGCTTTCGTGAACTGAAACCAGGTTCGTAGACGGAGTGGACCGCTGGGAGGAAGGACTGTATGCCGTCCCACCGGAAGGGGTGGAACGGCATACCACTCGTTCTGGCTACTGCTTGACGATCTCAACCCGGCGGTTCTTCGCGCGGCCATCCTCCGCGTCGTTCGACGCGACCGGCGCGAACGTGCCGCAGCCGTAAGCTCGCAGGCGCGCGGCGGGGATCCCGTGCTGCTGCACGAGCGACTGGACGACGGCGGCGGCCCGGTCCTGCGACAGCTTGAGGTTGCTGTCCACCGTCCCAACGTTGTCCGTGTGCCCCACGACGTGGACCTTTAGCCCGGCATCGGTCTTCAGCAACTTCGCGACTTCACCGATGGCCTGCGCCGACTCTGGGGTGATGGTCGCCTTGCCGGTGTCGAAATTGATGCCGTAGACGGCCACGTGACCCGTGGTCCGGAGGTCGTTCGCGAAAGCGGCGGCGTCAGCCACGATGTGCTGCTCCATCTCCGTCTTCTCAACAATGTTCAGCCAGATCAGGCCGTTCCCCTTCTGGATCTGGGCCCATACCTCTTTGCCGTCCTTGACAATCTTCGCATTGACCCACCAATCGGGCTTGCTGTCCTGGACCACGCCGCCCACCTTCTTAATGGCGTTCTCGTAGTTACGGACAACCGCGAGAGCGCTCGGTTCGGTGCCTCTGGTACCGGTGAACCGGTACGTGATAAAGGTGGTCTTGCCCTCGACTGGCACCTTTACCCTCGCGTTCTTCGTCCAGAACTCGTACATCCCGAAGTCCTCGACCTTGCAGTCCTGGATGCGATAGTTCGGCATTCGCGTCGGGAACAGCGGATGATCCGTGCAGCCGGCCCTATCTGCCTGTTGTGCCGCCAGCATTCCGCCGGCCAGAAAGAATGATCCCACAGCCAGAACAGCGCTTTTCCAAATCTTCATCGTCATCTCCTTAAATCGCGGCATAGGGCCCCCATGACTTCCCGTGAAACCGTTACCGTTGCTGGCGCAGATTATTCGGAGGACTCGACGGCTTGTCAAGCTCTGGGTGGCGCGGAGGCTGGCGAGTACGGCGACCAGCTGACCCCGCGCCAGTTCCTGCACCCGCGCCGCCGCCGTTACCTGACCACCGCGACCGGAAGGGTGGCCAGCTCTCCGGGAACGACCCGCAAGCCGACTCCGCAAATCATCATGTTTCGGACCCTTCGGAGTATTCACGGCGTTGTTTAGCTCGGGTTGACTCACGAGCCTCGAGCCGCCTATCAAGGGACCATGTCCCGGCCCCGGCGATCAGGAGGAACAATGAACCCAGAAGCATACAGAAATCGGTGCGCGCTTCATGCGCCATTCCCCAGAATCCGGCGTACGCCGTCTGCCGAAGACTGAAGCCCCAGAAACCGGAGCCTATCAGGATCGGGATTTTGGTCGACAGGATCGCGACCAGCATGTCGATGATTAACGGGATAGCCGCGAGCCTGGTGAGGAGGCCCGCCAGCAGCAAGGCGCCGCACACGACTTCGACCACTCCGACAAACGGCGCCATCGCTTCGGGCGCCGGGATTCCGATCTTCGCGAAACGGACCGCGCCCACTTCGTCCGGGTACAGAAACTTCTGGACACCCTCCGAGAAGAAAATCCCACCTACCATGACCCGGATCAGAATGACGGCCGTTGGAGCATCCGTCGTCACAATTCGCCGGAACAGCGTCCGCTCGTCGTTCACGTCCCACCTCCAGAAAAAGCCTTCGAAAGCCCGTATCCTGTCCGGCTGCAGACTGATCGGGCTTACTCCGAAGCACCCGCCGCCCGCGTGAAGACAAGAAAGTATTGGTACGGGAGAAAGGTGTGCTCCTTCAGAAGCTCGAATCCGTTGGCCCGCATCTGGGCGATCAAGTCTTCTTTCGCGATCTTCATCTCGAGAGGAGGCCCCACTGGAAGCTCGCGCTTCTGAAAGTCGATCATGACCACCTGCCCGTTCGGCTTCAGCATCTTCTTCATGAGTCCCAGGTACTTCGTCTGGTTCTCGATGTGATGCCAGGTGTCGCAAATGAAGAAGCGATCGACGGACTGGTCTGCCAGAAGCGGATCATCCGGCGGAGCGAGAATCGTGGTTACGTTCGTAGCGCCCACATCCCGGATGGCCCGGTTCATGTGGATGATCATGTCAGGATTAACGTCGACTGCGTAAACTCGGCCGGCCGCCCCCACATGCCTGGCCATGCGAAAGGCGAAGTACCCGGAGCCAGCGCCAATATCGGCGACGCGTTCCCCGTCCTTCAGATCCAGCGCCATGATCACCTCATGGGGCTTCTGGTACTCATCCCGCTTGGGATCCTCGAGAAACGCGATGTAGGCCTTGGAGTTCTGATGAAGCCGGTGCATCTCCTCGGCGCTAAGCTTCGGGTTGTCTTGTGCCAGTGCAGGCGCGGTGAAGCAAAGTAGTACGGCAGAAACAAGAAGCGTTTTCATGGCTCTTTGTCCTGGGCGAATATACGACCTCATTATCGTTTGAGGCCCGGCTGAAGTCCAAGCGGCTGGGGAAAGGCAGACCATTCCCTCGGTCAGCTTCAGGTCCGCACCGAAAAATTAGACAATAAATGCAGGCACGTCCAGAGGCGGGGTTGCGGATAGGTGATGCAGCGACGAACGAGACAAACGGGGTTCTTCCCGAACCTCGACGATTTGTGATTGCTCCGCGAAGAGGCTTGCTGGAACTGGAACTGGCCGAACTGTGGCGCCAGCGCGAGTTGCTGTACTTCCTGATGTGGCGCGATGCCAAGGCGCGTTACAAGCAGACGGCCATAGGCGCCGCCTGGGCAATTGTGCAGCCGTTGTTCACCATGGCGGTTTCGCAAAGATGCCCTCCGACGGTATTCCCTACCCGGTCTTCGCATATGCGGCCCTGCTGCCATGGACTCTGTTCTCCCAGGCGATCAGCCGCGGAGCGGTGAGCCTCGTGGTCAGTGCGAGTCTGGTCTCCAAGGTCTTTCTTCCCCGGCTGATGACGCCGCACTCCAAAAAAGTGCCCGTGACCGTCGTCGCCCGCCGTCTTCCGATTTGGGCAATACGCCCTAAGTCACAGCTCCTTTTCAGTTGCCGGCAGACACCTATCGCGCAACGCCCAGGCTCTGCTCGATCCCTTCCACAAACCCGCGGATCTCGTCCCTGATTCTGCGATAGTGCGAAAGGGCTTCCTCCTCGCTCTTGGCATTCTTGGCAAGCTTCGGCGGATCCTCAAAACCGGCGTGAATCACCCGGGTCTTGGCCGGGAAAATCGGGCATTGCTCGGAGGCCGCGTCACACACGGTCACCACGTAGTCGAACGTTCCGTAAAGCTCCGAGACTTGCTTTGAGTGTTGCTTCGAGATGTCCACTCCGGCCTCGGCCATGGCCCGCGCCGCGCGGGGATCAACCTGGCTCTTTTCGATGCCTGCCGAGAACGCATCGAAGCTGTTGCCCTTGAGCCGCCGGCACCAGCCTTCGGCCATCTGACTCCGACAGGAATTTTTGGTGCATAGAAACAATATGCTGGGCTTCGATGTCTGGGCCACGCAAGACCTCCATTCTGTCGCGACTCGATCTAGCCGATCTGCTTCTTCCCGCCGATGACGCTCGGGCACTCAGGGGCGGCGGCGCGAAGCGTGACGGGAGCGGCCGCCAGCTCATGTCCAAACCAGCGTCGCTGGAAGTAGAAAGCCAGGTTGACGAGACTGATCAGAACAGGCACCTCGACGAGGGGCCCGATTACAGCGGCAAACGCGACCCCGGAGTTGATCCCAAAGACGGCAATCGCTACCGCGATCGCGAGCTCAAAATTGTTGCTGGCCGCCGTAAAGGACAAGGTCGTTGTCTTGGAGTAATCGGCACCGATTTTGCGGCCCATGTAGAAACTAACCAGGAACATGACGACGAAATAGATGACCAGCGGAATCGCAATGCGGACCACATCCAACGGTATCCGCACGATCAGATTGCCCTTCAGGCTGAACATCACGACGATCGTGAAGAGCAGCGCTACCAGCGTGATCGGGCTGATCTTGGGAATGAAGCGCTTCTCATACCACTCACGCCCCTTGGCGCGCAGCAGGAAGACTCGCGTCAGCAGGCCGGCGAGGAAAGGAATGCCCAGGTAGATGAAAACGGCCTTCGCGACTTCACCCATGCTGATGTCCACGATGCTTCCCGACAGGCCGAAAACCGGTGGCAGCACGGTAATGAAGACGTAGGCGTAGACGCTGAAAAACAAGACCTGGAAGATGCTGTTAAAGGCGACCAGACCGGCCGCATACTCGCTGTCGCCCTTCGCCAGCTCGTTCCAAACGATAACCATGGCGATGCAGCGGGCCAGGCCGATCAGGATGAGCCCGATCATGTATTCCGGATACCCGCGCAAGAAGATGATCGCCAGGAAGAACATCAGCAGGGGACCGACGATCCAGTTCTGCACGAGCGACAGGCCCAGAACACGCCAGTTGCGAAACACCTCCCCGAGCTCTTCATAGCGGACCTTCGCGAGCGGCGGGTACATCATCAGGATCAGGCCGATGGCGATCGGAATGTTCGTCGCCCCCACCTGAAACCTGTTCAGAAACGCCTCGACTCCCAGAATCAGATAGCCCAACCCGACACCGAGGGCCATGGCGGAAAAAATCCAGAGAGTCAGATAGCGGTCCAGAAAAGACAAACGCTTTGTTGTTCCGTCCACTAAAGTCCTCCGTGATCGCGCCGGGTTACGCTGTCGGCCTGACGACACGCGCATACCGCATCCTCCTGAGCGCAGCAACTGCGCACGGGGTTGCTCACGAAGTCGACTATTCGGAGCCGGACCGGGTCAGCCAACGCCTTGAAGCTTCTTACCAGTGGGTCCATGGGAGGAATATACGATTTTAGATCGATTAATGTCAATGTGTCTATGTGAGCTCTTGGTTTCTCGGATCTTCAGGCGAGGGCGGCCTTGATCTCTTCGACGCTCGGGACCCTGCCGGAGAAAACCACTCGGCCGTCCACGACCACGCCCGGGGTAAACATGATGCCCAGTTTGGCGAATTGCGTGATGTCCTTGACATGGGTAATGTCCGCATCGAGCTGCAGCTCGGCGCAGGCGTTTATGACGTTCTGTTCGACCTTCTGACACTTGGGGCAACCCGTGCCCACGACTTGGATCTTCATAAATTTTCCTTTGTTAGTCTTTGACCTGAAATTCCGAGCCAGCTAAAAGGTGGCCGGGGAAAAGGTGTACATCCAGATGTAATAAATTCCGATTACGAGGAAGACGACGCCTGTGATCGCCTTTGCCCAGCGCTCAACGCTCGCCGTGACTCGCATAGCCTTCGTCAGCCAGTGACTGGAGAAAGCGAGAACCGTGGCAAACCCGAGCACCGGGACCGCCGTTCCGACCCCGTATACGGAGAACATCGCCGTTCCCGATTGATGAGCCAGAGCAAGGGGAACCAGGCTGCCGAAAAACAGGGCGGCCGACACCGGGCAGAAGGACAGAGCGAATGCCGCCCCAAGTAGTGCGGCTCCGAGGTACCCTCCTCGATTCGCCAGCCGCTCGATTCGTCCCCCCGGACCGAAGCCCAGAGCCGGGATGTTAAGTTTCAGAACGTTTAGCAGAAAGAGCCCGATGATGACCAGGAGCGGACCGATCAGCCGATTCATCCAGGTCTGCAGTCCGAGTGACAGCGAAGGTATTGACACCAGGCTGACCATCACGATAAGCCCGACCGCGACGTAGCTGAGGATGCGCCCGACCGTATAGAGCAGACCGAGTACGAAAGTCCGCCACGGTCTGTCGACGTGTCGACTGAGAAACGAAATGGCGGCGATGTTCGTGGCCAGTGGGCATGGGCTGATCGAGGTCAAAACACCCAGCCAGAGCGCGGACCCGAGTGCGAGAAACAGGGAGTCCATTACCGGCTCTCCAAAAATGTTTTCACTTCGTTCTGCACATACCGGGTGAACTGTCCCTTGTCTCCGACCAGCACCCAGACCTGGTCGAGGTTCTTCCAGCGCAACTGCTTGTCTCCCTGGAAACTCGCCAGTACGACGGATCGCGTGTAAAGCTGATAGTCCTTGATAAAATGCCGGTTGGCCGGTTCTTCCACGTTCAGTGTCCGCCACTCGAGCTTGCCGGCTTTCAGTGCCTCGCCGAACCCCGCTTGAACGGCCTCATGGGAGTACGCCTCGATTTTTCGGCAGGTGGCGCAACGCGTCGTTCCGTGGAAGTAATAGGCTACGATCTTGACGCCTTCCGAGATGGGTTTGTCGGTATCCGACGCAGCTGCGACGGCCGGGCCGCCCGCAAGACGCGTGCAGTCGCAGATGTCGAGCACTCCGAGCGAAGTGACGAGGCCCAGGACCGCGAAACCAGCAAAAAGCATTGTTCTCTTTTTCATTCGATTTCTCTCCGAGTCTTGTAAGGCCACAGCTATCCAACCAGCCAACCGTAAAACATCCCAGTGACGGTCGCGAGGACGATGACGAGTCCAACGAAAACCACCGTCTTCTTGGTTCCCATAATGCTTCGCAGCACCAGCATGTTCGGCAACGAAAGCGCCGGTCCGGCCAGCAACAGGGCCAGGGCGGGGCCGTCCCCCATCCCGCTTCCAATCAGGCCGAGGAGGATCGGAACTTCAGTGAGCGTGGCGAAATACATGAAAGCCGCCACGACGGAAGCAAACAGGTTCGCCGAGAGCGAGTTGCCGCCGACCAGCGTCGCGACCCATTCCGAGGGGATAAGGCCTTCGTGTCCAGGCCGGCCCAGCAGAATTCCCGAGACGAGGATTCCGAAAAACAGGAGGGGCAGGATCTGTTTGGCAAAAGCCCAGGACGCGTTGAACCACTCGCGCATCGGGCCGCAATCCGTGCTGGTCGCAATGGCCAGACCTACGCTGCCGATCGTGAAAGCGACAATCTGCTCGGGGAAAAGCACAGCGGCCAGAGCAGTGGGCACGCCGACAGCCGCCAGACGAGCCCACCCCAGGCCGAACCAGCGCGCGAGCAGGAGCCCAAGAAAAGCGGCGGCGGCCCCCGTGAGGATCCACTTGATCGCGTGAACGGCGGA
>Ga0209077_1000232_pt1 | contig 14749 bp, 20 predicted proteins | sample PPLLak1March2015_FD_187247 | JGI IMG/M metagenome (GOLD analysis project Ga0209077, IMG submission 187247) | Freshwater sediment microbial communities from Prairie Pothole Lake near Jamestown, North Dakota, USA - PPLs Lake P7 Core (1) Depth... | ecosystem: Environmental > Aquatic > Freshwater >... | reverse complement strand
TGACGACGTTGGCGTTGCTCATCTCGCGCACCCGGTAGTTGTACCGGCCGCTGCGCTTGATCAGGCTGCCCATGAGGTTCGCCGACATCGTGACGCGCCCCTTGACGATGTAGATGCCGGTCATCGCGGCAACCGGCCCGATGCCGAGCTCAGCGCCGGCCATCACCTTGACGGCAGCCTGCGCTGCGTCACGGGCATCGCTGAAATAGCCGCTCTTCGCCAGCACGCCACCGATGCTGATCGGATCCATCTGCGCGGTCGTAACCTTGACGATCTCAGTCATTGTCGTTCTCCATCATTGCAATCATTCCACGGCCAACCAGTTCGATCAACGTCATCATGCCGACTGCCAGCACGACCGCCACTACGATTCCGCCTGCGACGCCCATGTCCCTGTCTCCTCAGTCGTTCGCTTCCTGACGTGAGTATATACGCTTATCTCCAAGTTTGCAATACCCTCCCAGGCGGCATTTTGCCGGATCATCCGGCGCACCATCTCGCTTCGGGAAACCGCATTGCGACGCGCTAACTCGTCGAGCGCCGTCAGATACTCCGTGGGCATGGTCATCAGGATACGTTCCATCGGTTCCTCCATCATTGCGGCTGGGATCAGTATATCATGCGGGGGCGACGTCTCCTGTTGCACGCGGCCGGTATCGTTCGGCAAATGGTGCCGGCCGCACCTCCCAGTCATCTGTGAAGAGTGAACCGATAACGTAGAGCGAGCCTTGGAGGTTGAGCAACCCCGATAGGAATTGCGAGTCAGAGGTACGAAGTAACCCATAGACATCGAACGAGTCATGGTGAGGTGAGATACCCATATCTGATGATCGAGCCATAGACTATCAGCAGACCATACCCGGCAGGCGAGCCAGGATCTCATGATCAACCCGAGCTGCGTATGCGAGTCGTTTTTGACGATCAACCCGAGGTACCAGAACGAGACCGCAGCAACAAGCAGCCCCAGCCGCTCGATCGAGTCAGCTGGCGTAAGCGAACCGTATTATACGAACGAGCCGTATCACTGATTGATCCCGACGTGGCAGAGTGAGTCCAGATCCGCAAGCACTCCAAATAGCGAAGAACGAGCCAAGGATTACGAGACAGCCCGGATTCGGAGAGTGAGCCATACGAACTGATTACCCCGCTACAGACACGCGAGACAGGTTGAGTGAGTCACCCGTAACCGTTGATCGAGCCAATGGTACAGAGTTTATACCGTGCGATATGAGTGAGTCGGAATGGCTGAGCAACCCGCTAAAGGTGAACGAACCGTCTTTTTTGAGCAACCCTGGAATCGGGAGTGAGTCGTAATAGATCAGCAGCCCGCCGCTACGAGAGCGAGTATTAGTACAGAAGCAATCCTCCGCAGCGAAAACGAGTCAGCTGAGATCAGCAGACCATGAAGTTCGAACGCGACACCGGCAGTATGATATACTGTCGGTGTCGGCTTGTTTATGGAGGACTGCTTATGCGACGATTGCTCTCTGTGCTGCTGCTGGCGCTCACAGCCTGCTCGCCTGCCACGACCTCAGCCAAACCCCTCGAACCGTGCTGCCCGCCGTATGCTGACGTTCAGCCAGTACCGCAGCCGGCGTACATGCCGACGGCCGTGCAGCGGCTGCGCGCGGCCAACGGATACGCGCCGCTGGTCTCGGTGCGCCGCATCGATCAGTACCAGGTGGTGCAGATCGGCGACGTCGGCGCGCTGCTGAGCGGCGATATTGTGGTCAACGTGTGGAGGCTGCGGTGAAGCATCGACGCGACACCGACTGGGGTCTCGAGCGTGGCGCGCTGTACGTGCGTTACCGGTCGTTGTCGCTGAGCCAGCACCCGCAGCGCGGCGCAGTGAGCATCGGTATCGTGATCGGCCCGTTCCGCGGCGTCACGGCGCTGCAGCGGGCCGATGCAGTCTGGACATGGTACAAGCAGGTCACCGACAATTACCCGGCGTACTGGCGCGCGTGTCTCGACGCCGATATTTCGATGTCGCATGAGAGCGGCTCAGGCACTGAGCAATGGGCTCCAGTGCAGTGCCACATCCTGACACCAGACGACGCGCTGCCGATCGTGCAGGACATCGCCCGCATCCGTGAGCTGTTCGAGACTGAGCCGGCAGCGCCGGTTGCAAGGCAGCGTGTACCGGTTACACTGTGGGATATGTTGGACGACGAACAGGAGGACATCGATGATGATGCTTGATCCGTACGCCGAATATCTTTGGTACGTCGATTACGCTGCGGTACGCGCAGGCACGTTCAAACAGTCGATTAGCATCATAGTAGGTCCGTTTACCAATGACGTGTACGACTGGAAGATGGCAGTATCAGCGCCGTATCGCAGTCAATACGACAGAACTGTAAAAGGCAGTATTGAGCGATACGAAACGACACTGGCCCGTAATGACATATTGTATTCGCAGCATGACGGCGAGGAGACAGACCAATATGCGCCGAAACAGCGCCATCTGCTGACACCTGATGAGGCATTGCCGATTATGTCGGACGTGACGCGCATCCGTGAGCTGTTTCAGCCTGCGCCGGTTGCAAGGCAGCGCGTGCCGGTTACACTATGGGATATGTTGGACGACGAACAGGAGGACATCGATGACTGACAAGCCGGTACAGACGCTTCGCATTCCCGGCAATCCCTACGAGGGCGCGCCGGTGTTCAGCGCCCGCAGCGCCGACGGCGCGCTCTACATCATCTACGCCGGTGTGCAGCCGGGCAGCAGCGTATTTGCCCAGCAGTGCGCCGTGCTGCGCGACGGCAAATGGAGCTGGCTCCGCGTGCCGCAGGCGTGGCATGCGCGGCCGTCTATGACAGTCGAGCATGACGGGCTGTACATGACCTACGCCAGCAGCGAGAGCACGACGGTGCGGTGGCGTGTACCAGGATTCGTCGTGCCGGCCAGCGGCGGCGGCAGCGGAACCGGCCTCAGCGAGCAGCAGGTACGCGACATCGCGTGGGCTCTGGTGCCTGACGCGGTGTATGCCGATCTGTCGGCCCGCGGAGGGATCTACGGCCACATCCGCGCCATTGTCGATGAGGCGATCAAGGAGCAGCAGCAATGACGATCACGATCCACCAGGTGCCGATGACGCGGCAGGCGTACTGGGTCGGCCGACAGGACCCGATCCGCTGCATTGTCCTGCACGCTACAGCCGGCAGCGCACCCGGCGATTGGCAGTGGCTGCGTCAGGGCGGTGCCGCCGACAACCCGGTGAGCGTGCACTACTACATTGCGCCAGACGGGCGCATCACGCAGTTTGTCAGCGACTCAAACCGCGCATGGCACGCCGGGGCCTCGTCGTGGGTATTGGACGGCGTGCGGCGCGACGCGCTGAACAACTGGTCCATTGGCATCGAGCTCAGCCACAGCAACCGCGCCGACACGCCGCACACAGCAGCGCAGTACGCGGCGGCTGTGGCGCTGACGCAGCAGCTGGCCGAGTGGTACGACGTGCCGCGCGATCAGGTCGTGCGCCACGTCGACATTTCGCCGGGCCGCAAGACCGATCCGGCTGCGCTGCCGTGGCCGAAGTTTCTCGACGACGTGTTCCCGGCCGCGCCGTCGGTCGGCTACACGGCAGCATCGCCGATCGTCGGTGAGCCGCTGGGCACAGCTGACGCGGCACTGCGCTGGCTTGACGGCCGCGCGCGTCGGCCTGCCGACGAGATCATCGAGACCTACGAGCGCGTCGGCGGTTGGCACGGTGTCGACTGGTTCCTCGCGCTAGCCCAGGCCAACCACGAAACCGGCAACTGGACATCGGCGCTGTCGCAGCCGCACAACCGCGACGGCGTCATGCTCAACAATCCAGCGGGCATCGGCGTGACGGGCATGTGGGCGGCAGCGCCGAAGCCGGGCATGGTCTATGATGCAGACCGACAGCAGTACCGCGCGGGCGTACCGTTCTGGACAATCGAGATCGCGGTGCGTGCGCACCTGGGGCGGCTGCTGGCCTACGCGCTGACCGACGCGCAGGCGACGCCGGTGCAGCGCGTGTTGATCGACGAGGCGCTGCTCTGGCGCGATCTGCCGGCGCATCTGCGCGGCTCAGCGCCGACAGTCGGCGATCTCGGCGGCAAGTGGGCTCCCAGCGACACCTACGGCGTGCGTGTAGCCGAACTGGCAGAGAGGATGCGACGAGCATGATCCCGGTCAGCAGCATAATTTATACGGCAGCCAGTCAGCCGCCGATGCTGTCTGACGTGTCGGGTATATGCTGTCTCTGCGGCATCGACAGTGTCGGACAGCGCTACGACGAGTGGGTGAAACAGACGTTCACCGATCACACGTATGCACGTGCCGGCACCATCATCTGTCAGGCCTGCCAGTTCTGCGCATCCGACCGCTGCCCCGGTCTGGCTGAACGGCAGCGTAAAGACAAGCCGCAACGATTCCGCAACTACAGTCATATCGTCGTTGCCGGCATCTGGTATCCGCTGAGTAAGGGCGAAAAGCCGAAGATGCGCGAGCTGCTGATCAACCCTGTGGATGCAGCGATCATTGCGGTCAGCGGCCAGAAGCATCTGTTTTATCGCGCAGTTCCCGGCTGGTGGCAGGTCGAGGAAATCCCGATGCGCGCGCAGCCGACAGAGCTTGACCTGCTGCTGAGAGCAATTATTCCGATGCTCGATGTATTCAGCAAAGCCGAGATCCTCAGCGGCCGCTACGATCAACGACGCATCATGATGTTTGGTTTACCGCGCTGGCGCATGTGTGAGCATGCGATTGCACCACAGCGCGGATCAGCTCTGCTTGACCTGGCAGTGTTTCTTGCACAGAAAGACGAGGATGATGACACCTGAGCAACTGGCAGCAGATCTGCTTACTCCGATCTGGCGCGGCATCGGCAGTGAGTACAAGAGCAAATACCGTAACACCATCTGGCAGCAGTTTGAAGACAACATCCGCAGCGCGGCATACACCAGTCGACTCGGCGTGTTTCTGGACGTCATCTGTCGCAAACTGGCGGTGACGCTGCAGACCAAACATGTCGCTGCGGTCGAGTCAGTGATTGCGTCAGGACAGGATCGGGCAGCACTGAAACTACTGCGTGATGAGACTACGCTGCTGGTGTTGCTGGTGCGTGTGGCGAATGAGGAGCGTAAAGCGTCGTATGAGACGGAGGTCATGTTTTAATGCGTACGTATGTGTTTGAAGGACGGATGACGGCACTCAGCAGCATCACGCACAACGGCGGTCAGTCGTTCGGTGTCACCAGCAAGCTGCGTCGTGAGAAGATTGTGCAGCCGGACGGCAGCATCGAAGACGTGCCGATGATCAGCGGCAACGGCCTGCGCGGCATGCTGCGCGATCGCGGCATGCTGCACATGTGCCGGCAGCTCGGCTACGGTGTCAATGAGCAGACCGGCGAAGTGCTCGGCCTGACACTGCCCGCGTTCTATTTCCTGTTCTCCGGCGGCGCACTGACATCCGGCGGCAGCAAAGGACTGGACATCGACCAGGCACGCAGCATTAAGTCACTGATCCCGCTTGTCGGCATCTTCGGCGGCGCCGTCGGCAATATGATCATGCCCGGCAAGCTGAAGATGGGCAAGGCGATCCCGATCTGCGCCGAGACGCAGTATATCCTGCCGGCAGCATTTCGCAGCGAGCGTATGCCCAGCGTCTGGGACTATCTGCAGGAGGAGATGTACACGCGCAAGGATGACGAGAAGGACGAACACAAACGTCGACTGATCACGTCATCAGTACGCGGCCTGCTTGACGACGAACGACGCATCAAAGCGGCAAAGCGCGGCACATCCGACGAGGTAGCCGATGCACCCGGCACCGCGCAGCAGATGCGCTACTACGTCGAGACACTGGCTGCCGGCACGCCGATGTATTGGAAGATTGTGCTGGACGACGTCACCGACATTGAGTTTGAAGCGTTCGTCACTGCGCTGGTCGAGTTTAGCCGCATGCCGTACATCGGCGGTAAGTCTAACGTCGGCCTCGGCGAGGTCAGCATTGAGTTCGACGGCTGGATCAGCATCGACAGCCGCGCGCAGATCAGCGCAATGCACACCGAGGATCTCGCGCGTCCCAGCGGCGCACAGTACCTCGCGCATCTGCGGGATCGGGGCGATGCGATTCGCTCGCTGCTGGGAGCCATGCAGTGAGACCGAACTTTGCGCCGTTAGCACGCACTGCAGTATTCCGACGTCTGGTCGCTCAGGCCGAGCGCACCATCACGTCATTATTAGATGTTGCACCGCAGACGTATGTGTCATTCAGCGGAGGCAAAGACAGTTCGGTATTGTTGCATCTGGCACGTCGACTGTATCCGGAACTGCCGGCAATACTCAGTGATGATGAATGGCATCTTCCGGAAACTGAGGCGCTGATAACGACAACACCGAACCTGCGGCGTGTGGCACGCACGTTGCAGCATGCCGAGTGGTTTACGGCATGGTCTGACGGTACTCCGGCTATATTGCCTGATGGTACCGAATGGGTGGATGGTTCACGCTGGAAATGGGCACGCGACGAATTAGGATTCCGTGGTGTGCTTATGGGTATGCGTGCCGACGAAAACGCCCGTCGTCGATTGATGCTCCGAACACACGGACTGCTGCATTACAGCAAGACACATCAGATGTGGCACTGTAATCCTCTGGCCTGGTGGACGACACGCGATATCTGGACATACATTCAGGCGTATGACGTGCCGTATAACGCAGCGTATGATGTGCTGGATCGACTTGGTGTTGATCTGGACCGACAACGCATCGGTCCTCTGGCAAATCATCGTGTGCTGCAATTTGGGCAACTGGCTGTGCTGAAAGCCGGTTGGCCGTCACTCTACAACGAGTTTGCTGCTCGATATCCGGAAGCGCGGAACTACACATGATCCCACTCCGTATCACCGCTTATCTGCAATCCGGTGTCGTCACCGATCCGTTTCTGCCGATCGACGGCATCCTCTATTACCTGGCTCACCGCGAGGCCTACGGCGAGCAGGATGTCACGCGCAGCGGCGACCAGACGTATCCCGGCGGCCGGCACATCGAACTGCCGCTCAAGCGTGCGCACATCCCATACCAGCCGTGGTTCTACGCGGCATCATTCGCTCAATGGTCAACCCCTCACGTCGACGGTACCGATCACTGGGTAAAGCGCTTCGACCAACGTCACAGCGATCTGATCGACTTTCAAGGCCGGCGCGGCAAGATCATTGTTGAGCAAAACACGTACAAAGCCTATCGCATGCCGATGTACTATCGTCACGCGCTGTCAGTCACCTGGTACGTTGTCGGCGATCCGGTACGCATTGAGCAGCTGCTGGCGCATGCCACGCATCTCGGCAAAAAGGTGTCGCAAGGTCACGGCGCCGTACTGCGCTGGGATGTTGCACCGCATCATGCTGACTGGAGCGTCTATAATGATGATGGTAAGCTGATGCGCGCAATCCCGGCTGCAGACGGTGTCCTGTTCGGCATTCGTCCGTCTTACTGGTTGCCACGCAATCAAACACGCTGTCAGCTTCCGGAGGCTGTATGAAACAAATCTTCGAAGGCCCCTATCGCGGCCACATGATCACCGTCTTCCAGTGGCAGACGGATCTGTTCGACTATAAGGTCACACGCGACGGCGCACACGTCCTGTCGATGCCCGGCAACTATCGCAGCCTCAGCATCGCGGTGCAGAACGCTGTCAACGCCATCGATCAGTACATCGACCTGCCCACCGAGGCCGCACGTCTGCAGCAGATGCTGGCCGAGCGCGAACAGACCATCACGCAACCGCAGGAGGAGCCGAATGGAACTGCTGATTGAGCTGACGACGATCGCCGGGGCCGGCTACGCGGCGTCCGTGCTCTTCGACTGGCTACGCGATCAAATCAGTGCTCAGACTCCGGCCGGCCGCTACCTCCACGCGCCACAGTATGCCCGCTGGATCACGCTGCTCCTCAGCGGCCTGATTGCCACGGCAGCCGCCTACACCGCGCAGCTGCTCGGCGGCCCGGCCGCTGACCCCGCCGTCACTGCCGCATGGGCCGCTATCGCGTCCCAGGCTACCCACGCCTATCGCCACCTCTCAACCGCCCCTGTCCACGGTGAGGGACAGTAACAGGACTGATTATGATCGTCATCTTCGAAGGTATCGACGGCAGCGGCAAGTCGACGCAGGTCGCGCTGCTGCACCAGTATCTGACGCAACTCGGCCATCGGTCGATGATCGTCAGCAATCCCGACGACAGCGGCCTCAACCGGCCGGCTGACCTGTCGCTGCAGGCCGATCTCCTCTGGCACGTCACTGCCCTCCGCCAGATCAACGACCGCATCTGCTACCCGGCTACCCGGCAGGGCTACGTCGTCCTGCTGGACCGCGGCTACGGCTCTACCCTGGCCTATCAGGGCTACGGCCACAACCGCATCAATCATGTCGAACGCATCGTGCGCTATCAGCTCAGCGAGACCATGCGCAACGCTCCCGTCATCCTGCTCGATGCTGATCCGGCGATTGCTGAGAACCGCTGCAGTCCGGCCGATCGCATGCTCTATCTCCGCAACCACGGCGAGTTCATGCGCAACGTGGCCGACGGCTACCTCGCCCTGGCCGATGCCAACGACTGGCACATCGTCGATGCCGACCGCAGCGTCGAGGCTGTGCACGAAAGCATCAAGCGCATCGTTGATCAGATTCTGCTATAGTCTCCGCATCGGACAACCAGCAGACAAGCCGGAGGGCCGCGGTGGCGGACGAATCAACCGAACTCCTCAAGTCGATCACCAGACTTGAAACAAAGATGGAGCAAGTTCTCAAGGAACTCAAGGGCGGCGACATGCGCTTCGAGGAGATCGACAAACGCCTGCGCCACATCGAGGGCCGCTACGAACGTCTGATCGCCTACGGTACCGTCGGGATGCTCGTCGTCACCGTGGTTGCCAATATGCTGGCCCGCTGGATCATGCCATGAACGCGATCGAACGGATGGAATACGACGAGCAGGTGCGACGGATGCGTATGATCGCGCAGCTGCTCAACACCTTCGCCGAGACGCTGGACATCGGCTCAGATGATGACGTCCTCCGCTCCAACATCATCACCCTGATGGCGCAGCGGCTGATTCTCGGCATTCAAGGCGACGAAGAAGACTGATGCTTCCTAAAGTTGCTGGAGACAACAAATGGCAGGCGGCAGACCACGCAAATTAACAGCCGAATCGCTGGAGAAACTGATCGAATCGATCAGCCTCGGCGGCACGTACGAGCTGGCGTGCAACTACGCCGGCGTATCATACAGCAGCTTCCGTGTCTGGATGATCAATGGTGAAACCGCCACGTCCGGCCCAGAGCGTGAGCTGTTCCTCGCGGTCAAGCACGCCGAAGGCGCGGCAACCGCGAAGTGGCTGAAGATGATCGAGCAGGCAGCGGCAGACGGCAACTGGCCGGCAGCCGCGTGGAAGCTTGAGCGTCGCTACCCGGACATGTATGGACGCAAGGTCAATGAAAACCGGAACACGCACAGCGGGCCGGACGGCGGCCCGATCAAGCTCTCCGTCTTCAACCACAGCGCCGTCGCTGCCGCGCTTACGGCCGGATCAGCTGAAGATCCTGAAGACGGACGCGACGATTAAATGCGTGGCCATGGGCAGGCGCTGGGGCAAGACCTACATGGCCGGCGTCTACGCGCTGACGGTAGCCGACCTCGGCGGCGCCGTAGCCTGGGTGGTGCCCACGTACAAAAATGCGCGCGCGCCGTGGCGGTTCGCTGAGGCGCTGACGGCGCCGGTCTCCGGCAGCCTGCGCGTCAACCGCACCGAGCGGGTAATCGAGTTCCCGTCGGGCGGCCGGCTGTCGGTCTACTCAGCCGACAACGACGTCGCACTCCGCGGCGAGGCCTTCGACGTGGTGGTGGTCGACGAAGCGGCGATGGTGCGTGAGGAGACGTACACCGACGTGCTGCTGCCGACGCTGGCCGACCGCGACGGCCGCATCATCCTGATCTCGACGCCGAAGGGCAGAAACTGGTTCTGGCGGGAATGGCAGCGCGGGCAGGCCGGTGAGCGCGGCTACGCATCCTTCCGCGCGCCGACGTCGGCCAATCCCATCCCAGCGATCCAGCGGGCGGCAGAGGATGCCGCGCTGCGCGTGAGCAACCGGACGTATCGGCAGGAGTGGCTGGCCGAGTTCGTCGACGACGGCGGTGGCGTGTTCACGAACGTGCGCCGGCTGGCAACAGCCGGACGCCAGGAGCGCGGCATCGACGGTCACGCCTACGTCCTCGGCATCGACTGGGGCCGCGTGACAGACCGCACGGTTGTCGCAGTCTGGGACGCGACGTTGTCGGCCTGCGTGGCGGTTGAGTCGTTCGCGAAGATGGACTACCACCGGCAGCTTGAGCGAATCAACGGTATCTGGCAGCGCTTTAACCGGCCGGTGCTGTACGTCGAGCAGAACAGCATCGGTGGGCCGCTGCTGGAGGCACTCAGTCGCAACGGTCTGCCGGTGCGCGGCTTTCAGACGACGGCCCAGTCAAAGCCGGTTATCATTGACGCGCTGGCGCTGGCATTCGAGCAGGAACGGATCACGATCGTTGCCGATGACCTGCTGATTAACGAGTTGGAAGCGTACGAAGCGCAGACGACGAAGTCCGGCGCAATTACCTATAATGCGCCAAGCGGCTCGCACGATGACCACGTCATCGCGCTGGCTATCGCGCATTATCATGCCGGCAGAGCGTCGAGCGCTCTCGGCGCGTTCAGCTAGGAGCGAACATGGCGAGCATCCTCGATCGTCTGACGGCGGCATTCGATGCATTCAAGCGGGGGGAGCCGCTGCTGCCCGGCGCGTTGCAGCCGCCACAGCGCAGCAGCATCGGCGGCTACATCTCGTTCCCAGGCTGGGATCAGATCAACCGCGACGCACTCAACCAGTCGCAGAACGACCAGATGCCGGCACGCACGGCGATGACGTCCTACCTCGTCTATCGCGCCGTCAACGCCATCGCGCAGGAAGCGTCGGCCTCCGTGCTGCAGGTCGTCAAGCGCGTCGGTGAGGACGACGAGGAAGTCGCGAACCATCCGTTCGAGGTGCGCTGGGAGTCTCCCAACCCGTACATGGGCCGCTCGTTCCTGATGCAGTTCTGGACGTTCCAGTTGCTGCTCACCGGCGAAGCCTACCTCTACGTCATCCCTGGCGCGAACGGCATCGCTGAGCTGTGGCCGGTGCCGTCCTGGTTCATCGCGCCGAAGCCGGACCCGAAGCTGTTCATCGACGGCTACCTCTGGCAGCCGGACCCGCAGCGGGCGGCCATCCCGATCCCGACGCAGTACATCGTCTACAGCCGGCTGCCGAACCCGTTCGATCTGCGGCGCGGCCTCTCGCCACTGGCGTCGATCATGACGGAGGTTGAGGGCGACATCGCGATGGCGCGCTGGAACCGGGCGTTCTTCGCGAAAGAGAACGCCGTACCGAGCGGCCTGATCAGCGTGCCGCGTGACACGCTGGACACGGACATGCAGCGCATCCGGCAGGAGATCTTCGACTTCTTCGGCAGCGGCAACCGGCGCATCGCCGTCGCACGCAGCGGCGACATCGAGTGGCAGGAGTTCGGCCGCAGTCAGAAGGACATGGAGTTTCTCAGCGGCCGGCAGTTCACCGAGCGGGCAGTGCTGACGGCGTTCGGCATCCCCGAAGGCTACTTCGCCAAGGACGCCACTAGGGCGAACTCGGAGGGCGCGAAGGCGACGTTCATCGAGAACGCGGTCTGGCCGAAGCTGGTGATGCTGGCCGAGGACATGAACAGCCAGTTGATCGACCGCTACTACCCCGGTCACCGTGCGGTTTTCGAAGACATCCGGCCGCGCAACCGGGCGCTCGAATTGCAGGAGTTCACGACGCTGAGCACGGTGCTGACGGTGGACGAGCTGCGTGCGCGGTTCAAGTACGACGCACTCGGCGACGTGCGCGGCCTGATGCTCCTCACCGAAGTGCAGAAGCAGCAGCCGATCATCAGCACGCCGGCAGACGCGGCGGTCCAGCAGGCGGCCGTGGCGAAAGAGGAAGCCGCCGGGCCGGAGCCGATGACGGATAAGCAGTTCGGCGACATGATCGAGAAGCAGGTCGAAGACGAAGAGCGTGAGGCGGCCGACGCGCAGCTCGAAGCGGAGATGGAAGAGGAGGGGATGAAGGCCGAGCTGCGACGCTGGGAGCGTAAGGCGCTGAAGGCGTTCAAGGCACGCGGTCGGGCGGCCGTCGGCTTCGAGTCTGACGTCATCGACGCAGACGTGGCGGCAGAGATCGCGGCAGGCCTGAAGAGCGTGAGCTCCGCCGAGGGGGTGCGGAGCGTGTTCGCCCCTTTTACGAAAACGGTCGACGTCAGTGAGATGACGCCGGCCGAGAAGCGCATCTACCGCAACGTGCAGAAGGTGTTGCGCGAGTCACGCGATCCGATGGCCGCGGCAATCCTGGCTGAGGAGCCGGTGGACCTGACGCAGATGTCGGCAGACCTGCGGGCCGCGCTGGAACCGGTCCTCGTCGAAGCGTACATCGAGCGGTTCACGGCACTGGCGGCTACGGCGCCACCGGCGATCGACATCCCGGCGGCCGGCACGTTCGCGGCGGACTGGGCGAAGCTGTACACGTTCGATCTGGTGAAGGGGATCAGCACGACGACGGCGAAGATTCTGCAGGACGCGGTCAGCACGTTCATGAGTACGCCGGGGATGACGCGGCGGGAGCTGGAAGCGCTGATCGACCCGGCGTTCGGCCGACGGCGGTCATCGCTGATCGCGGTGACGGAGGCGACACGGGCGGCGCAGGCGGCGACGGTGCAGACGCAGACGATCTTGCGCAACGCGGGGTACCCGACGACGCGCATCTGGCGGGCGCTGAACGACGAGCTGGTATGCAAGGTCTGCGGGCCGCAGGACGGCAAGGAAGAGGCGCGGTGGACGGCACCTGAGCCGCCGGCGCATCCGGGCTGCCGCTGCAGCACGACACTGGAGTTCATCGGATGATTCACCAGGTACTGAACGGGGACTGTCTCGAGGTACTGCGCGGCATGGCCGACAACAGCGTCGACAGCATCGTGACTGACCCGCCGTACGGACTGTCGTTCATGGGCAAGCGCTGGGACTACGATGTGCCAAGCGAGGACGTGTGGAGGGAGTGCCTGCGCGTGCTCAAGCCAGGCGGGCACCTGCTGGCGTTCGCCGGCACCCGCACGCAGCACCGGATGGCGGTGAGAATCGAAGATGCAGGCTTCGAGATCAGGGACATGATTGCTTGGGTGTATGGTTGTCTTGATGAGCAGACCGAGGTTGCCACAAAAGACGGCGTCAGGCCGTACCATAGAACAAAAATAGGCGATAGCGTACTGTGCTATAATCCGGAAAGCGGCGAATACAGCTACCAGCCGATTCTGGAGATTGTTGAGTATGAGTACAGCGATACCGCCTACCGTCTTATCGGAGATTTTGGCGAGCAGGTCGTCTCCCGAAACCATCGTGTCATTGTTGAACGCGGCGGAAGAGAGGCATTCCAGTTCGCCGAGACACTTGAATCAACGGCGCGTATACCCGTTCTGGAAAGCCTGTCAGAACTGCAGCAAGCCCTTCATGACGCACACCAAAGAGCAGGCGGTCAGAAAGAAGACCTGCGGAATCGAGTGCATGAAGGCGCAGATCGGCCGGGCAAATCAAGGGGCTTGGGCGCTGGAAGACCGCAAGGTTACGCGAGTTCAGTGCTCAGTCTGCGGAGTAGAACTCGTCAGGCAGGACGCATGGCTGAAGAATATCGCGCGGCCTACCTGCAGCAGACAGTGCAATGGAGCACTGCGCGGTCAGGAGTGGGTAAAGCACGCACACAAAGGGCGGTCTCGCTGGAAGCCGGAGTCGGAGACCGAACTGGTGCAGCGTATGACCGGCTCATCAAATCCAGCGTGGAAGGGTGGTCTGACCTACCGCAACCGCAAGGGACGGTACGCCGATCAGCCGATCAGGTACGTGCGCTGTCCGCAGCATCTGCTCAGCATGGCGCGCAAGGACGGCTACGTGATGGAGCATCGTCTGAACGTCGCATTGGCGCTGGGCCGGCCGCTGAGTCGAACCGATGTGGTGCATCATATCAATCGCGACGCGACGGACAATCGAGTCGAGAATCTGATGCTGTTCGCAACGAACGCGGCGCACAAGTCATTCGAGCATGGCGCGGCCATCGCTCCTCTGTGGTGCGGGTGGTGCCGTTCCACTACACCGGAAAGGTGTGGTGTCTGCGCGTGCCAACCGGGAGCTTCGTGGCGGTCAGGAACGGCGTAGCATTTCCTACCGGCAACAGCGGGTTTCCTAAATCGCACGACGTGTCGAAGGCAATTGACAAGCTCGACGCGGCTGAGGCGCAGCAGGCGCGGCGGTATCGCTTTACCGAATGGGTCCGATCAACCGGGCTGACGGCCAAACAGATTGACGAGGCCACCGGCACCAACATGGGCGGCCACTACACGACGGCAGCCAGCCAGCCCGCGATTATGACCCGCGAGCACCTAGAGAAGTGTCGGCACTTGCTGGGCGACGTGCCGGAATGGGTGGAGCGGGAGGCAGACATTCGAAGCGTGGAGAGTCGAAACTTTGCCGAGCGCGAGGTGGTGGGGCAAGACACAAAGGCCCGCAGTACTTCGGGGAAATCGGCCTTGCCCACTATCGGCGGCAGCACCGTCTACGAGAGCTGGGACATCACCGCCCCAGCGACCGACGCAGCTCGCCAGTGGAACGGCTGGGGCACCGCGCTG
>Ga0209077_1000231_pt1 | contig 14753 bp, 11 predicted proteins | sample PPLLak1March2015_FD_187247 | JGI IMG/M metagenome (GOLD analysis project Ga0209077, IMG submission 187247) | Freshwater sediment microbial communities from Prairie Pothole Lake near Jamestown, North Dakota, USA - PPLs Lake P7 Core (1) Depth... | ecosystem: Environmental > Aquatic > Freshwater >... | reverse complement strand
CGCGCAGTTGGCAGGTTTGCCAGCGCCCGTCATCCAGCGCGCAAATGAGATCATGGCAGAACTCGAAAAGACTTCCGGCCGCGCGGTGAAGATCGATCCACACGCAGCACAACAGGCGATGTTGTTCCCTGAGTCAAGCCCGTTATTGGATGAGTTGAAGGAACTGGATATTAACTCCCTCTCCCCCATCGAGGCACTGAACAAGTTGTTCGAATGGCAAAGGAAGTATATCAAGTAGCTTTGTTTTCAATCATTCGAAAACGGTTTGGTGGAGTACTGCGGGAAATCGAAAACAGAATACAAATCATAATAAGCATGAAGAAGCCTTCATTCTCGAAAAGCAGGCTCCAACTAATATTCGCGAGGAATGTATAGGTCATTAAGATGATGGGGAAGAACCCGAATAAATCTTTTGCCTGGCTTGCATACTTCACGGAAATCACCCACATTCCTAAATAAAATATCAGGAACAGGATCAATCCAATATATCCGGTATTGACCAGGATATCGATGAATCCATTGTCGGCGATGATGATCGGATCAACATAGCGTGCTGCTTGCTGCGTTGCCACCTGATGGGATTTAATATACCAAAACGCATTGAAGCCATAACCCAATAAGGGGCGCTTATTAATATAAGCAGCAAATAGATACATCCACAATGGAACTCTACCGGTTAAATTTGTTTTACGATTGAATATTGCAAAGAAAACGTCAAGGTTGAGATATAAGATAAACAATGCAAGCAGAAAAACAGCGAAGAAAATGAAATAATGTATCTTTTGTATTTTTTCTCTGAACCGCAATACTGCTAACGCCAAAAGTAGAACTCCGTGAAGGCACACGGTGGTCAAGTAAGCCGCCACGGAATCCGTTTGATAGATAAAAAATAACGAATATAGGTACAGGGAGCCCCAGAGAAATCTGTTCTGATCTGTGGATGACCAGGAGTTGACGAGGTTCAACAAGAACAGGATGTTCACGAAAGTGACCATCAAGCCCATATGATTCTTATGCCAATATACTCCGCTCCAGGCACCTTGAATAATGGAATAATTCATGATTCCAATTTCAGGAATGAAAAAGACAAAGATCGAACTCACAAACAGAATGTATATACCAAAAACAGATAGCAGTTTTATGATTTCCTTTATGTCATATCGGATGCCAATATATCCACCTGTAATTATTGTGCTAAAAAGGACCAGCCAACGATACAAGGAGATTTGCCAATTGACGGACCAAAGGATTGAAAATCCAGAAAATATGAGAAATGGAACAATAATCCAATTTTGCTTGAGAATTTCAACGAAGACAGATAGAAGGTTTTTCCTAATCAGAATCCAAACGGAGAGCACCGTCAGAACCGACCAAGCTATAGTCACGAGCAGAACCAGTGTTGGCACCAGCCAAAACGCATAGGCGAAAACCAAACTATTTGCCAGGAAAAAGAAACCAAATACAAGCAACAAATCGAGAGTTCGGCGGTAATTACTGAGCAGCATGATGACCTCGTTTATGCAAAAATCATTTTCCAGAACAACGAACAATTTCAAATCATTCAATTATCAGGGATTTTACTGTGGAAAGAGATTAAGTTGCAGATGATTCCAAATCTAAGACGGTGCCGGACGATAGCCAAATGATCGAAGCCACCAGGGACCAACAATTTAACGGTCTCATATTTCCGAGGTTATCTGCTTTTGTTGTAAACGCTCCGATGCAGGATTTCTGGAAGGCATTGTCATAACGATGACAGCAACAATCAACATCCAGATAAAAACCTCTGTTTCCGCAAAGAGGCTGAAGGGAATATTCGCAACCAATGTGTATAGGATTAACAAGAACGGAAAGAAATCTGTCAATGTCTTGTGAGATAGGGCATATTGAGTTGACCGAACGATTGCAATCACCAGAATACTAAGAAGCAGCAATAGGCCCACTATGCCCAAATGCAATAGGACATCGAGAAAACCATTATCTGCTATCAGCGGTTGCGAGGTCCAGCCAGCAAGCAGTCTTGCATCTTCACGAAATGAATCCTGCGTCCAGAACGCCCCAAAACCGTGGCCCCACCAGAGACGCTCCGAAACGTTACCGCTGAGCAAGGATATCCAAAGAGGAACTCTTCCTGTCATTGAAGAACTTCGATTGAATAGACCAAATATCGCATTTAAATTAAAAAAAACCATGAACAATCCAGCAACAGATCCAAAAAGAAGCAGATAATAATGCCATGTTCGCAGACGTTTTTGTAACTTGAGCCAGAGCCAAATACATATCGCAAGAAGATTTAGGAAAATGAAAAGGAGGTAGCCGGTTACAGATTGCGTACGGATCAAGACAAACACCGATAGAATGTAGAACATCCCGTCCAGGACAATCTTTGCATCCTTCGTCTTGAAAGAATCTATGGCACGAAAAAGAAAGACCGCACTTAGCAAGGCTGTTACGCTGCTGAAATGATTTCGATGCCAGAAAATACCGCGCCATGCTCCGTCAAACGGCATCCAATACATGGTGCCCGTCCTGGGAGCAGCGAATACCAATGTAATAGACAGAATCAATAAAACTGCTCCAAACCAAAAAAGAAATTCCATCAGTTGTCTGGGGGAAAAATACATTCCTAAATAGACGGCAAGCAGAGTCGCAAGAAGCAATTCCAAGGCTCTGAATAAGGTTACGATTCGATCAATCGACCAGAAGACTGATAGCAGCGCAAGAAGAACAAAGACGACAACTATCCAGTTTCTGCGCAGGGCAAACCAATAATCCGAAATTCGGTTGTTTCGAACCAGTTTATAGCTGAGGGCAAATACAACCAAGAGCCAAAGTCCAATTTCAATCCAGGCAGGACTAAGCAAATGAGATGGATCTGGGTATAAAAAAATAAATATTGACGCACGCAGGTTCGCCAGAAAAAAGGCAATGGTGAAAATCAGACTATCACCCGACTCAGCTATTCGAACCTTCGATCCGATTGCCGTTTGTGTGAAGTATTTACTCATCCCAGCCTCCGTATGCCACAATCGATTTGGTCATACCAAGAACTTTTTCTTCGTAAATGCTCCCTCGCGGAAATAGTGAGGCAAACTCACGTTTATCAAGAAGTCGGATACTGTCAACGATTTCCCGGGCTTTTGCGGCAGAGCGTGTTCGGCGGAACCATCCAAGATCAAAATTCTGTAACAATCGGACTCGAATACTCACGGGCAGAAACTGAAAGAATGGAAACAAGAAGTGAGGTTCGAGCAGAAAAAATTTATTGGGGGTCTGCACAAAATATCGATTCCCAACGCGGCAGACTTCAGTTGCCATCCGCATCTGACCCTGAGAATTTCCAACATGCTCGATGACGGAATTGGAAAAGACGACATCAAAACTCTTGTCAGCTGCCTGGATATTACAAGCATCTCCAATCATACTTCTTATGTGTGATTGGGTAAGATTCTCGTGCGCCACATTCAGCACCGTGACAAATACCTCGCCCATTGAATCCAGACCCATCATTTTCCAAAAAGTTGCTGTGCCTCCAACATCCAAAATAGTAACCGGGCGTTCCACACGCGATAGCAAGGATTGAAAGAAAGCGAATCTCCTTCTCCTCAATTTCACAGCAAGAGATCGCTCATCTCGATTATTGGCAATTCGACCGAACATTAGTATGATCCCTTGCCGATCAAGACCACCCAAATAGTTCTAACAATAATCTGTAAATCCAGCCAAATGGAATAATTCTGAATGTAATACAGATCATCCTCTGTATGGAGATGCATGGGTCTATCACTGCGGCCGCTGACTTGCCACCAACCTGTCAAACCTGGTGGAACAGCAAACCGTTTTCTCTGCCAGGGCTGATACATATCAACCAAATACGGCATTTCAGGACGCGGGCCCACCAGACTCATAGCCCCAGCAAGGATATTGAAAAGTTGTGGAAGTTCATCCAGGCTGAAACGGCGAAGCATTCCTCCGACGCGTGTGACACGAGGGTCATTCTTTATTTTGTGTATAAGATTCCCGTCAGCATCCCGCTTCTCAATCTGATCTCGAAGTTGCTCGGCATTCTTGAGCATGGTCCTGAATTTGAGCATTTCAAAGGGTCGTCCATTTTCGCCAACCCTTTTCTGACGAAACAACACTGGAGGACCGTCTTCCAGGAAAATCATTAGAGCACACAAAGCCATCAAAGGCAAAGCCAGTATCAGCGCGAGGAGGCTGAAGAAAATATCAAAGGCGCGTTTGATCATGCGTTGATAATCGTCAATTGCAGAGGCGCGCAAGTCAAGCATGGGTATCCCGGCAAAGTCTTCGATATCCGTTCGATATAAAGCCAGATCAAAAAAGCCGAGCGCGATCCAAACACCAATAGGCAGGTCATCAAGGCATGAAACCACGTCTGACATGTTTTGAAAAGCTGAATACGGCAAGGCGATTACCACATCCGTAATATTATGCTTTTGAATTAGCGATTTTATCTCATCGAGTTTTCCAAGTGATGGGGCTTTATTCTGTCCACCATAGCCATCATCCACAAACCCAATGAGGGCGAGATTTTCTGAGAGCGAATCTTGGATATGCTTTCCCACATCCTGTCCCAGCGGGCCAGTCCCCACAACCAATAAACGGCGGAAAACCGTAGAAGATTCGCGCCGGGTGCGAAAATACATCCTTGCCAACACGCGCCAAAGCAGGCACAGGAGAAACGTGCTGGTCACAAATATGACAAACAAAGCACGCGAAACTTCACGGTAGGAAAAATACAGTATCCCTGCAGCGGACACAGATGCAATAAATGTAGAGAGGAACAAAGCCGCAAGTTCATCCGCAGCACGCAGGAATTTTCTCCCATCGTAAATTGACAGAGAAGAAAATATGACAATCCAAATCAATGGAAATAAAACATACAATTGAATTGGGACTCCAATAGACGAGTCCACTTCTTTGACAAATGACAATGCATTCATGAATGGACGGACCATCGTGGACAGCCACAAACAAAATATGACACTAACTCCATCTAAAAACATGGAAAATATGGCGAAGTTAATCGAGAAGCGTCTAAGCATGGTAAGTTACTCTGGCAATGGAATATGCAAAAAGTGATGAGAAAACAACCGCCAAAAAAACAACGGATTACCCAAAATATATCTTTTCCATAACCGGCGTGGCTCAATTAGTAAGCGACCGAGCCATTCAAAACCATTGTCGGTCATCCAGCGAGGTGCGCGCGGCACATCTTTTGATAAATAATCAAATAAGGCTCCCGCAGGAAACACTACTTTTATATCAAGGGAATCCATATTTTCTAAAATCCACTTTTCCTGCAATGGCATACCGAATCCCAATATCAATATTTGTGGATGAAACTGATTGATCTGCTCAACGACCAATTTATTTTCCTGACTGTTCGCAACTTTATCAAAATAGCCATGATGCGTCTGAATTTGTAACCCTGAGAACCTTTCAATGAGTTTATTTGCGGCGCGTTGTGCAACACCGGGTTTTGCGCCGAGAAAAAAGATCTTCAATCCAGACTTGATTGCATTCTCACAGATACGATCTATAAAGTCAGGTGGTGTAAAACGATCACACAAGCACTGCCCTGTAATTCTTGCAGCCAATTTTATTCCTACCCCATCACAAAAAGTCAAATCGCTCCGATCTAAAAATTCTCGAAACCATGGTATCGAAAATGCAATGTTCAGTGCATGCAAATTAACATAAGAAACAATCATTTTATTCTTGCGTTGCATACATAGCTGGATTTCAGATAATAACTGATCAAGAGACAAGGCATCTATTTTTACACCCAAAAGGTGTATTTTTTTCCAATCAAGATCAACACGCGCTTCATTCATGACAGAGATCACTTTATCATTTGATGGTAGATATCAAGGTATTCCATCAATATCCTCTCAAGTGAAAACTTATAAGAATGCTCCTTACAGTTTTGGCTTATCTTCGCCAACAAAAACGGCTCCATTCTCGTGACAGCCATCAGTTGTTCAGCCAACATCCGGACATTACCAGCTTCAACAAGCCATCCTGTTTCTCCATGTCGAACCAATTCAGGAATCCCACCTACATTACTTGCAATCACAGGTTTCCCCATTGCAAAAGCTTCAATTGTGACCAGTCCAAATACCTCTTCCACCAGGGATGGAACAACGACAACATCAGCCCTGGCCAGGACGTTCTCTTTTGTTTTGCCGTCAACCGCTCCTAAAAGGCTTATGTTAGTGAATTTACCATATTTTTCCTGTAACGCAGAATCCAGGGTTCCCCAGCCGGCAACAGTTAAATGCATGGTTGAATGTAACTTAAAAGTCTGCAAGAAAGCTTCACAGAGTTCGATAATTCCCTTTTCTCTTTCCAGGCGACCCAAAAAAAGAAAGTGAATATTCCCTTGAGAGGTATTATTTGCTTTTTGATGGAGGGATCGTAAGTTATCTTGTGACCAACCATGAGTATTGGCTACCACTTTTGAATGTGCAAAAGGAAATAGGCCACTATCCTTAATTCGCTTAAGAGTATGGACGCTAGGGGCTGTCACTGTTGAGACACCCGCCGACAACTTTGAACGAAGTAACTGGTAGCCGCGCACAGGCCATTGTTGCCGCAGAGCCATTTTACCAATTGAGCCTCGAAGCAATCCATCAGGACTCATACTTTCGTAATCATGACAAGTCTGAATAACACGTCCAGGAAACATTTGCGCTGCAACTAACCATACTGCACCCGAAAATCCACGCATTTTATGAATATGAATGATGTCCGGAGATTCTCTTTTCAAAATTTGTTGAATCATTTTGCCGCTGGGAAAATTGTATACATCCAGGATCTGCCACAGTACTTTTTGCCAGGCAGGATGAAAATCTTTTTCCTCGAAAAGATAGATATTTCGAGGGTTGAACCGGTAAACACTAACAGCCTCTTCTTCGGACACAGAACAATCATAGCCCGTTCCCGTTGTGATGACCGCAACTTGATTCCCCAACGCGGATAGTCCATGAGAAAGATGATGGGTTATGATCCCAGCGCCCCCACCTGAAACGCCGTAGAGAGAGCTAATTATCAAGATCTTCATACAATGATAGACATTTCCCTAACTAACTGACTTTCCAAGTAAGGATAATTTGCATAGTATAGAAGCGTCGGCTGATTTACCGCAATAGTAGCACCACTTCTCTTGTCAACTTCAAATGGAAATGAGGTTATAATTATTTTCATGACTTTAGAAAGTATCTTAACTGAGTGGAGAAAATCTTGCCCAAAGTTCTTGTTATTTCAAGACATTTCCCACCCATCGGCCCAATCGGTGGTTCTATTCGTTTAGTTAAATTTCTTAAGTATACTTCACTCAAGGGGTGGCAATTTATTGTGCTTACACAGGATCTCGAAAAAACTGTCATTCCAGAAGAAAAGTTGTCGACTTCTTTACTAGAGGATATACCTGCTGAAACACAGATTGAGCGTGTATCAGCTCCATTTAAAGGAGACATTAAGCGCAACAGATCCTTATTTTATTATAAGTTGATCGTATTAAAAAGATACATTATTGAGAAGCTGCTTGGAAATACATCTATTTTCTGGGGAATAAAGATTCTTATTCATGGAATTCTAAATTTCAAGAAATGGGATATAGATTTAATTTATTCAGTTTCGCCTCCATTTACGGATGCCTTTATTGGCTGCCTGCTAGCACTCATAAGCCAAAAGCCATATGTTTTAGATCTTAAGGACGATTGGGTTGGCTCGCCCGATTTTCAAAAAAAAAACATTTACAGGCAACAGTTGGAAAATTGGCTAGAACGATTGATTATTTCATCTGCATCTGCAATCGTTACAGTGACTCCGCAAAGCCATCAGCTTTATTCGCAGCGTTATGCACGTGCGGGCTTTAACGACATAATATATTATGTACCAAACGGCTCCGATTTGGAGGAATACAAAGAATTATGGGGGCGGAAAAGGCGCATTGAGACTCGGAAATTTACGATCTTGAGTGCAGTATGGGGATTTCGCAAAAACTATCGTGATTTGACGGCATTTCTTCTAAGTCTGGATGTTTTTCTTAATAAACACCCTGAAGCGAAGCAGAAAATAGATATAATTTTTCTGGGAAATAGCCTTTCCAGTGATTACAAAGACATGATCACTGAATCTGGGCTGGCTAAAATCATTAATGAAACGGGAGCACTCGACCGAAAGGAATTTGTTGAAAGCTTATGGAAAGCTGATCTTTTTCTTCTGATCCAACCCATTAATAACACCACAGCAATCTCAGGTACATTATATGAATACTGGGCGACAGGGAAAGCCCCAGTATTGCTTATTGCAGAAAAAGGAGCTTCTACTTCCCTGGTTGAACGATTCGATCTAGGGATGCATTTTCATTTTTCCGAAATAGAGAAATGTGCCAGCTATATTGAAACTGTTTACCGTGCGTATCAAAATGGAAGACCTGTTTGGATCAACACAGAAAGTATAGAGCAATTTGACCGCCGAGCGCTGGCAATGCAGATGGAAAATATCTGGCATCGAGCATTATCACGACATCGAGAATAAGAATAATTGTAGACTCTTTTCATGTCAGAAAACTCTTCGGAATTAGACATCCGAATTTTGCAGAAACGAATGCATTGACAGAGCTCTATTACCGGTTTTTCATTGGCTTGGTATATAAAGTGATCGAATGAGTCGTCCACCCCGCATAGATGATTTCTCTGTTGCCTTAGTAGGTTACTACCCTCCACCTATTGGAGGGATTACTATACATATCAAGAGATTGTATCGTGCCATGAAAGCGAGAGGGATACAATCTACAGTGTTTGATATTGGAGACCATTTTCCTAAGAGCGAAAATATAATACCCGTAAACAGCTTTTATAGATGGCTGCCAGGATACTTAGTCGGTAAAATGAATGATATTGTACATTATCATGGTCAGAGTTGGCTTTCTCGTACACTACTTTTACTTGTCAAGTTACGCCTTAAGCGTATCATATTCACGTTCCATAGTCTGCGCGATGAACTAGGTTCACTCTCATTGTTCAATCGGCTACTAATCTGGTTTGTGGCCCACTTTGGAGATCATTTTATTGCTCCTGGTCGAGATGTAAGACAAAAGCTCATCAGGTTCGGTTTCCCGCCTGATAAGATTTCCGTCATCCCTACATTTCTTCCTCCACATAACGAAGAACAAGATTATAAGGCAATCCCTTCTTATATCTGGGATTTCGTCAAACATCATGACCCTGTACTTACAGCAAATGCTTTTAAGATAAGTTTTTTTAACGGCGTAGACCTGTACGGAATCGATATGTGCGTCCGCTTATGTGCGCGGTTAAAGAAGCAATACCCTCAGATTGGTTTACTATTTAGCTTACCCAATGTAGGCGACTATAATTATTTATCTTTGATGTTAGAAAATATAAATAAACTGGGCATTGAGCACAATTTTTTTTTCATAAGCGAAGAAATAGAACTGTATCCTTTACTAGCTCATTCAAGGTTATTCCTTCGCCCGACGAGCACTGATAGCTATGGTGTTTCAGTAGCTGAAGCTATATATATGGGCACGCCCGCGGTAGCAAGCGATGTCTGTGAAAGACCCAAAGGCACAGCCCTTTTCCATAGTCGAGACGATGACGATTTTGAAAAAGTAGTTTTAGAACAACTCCGTCTTACTAAGGTTACTCAGAAGGAAGCCTTGAAAACCAGTCGAACAAAGTTGTTTGGCACTGACAATTTTGAAGCTCTATTGGAAGTTTACAAAACGCAACTCAAATAAACATAAGAAAGAGGAATTGAATGACTGGAGAAATCTCTGATTTCTACGATAACTGGTCAATAGATCAATTAATGAAATCCGATCGAACAAGGATATTGCAATGGAAAGCCATAAATTTAGTCAATCTCTTCTTGAGAAGTGTGAAAGACACATTGCCAGAAAGCATCTGTGAAATTGGTGGCGCAGAAGGTACTGTCCTTAATTCTATTGGAAGAATTCTTAATGGAAGAAAACTAATCAATTATGATGTCAGCAATTCCTTTTGTCAGTATGGCGCCAAGATTTATCCACACATAGTATTCATAAATGAGGAGTTTTCGAATCGGCGAAAAGACATTTATGATCTAATTATTTGCTCGGACATTATTGAGCACGTTGAGCAAGAAGATAGCTTCCTAAAAGTCATAAGTCAAAGTTGTCATTATGCCCTATTTAAGATTCCATTGGAAAAATGCCTGATTAATTCAGCCGTATGGTATTGGTTTCACGGGCAAGCGAAACCCAAGTCGCATCTATATGGCCCCAATCACTACAATGGACACCTTAGAGGATATACTCTTCATCAGGCAATTAAAGCTGTTAAAAGGAATTTCAATGTTTTGGATTTGCAAGTAGCCCACGTTGCACATTTTTATGGGGGTCAGAAGCAGCGGTGGGTAGGGCAGCACTTAGGGGAGTATATAACAACCTGGCTGTTTGGAGGAGCGATATTTTTGTTAGGAACCAGCAAAATCTTTTCAAAAAAAGCAACTCAATGATTATCGAAAAATTTACATAACCGGCGGTTGCTTATGGACAAACTTCGCAGTGTCTTTGTACGAAATGTTGCATCTACGTTTTTAACAATGATGTTTACTCTGTCAATTTCTTTTGTTACATCTGTCATCATTGCCCGTACTTTAGGCCCAGAGAAAAAGGGGATATTATCTTTAGCAATTCTTGTACCAAATATGCTTATTTTGTTTCTGAACGGAGGGATTAATATCTCAAATGCTTTTTTCGCAGGCGCAAGACGGTTTGAAATACATAAGCTATTTGAAACATCGATTTTTGTATCCGTCGTTGCCACAATCATAAGTAGTTTTATTTTGATCTTAGTTTCTAAGACCGGTTTGTTTAACAAACTATTACCCGACATTCCAGTCTGGGCAATTTTTATTGGATTACTAATCTTCCCATTTGGGCTACTGGGAACCTTATTAACCGGAATATTACAGGGAATTGAAAGAATCATAGAACTAAATCGCGTCCAATTAGCCCAGGCAACGATCTCCTTGGTTTTTACAATTTTATTAATCTATGTTTTTCAGTTAGGTCTGGTAGGTGGGCTCATTGCATCAATCCTCACTAGTATAACTGGTGTTGCAGGATTTACCTACTTATTAAGAGAAAACTGGAATCGCTTTGTCCCTCGTTGGCATAAAGATATTCTTGGAGCCTCTTTTTCATTTGGGATGCGCGGTTATGCAGGAAATATCCTGCAATTCTTTAACTATCGACTGGATGTTTTTATTGTTAATTATTTTCTAGGACCGGCAGCTGTAGGCGTCTATGCTGTTACCTATGGCATAGCAGAACTATTATGGAATCTACCAAACGCGATCAGTTTTGTGTTCTTCCCTCGTGTTGTCTCTGATCAACGCATGAAGAAAAAGAGTTCTACATGGCGCATTTTTGGCACAACAATGTTCATAACAGTTTCAGGAGGCTTCGTGGTGGCCATTTCAGGAAAGTTCCTGATATCATTTCTCTATTCAGAGACTTTTATCGCAGCATATCTTCCTCTGCTTGCTTTGTTACCGGGAGTGGTTTTGCTTGGCGGAGCCAAAGTATTAACTGCTGAGATTCTTGGTCGAGGCTATCCACAATATAATTCTTTTCTCTCTGGTTCAGGGTTGGCTATTACAATTTTAGGAGACTTAATTTTGGTGCCCAAATTCAACGTTCTCGGAGCGGCATTGGCTTCCACAATTTCGTACATTGCGATGTTTCTGATCAGTATTGGTTTTTACTTAATAGTTGTGCAAAAGGAAAATTCAAACCTAGATGCTGCTCCAAAAGTTTGACTAACTACCCTCAGCATGATTACTTTTTCTTTTTTTGCATAATTGAGTGCTAACCATCTGTAAGGGATCACAGCGAGATGATGAGAAAAAATTTTATTGCTCTCCTTAACCATTACTATCACCTTGCAATAAGACTGAAGCTTCGAGGTGTTTGGTTGCTCGTAAAAAAACGTTTGAACGAATTTGTCAGAGGAACCATCGCTTCCTGGTCCAGGTCGAGGTTGACAGAAAAGGAGTTCTTTAGTGCAATTGCATCCGACTTCTCAAATACAAACACATTTCTTAAACACATTCATCAACGAACTAGTCCACGTTTCTTTATCGACGAATCCAAGAAAGACGAATTTCCTTCCTATATACGCCAAACCTACCCGCTTTCTGAGGAAAGAATAGTTGGAGGAGCTAACGAAATTTGTAACCATCGTTTTGATCTTCTTGGTTCCGGACCTACCGATTTAGGTAGTTCCATTGATTGGCATATTGACTTTAAATCGGGGTTTAGATGGAATCCTCATCTTTATTATGCTGAAATTCGCGCGGCCCGTTTTCCTGGAGGTTTTGACATAAAGGTCCCTTGGGAGCTAAGTCGTTGCCAGCACTTTGTCTGGTTAGGACAAGCGTACTGGTTTACCAGAAATGAAAAATATGCTCGAGAATTCTGTCTTCAATTGGAAGATTGGATTAAGCAAAACCCACAACAATTCGGTGTCAATTGGGCTTGTACGATGGATGTTGCAATTAGAGTCGTTAATTGGTTGTGGGGATACGAATTTTTCAAGAATTCACAGACAATGGATGATAATTTCAGATTAACATTTTTCAAGTCCTTATTAGTTCATGGAAGACATATCCGAGCAAACCTTGAATATTTTGGGGCATTTAAGGGCAATCATTATTTTGCGGACATAGTCGGGTTAGTTTATTTGGGCGTTTTCTTACCAGAATTTAAAGAGACTAAAGAATGGCTCGAATTTGGTCTTAAAGAACTTGAAATCGAGGTGCTAAATCAGTTCTATCCAGATGGTAGCAATTTTGAGGCGTCGACAAGTTATCATCGTCTAATGACAGAAATGGTGCTCTCAGTGACCCTGCTAGCACAATTAAATGGCCATCGCTTCACATTACAATATATGGAGCGGATTGAAAAAACGATTGATTTTATCCTGTATATTACAAAGCCTGATGGCACCGCGCCCTTAATTGGAGATCAAGACAACGGTAGACTACATCGATTAAAAGTATGGCAAGGGACAGACCGAGAATGGTATGACTTTCGCTATTTATTTGCAATTGGCGCTATTCTTTTCGATAGAGCCGACTTGGCCAGTGCTGCGGCTGACCAATGGGAAGAGGCGATTTGGCTATGTGGAATTGATGCAGTATCGCATTATGCAACTAGTTACTCAAACAATTTCCTTCTGCCTAATACACGTAATTTGAAAATTTTTCCAAATTCCGGCCTATATATTTATCGATGTAATGAGTTATATCTCGCTGTTGAGATGGGAACAAATGGTCAAAATGGAAAAGGTGGGCACGCGCATAACGACACTTTAAGTTTTGAATTTTTCGCATCTGGACAGACTTGGATACAAGATCCGGGAACCTATACTTACACTCATAATTATGACGATCGAAATCTGTTTCGATCCACGGCTTACCATAACACGGTAACACTACATAACTATGAACAAAACAGCTTCCAAGCACAAGAATTATTCGAGATCAAGAATGAAATAATTCCTCGTGTGTTATTTCAACAAAGCATTACGGATTATGACTACCTAATAGGCGAAATCAGGCGCGTCACTCGTCCTGTCTTTATACAAAAACGGTCCTTTTTGCTGGATAGAATTGAGAATATTGTAGTTATTAAAGACCAAATGATCGGAGCTGAAACGCTTGCTGAATTCCACTTACACTTTGCAGCAGGTTTATCGACCAAGATTCTGAATGATCCATATCCAGGCCTCATAGTAACCAATGCGGAAGGAAAAGTCATATGGATTTACTCGTTTTCTGCAAGCCCGATAACCATAACCACTAGTGTCGGCTGGATATCCACAAGTTATGGCAAACGCAGAACTGCACCCATTGCGCACATAAAATGGCATTCCAATACAGATCACGTTTTGGCTATAGTACCCAAATTACATAATACTGATCCCCTTCAACGATTAGAAAATGCCTTGGCACTTTCAACAAAATTCCAGGCAACATAGATTTATGCGGCAATACGGTTCTTGGATTAATTTTGATTCACGTGCTCATCATGGCAACTCTCACAAACCCAACTTCGCTTACGATGGCCATTTAGATGGTTAATTAATATCCGGTTTTTCACCGGAAGCAGGCTCGGAAAGGGGAATAGAAAGCGACTTTCCACGCGAGATCATCGCTTCATAGTATGAGCGTAGGATTTTACTGAGCCCATCAAGCAGCATCAAGGATTGCACGATCAGCAGGAGAAAACTGAGCAACGTTAAAGACAAAGAAAGCTATAAAACCTGAAACTGCCGCCTAAGCATAACCAGGGAAATGATTCCGACCAGAAAAATAGCAACTACCAAAATGCTTACGATATTGAAATAATCCTTCTCAAAGCAAGAACCAATTAAGTCTCCGCTGATTTCGTTAATTTAAGTTGATTTCTCAAACAAGTATACTCAGCCATGGAATGGAATCCCTGTCCTTTTAAAAGTGTAAGGCTCATCATGTGAATGATGAGCCTCTTCATAAAACTGTCAGGACACTACTTCTTCCGTCCTCTGCCTGTGCTTGCCACCACCTTTGCCTCCATCATGGACGGAGCGGGAGCCTTGGAGCGGAGGACTGCCCAGGCAAGGACGCCAAGCAAAGCAAGCGCCACAACCCAAACGACAATCACGGCT
>Ga0209077_1000223_pt1 | contig 14969 bp, 11 predicted proteins | sample PPLLak1March2015_FD_187247 | JGI IMG/M metagenome (GOLD analysis project Ga0209077, IMG submission 187247) | Freshwater sediment microbial communities from Prairie Pothole Lake near Jamestown, North Dakota, USA - PPLs Lake P7 Core (1) Depth... | ecosystem: Environmental > Aquatic > Freshwater >... | reverse complement strand
GGATTGCCAAATCCTGCATATTACTGGCGGATTTGACAATCCGCCGGAGCAATTCGTGATTTACTGAATTTATGATTTCCTTGGTGTTGTTAAAGGTTCGGAAGCCACAGGCAAAACAATAAAGAAGGTGCTGCCTTTTCCCAGAGTTGATTCCACCCAGATGCGTCCCTGATGATTTTCCACAATCGTCTTGACGATGGCAAGGCCCAAGCCCGAGCCCTCTGTATTTGCCTCAATGTTGGTACCGCGATAGAATTTATCGAAGATGTGCGGCTGGTCCGCCGGGGGAATCCCAATGCCCTGATCTGTGACCTGCAGGATGATCTGATTGCCTTCAGAATGAATGGAGATGTGTATCTCTCCATTCGCCTGGGAATATTTGATGGCATTTCCCACAATATTATCAAGCACCTGCCGAAGGCGGATCGGGTTGCCGCGCAATGCCGGTAATGTGGGTGCAATATCTGTGTGGATCTTGATTTGTTTTGCTTTGATCTGCCCTTGCAGCATATCAATGATGTAGCGCAGGATCGCTTCCAACTGTACGAATTCCCGGCGCGTATCAATGCCTGCCTCGATACTGTCAATGTCGAGCAGATCATTGATCAACGATGAAATATGTTGAACGCTGTCCTGAATACGATTGAGGAAATCCCGCTGCATCTCATTGATCGGACCGGCTCGTTCGACGAGTTCCGTATAGCCGACCACGGCCGTAAGCGGTGAACGCAGGTCGTGCGAAACCGTATGGACAAACTCCCTGCGAACCTTGTCCACTTCCTTGAGATACGTAATATCCTGCATCGTGATGGCATGGCCCACCCCACGGATGGACACAAATTGAGCATTGCCGACCCTGCCATCCGGAAAACTGACTTCATGATATTGATAAAGATCCTTCGTATCTGCACGCGTGATCAGTGTGAGCAGATCAGGATGTTTCAGGATATCGAAGACTGACTTGCCAACTGCAGTCTGGGCATTGATGCCAAACGCACGGCACATGGCTGAATTTACAAAGACAATGATATTTTGCTGGTCAATGATCATCACGCTATCGTGAATGTTATTGAAGACTGCTTCCAGCCGGGCATATTCGGCTTCCAAAGTTTCGGCACGCTTTTCGAGGGAAGATGTTGTCCGTTTGACCTCCCTGCGAAGCCAGTCACCCACCCGATGAGCATTCCTCAGGCCGCTTTCCACTGCATCCACAATATCATCCGTTTTGAGCGGAGGAGATAGAAATCCGCTCAACCCCAAACGAAAGATGCCCTTTATGAAATCAGGGTCTATGGATTCACTGTAGATGAGAAAAGGAAGTGTGGGAAAATGTTCCTGTAGTTCCTTTGCAATTTTCAAACCATCCCGCCCATTGAATTTTTTTCCAATTAATAAAAGTGCCGGAGCCGCTTCTTTGAATATCCTCCCCATCGATTGCGTATCCCTGGCAATCGCAGTTTCATAATTTACAGCCTGCAAGGCGCGCTCCATTAGATTCAAAATGGAAGGGTCTTCCAGCGCCAGCAGGATGAGGTCACGTTTCGGCATAGGGTGGCAAAGGAATTTTACTTCTTTTTTAATTCATCAGGAACTGGAGGGATGGTCCTCTCAGCGACACGCGCCAAACGCTGCAAAGCCCCGCGGGCTGTCTGCAAGGCCTGGCGTTGGTTTTCGGTCAGGGCACCGGTATTCTCTGTCAATAAAAGGTCTATTGGATAGCTTGCGGCTTGCAACTCCTCGGTAATGGAACCACGGATCGATTCCAGCATGGCATACTGCCGCCTGACAGCCTCCCTGGATGCCTGCACGGAGTTGCTCAACGCCTGGAACAGGCGGGCATTCACAAGTGAGATGGAAGCATAATCTGAGGCAGCTTCGAGCAGAGTCTGCTCCGATTTATCAAACGGACGCAAATCCTTGCGCACCACGACCAGCATGCCAATCACTTCCTTTTGCACTTTGATGGGAATCGCGCAGGCAGATCTTCCCAGGTTTGCGATCCTGAATTTCAATAAAGGCTCCCCGGAGATGGATAAGGTCTCACCGGAAAGCGCCACCAATCCGCTGATGCCATCGTCCAGGGGCATATTCATTTTTCTTGACCAAACTTCAGGAAGCCCGCGCTGCGCTGTCAGCAGAAAAGATGTGTTCTTATCATCGCGAACCAGCAGCCAGGCAATGTTTGCGTCGCCCACCTGTGCAGCCCCATCCACGATCTTCTGGAAGAGAAGGCGTTGATCCGTAATATTGGAAACCGCCTTCCCCATGTTGATAATCGCGCTCAGTTCACGCACCTTCCGCTGAAGTTCATAATTCAATTCACTTAACTTCAAGTCGAGTCGCTGGCGGTCACGCAAATCATGCACGCGGCTGAGTACACGCTCCACTGCGGAAAGCACTTCGGCATCGCGCGTGGGCCACAATAGATAATCCGCTGCGCCAAGCCGGAACGCCTGGATAATATCCTGTTCCTGCCCTTTATTGGCAATGACCAGCAGAGGCGTGTTCATGCCCTGTGAGGAAAGGGCAACCAGCAGGTCTTTGGCGCTCAAGCCGGGAAGATTCAAATCTGCAATGATCAGGTCAGGGGGTGCCATGAGTGCCTGTCTGATGGCTGAAGAAGAATCGGTCACCACATCCACATAATAGCCAACGGAGGTGAGAACCTGGCGGGCGATCAAGTCACTGATATCAGGGTCGTTTTCGACGAGTAGTATGCGGTCCCCGGTGGAAGCCATAGATGCACTCTCTTAACAGTATTATTCTATATGGATACACCGTCCTAAAGGTCTGAATGATTCAAGAGGTCGATGAAACCTTCGGGACGTTTTATTTGGGCTATGCTTCTTCGTTTTTTCATTGTAACACTCTTTATCTCACGCAGACAACGACGGAGTGTTTGCACCAATGAAAAGTGGATAAATTAGAGTTCGAATACCGGGCGTGCCTGACCTGTGACAATGCCGCGGTGGTTTTTGACAGGCTTTACGGGTCCGAACGAAGCCAGAGCCTGTTCCTGTTTCGAGGAAAACGCTCCAAGCTGACGCAGGATCTCGAGCGTCACCGCCGGGCGGACGCGCGGACTTTGAACAAGATCAATAGACATGCGTGAGGCATCTCCATCCGAAACTTTCAGCGCGATCCCAATCCCCGGTGAGTCAAGGCTCAGGACACCGGGCAAAAGACCAACAAGCTGGTAACCCTCCGCGCCGCGCTTGCAAACGATCTTCCCTTTGCCAGCTCTCATCAGCTGCTCATCGAATTCACCATACCCACTGATCATCTCAGGATACGTTGTCATCGCAGAAGTGATCTTTCGGCACGCAGAGGCGCGCTCGTCGGAAAGCTCACGCGGATCGCAGAGACGCGCCATGGCAAGCGCTGCATTGTAAAGCGGGACCGCAAAGTTGGGTGCGGAACAGCCGTCGATGCCAAGCTGAATCTCTTTAAGCGGAAGCATGCACATCTCGGCGAAGGAAGCGAGAATATTCAGTTGGATGGGATGATCCAAGTTAAGATAATTCTCCAACGGAAGTCCGCGCATCCTGGCATGTGCCAGCATCGCTGAATGTTTGCCGGAACAGTTATTGCGATTGGGCGTTGGCTGTTCATTGTTCAGGATGATTTTTTTGAACGCCTCTACATCACCCGGCAGGTGAACACCACATTTAAGATGATTTTCTTCAACGCCTGTTTTCTTCTGAATCTCCTCCACGGTTTGTACGTGCAGATCACTGCCCTCGTGTGAAGCGCATGCGATCGCAAGCTCGCGCGAGGTGAGTCCAAAATACTCCACGCCGCCGCGCTCGACAAAAGGCAGGACCTGAAACGGTTTTGCACTCGAACGCAAAAAGGCGACCGCTTGCGGGTCGCCGTAGGGTTTGATCAACTTGCCGTTGGAATCCACCACTGCTATCGAACCGTAGTGAACGGATTCCATGATGTTCCCCCTGGTCACTACAAATAAAGACTGCGATCTCATCTCATTGTTCATCCAAGATCCGGCGTGCAGGTGAGAGTTGATGGCGTGCATAGTAGTAGTTCAACCCGTAACGCAGACGATGCGCGTACTGCTTTTGCCGCGCGGCTGGAGCCTTGAATTCCTTAAGGATCTGGTCGGCCAGTTTATCAATGGCAGAGGCGGATGATTTTTTACTGCCAATTTTTTCCACTCGGTCATGGATCCATTTGAGGAGATCGGCTTGATTGCGAACAACCTGGGGAGTCACCACACCCCCACGGCCGCTGACAATCGTAAAGCCTTTATATTCAGACTCCTGTAGTAACTTTAAGGCTTCGATCCATCCAGGCAGATCAGCGTGGGCAAGGAACGGCGGCTGCCCTTTGATCACTGCATCGCCCACGAAGACCACCTTCTTTTCCGGCAAAATCACCCAGATCGCGCCCGCGGAAGGACCCCGGTGACTTTCAAGAAGGATGGGGGTACTGCCCCAATGCAAGGTCATTTTTTCCACAAAGGAAATTTCTGGCGGAGCCCAGCGGACACTCCCCAGACCAGGGATGGCTTCCCAATTGGCGCCGGTCTCATCTCCCTGCGCTTTGAATGTGTTGGGGCGGTTGCGAAAGGCTTGCGCGGTTTTCTCATGCGCGATTACCGTGGAATCCATGGCGCGCGCGCCCAGCGTCCGGTCGGGGTGTGCATCCAGGTTGATGAGCATGCGTTCAGGTCCCCCGCCCATTCCCATGAGCGAGGCACGCCAGATACGGCCATCTTCCGGCGCAGGCGGTGCATCGATCTGGATCAAGCCGCGCGGCTCGACAATCACTCCCAGCGTCACGCCCAAATATTTGTCTTCGATGTAAACATTCTCGGCAATTGCATCCATCAATCAACGCTCCTAGCGGCAGGATGGTATCCTGCCCTACGTTATTTATTCTGCTTTGTCTGCCAGCTGCTCTTCCGTTGCTGCGGGAAATGTAAAGTGAAACGTTGAGCCTTTGCCCAGTTCACTTTCAACCCAGATCTTCCCGCCGTGTCCAACCACCGCCAGGCGGCAAAACGCCAGACCAACCCCAAGCCCGCTTGATTTGCTGTTGCCGCGCAAACGCGTAAACTTATCGAAAATCCTATCCTGCTCTGCCGGAGGAATTCCAGGACCGTTATCCTTCACCCAGATATGCACCCAGCCAGCTTCACGGCGTGCACCAACATCGATCCTACCCTCCGGCGGTGTGAATTTGACCGAATTCTCCATCAAATTAATCAACACCCGCCGTGCCATATCCTCATCCACCCAAACAGATGGAAGTTGTTTCGGCAGGTGCATGACGACATTTTGCCGCCGTCCCTCTGCCACATGTCCAACATCGAGAACAGCCTTTTCGATCAGCGAGGCAGTGTCAACAACTTTCTGGTCTGCGACGGGCTGCCCGTTTTCGAGGCGGTTAACATCGAGCAGGGAACTGACCAGACGCTGGATCCGGTCGGTGGAATTCTCGGCAATCTTCAGGATCGTACTGACCGTTTCCTTATCATCTTCCGGTATCATGCTGAACAGAACATCCAGACTCGAAACAATATTTGCCAGCGGAGAACGCAGGTCATGATAGATCATTGCCGTCAGGTCTTCACGCAGGTTATCCAATTCCTTGCGCTCGCTGATGTCCCGAAGAATCCACTGGATGGAATCAGCCTCATCGAACTCCACGCGGCGCGCATGCACCTCAATGGGCGTATGCATGTCATCCCCTCTATAGATGGATGACTCATAGGAACATGTGCGGTTCTGGCGCAGCGTCTCGAATTCAATACCGGTTCGATTCCAATGCACTTCATGAAGCTGGTCGATCGTCAGTGCCTGTAATGCTTCATAGGTATAACCACTGAGTGCTACTGCCTGACGATTGGCTTCGATGATTTTTCCCTCCCAATCGGTGATCAGCATCGCATCGATGCTGTCTTCAAACAATTCATGATAACGCTGATGCGCAGCCTGCAGGCGCTCGAACAATTGCGCGTTCTGGATGCTCGACCCTGCCAGGCCGCCAATCCCGGTCATCACCAGCAGCGCATCGGGGTCGAAAGACTTCGCCACGGGATTGATCGCTTCGATGATGCCGATCACGCGTCCCTGCGATTGGATCGGCGCGACGAGAATCGCCCGCGTCTCAATTCCCCCGAACTTGCCTGCTTCTGCGTAGTTTTTATCCCTGCTGACGTCTGGCACCACAATGCCATGCCCATCGAGCGCTGCTGCACCCGCAACCCCTTCGCCCAAAGCGACCTTTCGTCCGAGGATATTCCCTGCATTCTGACCGGTCGCGGCACGGTAAATAATGTGCTCATCCTCCAGCAAGCCCAGTGCAACGGTTTCAACCTGTAAAGCCTGCATGGTTTGGATCAAAATACGTTGATAAACATCCTCCATACGCAGGGAGGCGTTCATTGCAGCTGCACCCTCCGCCAGAGCGGTCATGACGCGTGCCTGCCGCTGGCTCTCGGTATACAGACGGGCGTTCAACACAGCCACCCCCGCCTGGTCTGCAATTGCCTGCATCAAATTCAATTGTTCTTCTGAAAATGCGTTGGGGGTTGGGTGAACCAGCGTCAGGACCCCAACCAGTATCTCACGCGCCAGCAGCGGAACACAGATCGCAGATTTAACACCCGTCTTGTCGCTTGCATCATCGGGACGCATCAACCAGCGTTCATCCTTGCTTGTATCGAGGATGAGTACACCCTTGCGATTACGAATGACCCAGCCCGCGAGACCACGCTCCATCGTGTCCCGTAGTTGCTGCGTAGTATGTTCATGGATCTGCTTCCCATAGACAATGGTTGCATCCACGGCTTTGCCCGCATCATCCAGCACAACAATGCTACACCGGTCGCCACCTACGTTCTGCATCGTTTCGTACAGCACGCGCTGAAGCACAGTGCGAAGATCCAGCGCAGTTGCCACCTCGCGGCTGACGTGATAAAGGAGTTCCAGTAAAGCCTTTGTTCGATCTTGTTCTTTCGGTAATGACATAGGATCCCAATAAATTAAATTACGTTTGAGTCTTTTTCAATCCACTTCCTGCGCGAAGAACGCGTCTCAATATGCAAAGTATAGCACACCAGCGAAGCAGTCCCAGGGATTCGATTACGGTACAATTGCAATCATGACACTTGATATTCCCCGCATAAAAGCCCTGTGTTTTGATGTCGACGGCACGCTGAGTGACACCGACGATCTATACGCGCAGAAGGTTGTCGATCTTCTGCCGCGTTTCTTATTCCGCGACCCGGTCCACACCGCCCGGCGGCTGGTCATGTGGATCGAATCGCCCGGCAATGCCCTTTTGGGTTTCGCCGATACGATCGGCATCGACGATGAAATGATGGCATTCATTGACTGGTTGAATCGCAACCGCAAAAGTCCCTTGAAGAAATTCATGCTCGTACAGGGTGTGGATGAGATGCTTGCACGCATGCTGGGCCGCTTTCCAATGGCAGTTGTCAGCGCCCGGGATGAAAAAAGCACCATGCGGTTCCTGACCCAGTTCGACCTGTGCAAATACTTCGATGTGATCGTGACCGGTCTCTCCGCATCGCACACAAAACCCTACCCGGACCCCATCCTGCTCGCCGCGCAAAAAATGGAAGTGAAGCCTGAAGAGTGCCTCATGATCGGCGACACAACCGTGGATATCCGCGCTGGAAAATCTGCCGGTGCGCAGGCACTCGGCGTTCTATGCGGATTTGGCGAAGAGGATGAACTGAGGCAGTTGGGGGCAGATTTCATCTTAAAGACCACAAGTGATCTGCCCGAATTGTTTAATGGGTTTCCCCGGCCGGGTTAGTAACGATCCAGGTGACGCCCAAACCCCGTGTTCCGCTTCTGGGCAATGGCTTCCAGTTTTCTGCGATACTCAACAATGGCATGATCGCCAACAATGGGTCCGAAGAATTTGAACAGCGTCAACAGGAAAAGATACCAGCGCCGGAAGATGGGAATGCCGCGCCTGAATTCTCCCTCTGTCCTTCCGAGATAACGTATATCGCCAATATGAATGTATCCCATTGCCAGCAATGGAATGACTGTAACAATATCTGTCGAATTCACGATCCGATAGATTGGCGACTTGAATTCCATATCGTAATGACTATCCCCGACGCGGGGACTTCCAAACGTGTAACATGCCGCAATCATTTCCCTGATCCCGAGATTGTGTTCCAGACTCTGTGTAGCGACTGTGGCAAGTGCCGCGCCCAAAGAATGGCCTGTGATATACAGGGGAATCCCTTTTAACTTCAAGACATTCACTTCGATTTCCTTCGCAACGCTATTGTAGGCAACTCGAAAGCCACTGTGTATCCTTCCTTCAAGAACGGAAACCTTCGTTGCCTGTGCATCTACTACCACATCATGCCGCTTTGAAGTCTCAGTGCCTCGAAACGCCAGCACGGCATAACCATCGCTGCTTTTTGCCAGGAACGCCTGTGTATCGGTCTCTTTTGAATGGAAGATCTTAACCAACTCAAAGCCGCCGCCTTTAAGTTTTACAACGAATAACCTGCGAGCCTTGCCCTTGTCTTCGAATTTGTCATACGCCAGGTGCGCCATGGAGGCAAGGATCCAAGCCATGCGGTCTGAATAGGCAGCGCGGGTGATTGGCGGGGAGAGCAAATTTTCCTTTTTTTTGAAGTATGCCCGGGCTTGCTGGAGCTCCGGCGACAGGCGGCGTGCCTTTTTACCGTTGGCAGACTGAATAACTTCCATGATGACTCTCCTTTCGATGTTGATATGCTCAATATACAGAAATCCTGATTAAAAGTCAATTCATTGTGTCGACTTCAAGCGAAAGGCGATGACTTCGCTCCAGACCAGGATCGCGGACAAAAACACATAGAACGCTACGCCCTTCAACCAAAACGTGGGAATAACCAGCGCAAGGGTACACCATGTATAAATGGACAGGTTCTTCCAGCGCTCATTTTTTTGAAAGACTCGTCCAAGCAGCAGCATTCCTGGCATGAGCATGAAACCAAGCACAGCAAAGAATGAATCGTGTAACAGACCATGCCAGGTCCGTGGAGCCGGATCCAGCGTGAGATCGGTCGTGGAGATCAATCCCATCATGGCAATACCGGCGATCATTAACAAAGTCGTGGCGATTTTTTCTTTGAGCACGAGTCTTAATCCGTAGGCAAACACTGCCATCATTCCCCCGCAGAGAAAGAAAGTCAGTGTCATCAACCAGCCATAAGGACCTAATGCAAGACCACTGGGCCAGTCAATCACAGGTCCGAATGGATTCCATCCGATGGAGCGCATGAAATCGGCTTGAATAATGGTCAACCCCGTCACAACAACTGCCAGCAAAATGGGAGCAATGATACCAGCGAGTGCAGCCAGCCTGATCAAACGCGATCTATCCATAATAACCAACTACCCTAATGATTTATTATTGTGAGAGATAAAGCAATATCAGACCAAGCAAGGCAGGCAATGCCTGTATATAAAGAATGGAGCGTTTCGCTGTAAAGCCGCCGAAGATACCTGCAATGAAGACGCAGATCAAGAAAAACATTTTTACAGAGAACTCTCCGGAAATAAGCCCCCAGACTAAACCTGCCGCCAGAAAGCCATTGTAGAGACCCTGATTTGCTGCCAGTGTCGCCGAGGACTCAGAGACTTCTTTTGTCATCTTAAATGTCTTCCTGCCGATGGGATGATTCCATAAGAACATCTCCAATACAAGAAAACCGAGATGCAGGACTGCTATGAATGCAATGACGATGTCCGCGCCAAATGCCATTTTTAGCTCCTTGAGGGAAGTATGCGCGCAATGGTAGCATAAATTTTGTTCTCGTGTACAATCCATGAAATTACCTTTACACCGCGAAGTGGTGAAATCCGCGAAGTATCTTTAAGGAGGAAGGAATGAACGGCAGACACCCTATCCTGGAAGACAAATTGATATCATCGGTTCTTCGCGTCAATAAAGAAACCTTCTCCTTCTTCCTTTCTTCGCGGTTCAGATTTTATCTGGAGGATTTATGCCTTACGAAATGATCCTGACCGAAACACGCGGACGAGTGGGCTTGATCACGCTCAATCGACCGCAGGCACTGAATGCACTCAACAAACAACTCATGCGCGAATTGATGGACGCACTGGAAGCCTTCGATAAGGATAATGCTATCGGCGCGATGTTAATCACCGGGAACGAAAAGGCGTTTGCTGCGGGCGCGGACATCAAGGAGATGGCGGATAAATCCATTCAGCAGATGATGGACCAGGATCACGTCGCGGTCTTCGGCAGGATCCGCACAATCAGGAAACCCGTCATTGCCGCGGTATCAGGCTGGGCGTTGGGCGGCGGATGCGAAGTTGCCCTCTCCTGCGATATGATCGTCGCCTCTGAGTCAGCCAAATTCGGTCAGCCGGAAATCACGATTGGCGTCATCCCCGGCGCGGGCGGGACACAGCGTCTGACACGCGTGGTCGGCAAAGTCATTGCCATGGAAATGCTCCTCAACAATCGCACACTCACCGCGCAGGAAGCGTATCAATTTGGGATGGTCAATCGCGTTGTGCCTGTAGTGGGATATTTGGATGAAGCGCTCAAGCTTGCCGAAGAGATCGCCTCACGCGCCCCGAATGCTGTACGCGCCGCCAAGAAAATGGTCAACCAGGCGTTCGAGCAGACTCTGTCGGAAGGGCTCGCGATGGAGAAGCAGGAATTCTACAATCTCTTTGCCACCGAAGATCAAAAGGAAGGGATGCAGGCATTCATCGAAAAACGCAAGCCCAACTGGAAAGGCAAGTAGGTGGATAGTCAGATAGTTTGGTGGTTGCGTAGTCAGATGGTCCGGTAGCAACTGCCTAACTACTGAACTACCAAACTACTGAACTATTTAACTACCATGCTTGATTACACTCAACTAAAGGCATCTTTTGAAGCCCTCGGCTTGCATGATAAAACAATTATCGCGCATGCATCATTAAAGCCGTTTGGTTACATCGAAGGCGGAGCAGAAGTGGTTCTGAATGCCATGCTGGCTTCATTTGCCAGCGTGATCATGCCAACTCATACATATAAAACCCAGATCATTCCGGACCTCGGTCCGCCGAACAACGGTATCACCTATGGCAGCGGGCGTAACCTCAACCAGATGGCTGAGCCCTTCCACACCGATATGCGCGCCGACCCAATGATGGGCATCCTGCCTGAAACATTGCGAAATCATCCCTCCGCTACAAGGACTGCGCACCCGATCCTCTCGTTTGCGGGAATCAATGCAGAGTCTGCGTTAATCATGCAAACACTTTATGAACCACTGGCACCCATCGGCGCGCTGGCTGAACAGGATGGCTGGGTTTTGCTGATCAATGTGAACCATACTGTCAACACAAGTATTCACTATGCAGAAAAACTTGCGGAAAGAAAACAATTCATCCGCTGGGCATTGATTGGCGACCGGGTGGTGGAATGTCCGAACTTTCCCGGAGATTCCATGGGGTTTCAAGCCATCGAGCCATACCTTGAACCCGACACTCGGCGTGTACACATTGGCGAAGCGTTCGTACAAGCTGTGCCACTACAAAGGTTATTTGATGTCGTGCAGAGGTTGATAAAAAAAGATCCGCTCGCCTTGCTGTGCGAGCGGAGTGATTGTGAAAGATGCAACGCAACTAGAAGTTACTGAAACGTAATCTCTTCCACCCGCCAACTCTCCTCCCCCATTAGTTTCTTTAACCTCTCCAGCACTTCAGTGCAGACCCTTGTCGTATCGTTGGGGAAATCGATCAGGTATCCTTTACCATCTTCAAAGATCTGGAAGCTGAACCGGTCGCGCCCGTGGAAGGAGATCAGCGTGCCAAAGATCGTCTTGATGCGGCGCCTGTCATGTTCCTTATCGCCGGTTGAGCGCAGTATCACCGTGATCTGCTGCGGCGCGTGATCCTTGTCCTTCTCCTCTTGCGCCAGCGGAACATACAACGAAGGCAGGAACTCAGGAACCTGTGCAGGAACAGGTTCTATGGGCTGAAGGGAAATCGCCTCGCGCTCAACCCGCAACCGCTCCTCGCGCTCGATCTCGACCGTAACTGTTTCCGTTTGAAGGCGCGGCTCGCTGACAGGTTGTTGATTAACTTTCGGCTCCGGGCGCGCGGCAATTGTTGCATCTTCAAAGGAAGGCTGCCACTGGATATCCCAGTCCTCAGGGAAGTTATCGGGCGGAGGCGGCATATCATCAAATTCAGAACGGGATATATATGCAGGTGCATTCTGCTCCGCGACTTGTCGCGCAGAAGGTGGAGCACCTGGTTTCACAGGAGTTTTTGTTTTCGTGGAAACGTTCTGCACGGGTCGTTGAATCACCGGAGTAACGGGAGCAGGCTTGTCCTGCGAAGTCCTCGCAGAGGGAGCATGGTCGATGGACGTCGACTTGCCCGCAGGGAGAGTCGCGGCTGCAGCGTTCAGCGGCTCGAGAATTTTGATTTCGGTCCGGATTTCATCCACCAAAATTTTTGGCGGCGTGCTGCCCGTATCCACTTTGCCTTCGACAATAATGATCTGACCAACCATCAGTTGCTCATGTGTCTTCTGCCATGTCTTCGGGAAAAGCACAAGTTCGATATTCCCTTGGATGTCTTCGAGTGTGACAAATCCCATCGGCTTGTTGGTCTTGGTCGTATACGGGCGCACCGCTGTTACCAGACCCGCCACCCTGACTTTTTCTTCATGCTGCGCTTCGTTAAGCTGACCCGAGAAATAGCTGACGATCTGAGCAAAAGTCTGCTGGTAGGGCGTGAGTGGATGAGCAGAGACATACAGACCGATAAGTTCCCGCTCCCAGTTCAACATCTCACGTTTATCCACGTTGCTGACATCCGGAAGCTGGATATCTTCAAGCACGCCGGTGGCTTCACCAAACAGGGACATTTGCCCCGCCTCCGCCGCGCGGAAGTGATTACTGCTGATGGACACCAGGCGGTCAAGCGATGCGAGCAGTGCAGATCGATTCCCAAACGCATCCATCGCGCCGACCTTGATCAGGCATTCGAGGGCGCGCTTGCCCACAGCACGCAGATCGACGCGGCGGGCAAAGTCATTCAAGTTCATGAACTTTCCGTTACTGTCGCGTTCTTCAATGATCCATTCCACGGCGGCTTGACCGACGTTTTTGATCGCGCCCAGCCCAAAGCGGATGTTGGGCTTGCCATCGACATCCTCGATCGTGAAATCCCAGCCCGAAGCATTGATCTCCGGCGGGAGCACCGGCACCCGCATGCTGCGCGCGTCGGCGACATATAAAGCAACCTGTTCTGTCTTACCCGCATTCGCGGAGAGTAACGCCGCCATATACTCGGCGGGATAGTGCGCCTTCAGATAAGCCGTCTGGACGGCGAGGACGCCGTAATCTGCTGCATGGCTATTATGAACAATAATATCGTTGGCAACAAAGTTATGAGTTTCTGGAATTTCCAAATCATAGGTTTGTTTTTCGCCAACATACTCGATGCTGACAACCTCATCCCAATAAACATCGTTTTCAGCATAGCGGCGCAGGCTTGCATCATCGAAGTACGTAGCCAATCTTCCGATCGTCTGGCGTGTAAAGCCACGTTTGGTGGTCGTATGGGCTGGAGAAAACTCACGTTGAGCAATGCCAGCCATGACGTTCATTTCGATCCATGTTACAGCACTCTTTTCCTTGGCGCTCCGAACCAAGCCCTTGATGGCCATCGGAACAATGTCTTTCGTACCAACGACCCGGCCAGGTTGTACTTGTAGCAGACTTTCCAGGGCTTGTTTTCGGCGCCCATCAAGGAAATAAACACCGATTTTTTTATTGAAGGTGCGGATGTATTCATCACCGGTGATGAATAACTGGTAACCAACGCGGCCTTCTTTATACGGGAAAACAACTTTCCGCAAACGGCTGATGATTCCGAATCGCAGCAACAGATGCTGTAATTGCCTCGCCATTTTTTCAGAGGCAGTCGCATAAAAGAGCGCACGACTTGTTTTATCTATATGTCCATCACCCTGCCACATTCGACTGATAAGTACGGCAATCTGATGATTGGTTAATGTAAATACTTCGTCAGGAATGGTCTTCTCGCGGGCATTCTTACCCAAAATACCCAGTTTTTCCGCCCAGACAAATATGCCGGGAGGCAATTTCTTATCCACCCGCGCAGCATAGACCGATAGCGTACTCTTGTGCCAGGCTACACTACACCTGACATTATCGAATGCTTCTGCGGCACGAACAAAATCGTTGACCTGATCTTCATCCTGGCTGTAAAAATAAACGGAATTCGGATGGCACAAATTTCCTTCCGCCAATAAGTGACCAAGAACAATCACTTCATGCGCGTGCCACTCGTTTTTGCCTTCAATAGGCAGGTAACGAGGAACAGCGATCAGGTCACCCGACTTTAATTCTTCAAGATTTTTCCAGCCCGAGAAAGTATAGAAGGGATGATTACTTGTAGCTTCAATTTGACGGCCGAGGGAAGTCGTTAGACGATAGACAGGCTTAATTCCGTTATTCATTACTTGTGAAATTCGACCCGGCTTCAACCTCAACGAATCGATATCACAAGTGACTGTCTCGCTGATATTAATAAGACCTTTAAATAGGTCTTCTACTTTTATTAATTTTCCTGTGGAAGCATCCAAAACTTCAACATCGCCAGGCAAACATTTGTTGAAACCATAACGTGCAAATTCCTCCCAATCACTGTAAATGGCTTCGGCAATTTCCTTTTCCATGCCATTCTTGACTGCGCCCGCGACGAACTTAATGCGATGCTTTTCGATCTCTTCCTTTTTCTTCTTCGAGATGGCTTTGCGTAACTCATCCGAGGCAGAAGGCGTGTAACCCGCTATTTCCACTGCCGCACGCATGAGCTGTTCCTGATACACAGGAATGCCATACGTATCTTTAAAGATCGGCTCAAGAGCAGGATGGCGATATTCGACTTCCGCTTCGCCATCCATGCGCG
>Ga0209077_1000219_pt1 | contig 15038 bp, 16 predicted proteins | sample PPLLak1March2015_FD_187247 | JGI IMG/M metagenome (GOLD analysis project Ga0209077, IMG submission 187247) | Freshwater sediment microbial communities from Prairie Pothole Lake near Jamestown, North Dakota, USA - PPLs Lake P7 Core (1) Depth... | ecosystem: Environmental > Aquatic > Freshwater >... | reverse complement strand
CCATTGCACGAGAAATTTGGAATTCCAGCAACCTCACGCGCGAGTTTCTATCTTTACAATACAAAAGATGAAGTCGACTTGCTTGTGAACGGAATTTATAAAGTGAAGGAAATATTTGGATAACATCGTCACGTAGTTTGTTAGTCGGATAGTCTCGTAGTCTTCCGGCTATCTGACTATCAAACGAATTGACTATCGGACTATAAATATGGACGACCTATATCGCGAAGTTATCATCGAACATTATAAAAATCCAGGCTATCGTGGGCATCTGGATCCGCACGACATCAAGTTTGCCGATAATAATCCATTGTGCGGTGACCACATCGAGATCACCCTGCGCACAGACGAAAGCGGCAGGATCACCGATGCGCGTTTCGATGGTCACGGTTGCGCGATTTCGCAAGCCTCTGCAGATTTGCTGGTGGAATCAGTGATTGGCAAGCCTATTGATGAAGTGAAACAGCTCAACAAGGAATATATCCTTGACATGCTCGGCATCGATCTTGGACCCGTGCGTTTGAAATGCGCATTGCTTTCTCTGAAAGTGTTGAAGGCTGGTGTTTACGGCTTAGGCGAGGCAAGTGACAGTCTGGTGGAATAAATTGACGATAGACCATTGACGGTGGACCGTTTTCATCGTCGATGGTCCATAGTCCATGGTCAAAATATGTTCAATTACACAACAATCGATCAATCCAAAGTTGAATTTCTTGAAATTGCCCCGGCTTCGGAGCTTCCAAATGGTGAGCGCCTGTTCATCGAAGTGGAAGGTAAGTCAATCGTCATTTTCAATATCGCCGACCAGTTCTTTGCAATTGCGGATATTTGCACGCATGATGATGGGCCTTTGGGTGATGGCGACCTGGAGGGTTATAACATCGTCTGCCCGCGGCATGGTGGCGAGTTTGATGTTAGAACGGGGAAGGCTGTTCAACTACCGGTAGTTGTTGATGTTCCAGCATATCCGGTTAAAGTAGTGGATGGAATGATACAGTTGGGAATTCCGAGGGAATAATTGTTGATGAAGTATGAAAGAGGCAAGTCAAAGACTGACTGGCCTCTTTTTGTTTACCACTCACCTGCATATTCGAGGTTGTATGGCTGTGTGATATTTTCGATCCTCATTCGCCTGAGTTCCACCAATTGACGAATATGAAGATTATCATGTGCAATCCAGCAGGCGAACATCTCTGCCGCACTTGTTGTACCGTACTGAGATGTATAGGTTGTTTCCCAGTTTATTTTTCTTAACCCACTCAGCCATTCAAGGGATAGTTTGCGTTCTGCAAAAAACGTTCCCTGCATTTCGGCAAAGTTTTGCTCGTTGTATTTCCGTTCCATTACCCAGCGCTCCGGATCGATGGTATGCCACCCTTCGTTTTGGCGGTGAATAATGAAATCGAGATGTTCGCGAAAATCTTCACGCTCTTCATCGTATAAGTGACAAATCACTTCGAGAGTCGACCATGAATCAGGGCTTGGCTTAACTTGAGCTTCTTCCTGCGTGATGCCCAATAATAAAGCACGGATCATCTCCGTGCTCTGTTGAAGTTCCTGATACAGAATGTTGAATTCCATTTTGGTCTCACTTATTCTCTGCAAAATTCTCCGACAATTCTCAAAATGTCAAAGCCCTCTGCAAATGGACATTCCGCCAGTGCGCCATGCCGTATCATGATCGAGCGGGTCAATTCGGTGTTGAAGTAATACTTGTCGCGATAGGTTTCGTAACAAGTGAGGGCTTCTATTTTTTTGTTCACATCTTCTTCTGTCACTTCGACCAAAAAATGGGGAAAAAAACCATACGACGAGCGTACAACATCAAAGCCCAGGACAGTAATCCCGCGGAACGCGCGCAGTGCCTCATCTGTCATCGTGAGGTGATCCTGGTGCACATCCTGTTTCGAATGGACAAAGATCAGATCGGGTTGGAAGTCTCTGCGTAGTTGGAGGAAGTATTCAAGAATTTCCTGCCGGGCATCAGGAAAGACGCGGGTCATAAATGGACCGAAGATAATTTTATTCTCCGGCACACCAAGCACATGCATAGCTTGATACAGTTCTGATTTTACGTTCTTCAGATCTGGATTCTTTTGATTGTCAGAGAGGGTGACGCACAAAATTTCTGTCTGTTTGACGATGTGATGGATCAGCGCACCACATCCCAACTCGATATCATCTGGGTGCGCACCAAGAAAAAGGACTCGTTTGCCGAAGAAGTTCATAATTAATTGTTGTCCAGCACTGCATAAGCTCGTACAGGAAATGTCCCAAATGCTTTCACTTTCACCGGTGCGGCGTGGAAGCGGAAGCCGCTGTCAGGCAGGTTTTCCAGTCCGCACATATGCTCGCAGATCGGAATTCGATTGCCCAACAGGATCGTGTGAGCGGGGCGCGTGCCGTCCGTTGTATCGTCGATGTTATACGTATCGATTCCGACGAATGCTGCGCCTGCCTTTGCTAAAAATTCCGCTGCCTCCCTTGTTAGGAATGGGTGACCTTCAAAGTATTGGTCCGTACGCCAGTGGCGTGCCCAGTCCGTATGGATGAGTACAGCCTTGCCTTTTATAGCCAAGCCATCGAAGACGTTGGCAGGGATTGCACGCCCTACATCTTTTGCGTGTATAACTAATCCTTCCAAATCTGCCAGTGATTCAAGTGGGAGTTCTGAAAGATCGATCCCATCTGCAAAGCGGTGAAAGGGACTGTCCACATATGTGCCAGTGTTGGCGACCATTTCGATCTTGCCGATATTAAATTCCGTTCCTGCAGAGTAATGTTTTCGTGAATCCTCTCTCGATAAAAAATCACAAATGATCGGCGCGGGAAGCCCCTTATACGTGACCATTCCATGTTCAACTTCATGGCTGAGATCAATCAACTTTTTTACCATTAATGAAACCATCCGTTTCTATCCGTTATGCCATTCGTTTATCCGTTTTGCCGTAGGCAACTCGCTATTTCGTTGCCAGAATGCCGCCAACCACTTTCGTCATCACCAACTTGCCATCACGTTCAAACCAGCGTGTAGCCACATCGGTGATCTTGCCGATCAAAGCTTCGTATTCTTCTTTTCCATTGAACATGGAGGTCCACAATTTGCGGTCTTCACTCAATGAGGCGCGGACGTACTCAATGAACGGCGCGACCTCCGGGAAGGTGAGGTGGTTTTCGAATTTATGCAATTCAGTTTTAGCGAAGATTTTGTCAATCGTGTCAAAGATGGGACCTTTGAAACGGGAGGAACCCGGCATCGGAGGAATTGTTGCATTTGTCGCTTCCTTGATGATGTCATAGAACATCTGCTTGTTTTCGGGCAGAGGACCGGAGACGAAAAGCCGTCCCTTGGGCTTGAGCACGCGGTGAGCCTCCCCAAATGTAAAGTCGAGGTCTGATGCGTAATAAATCGCGAAGGCGCTTGTGCACAGGTCAAAGGTGTTATCTGCAAACTTAAATGGTTTGTTAAAGTCCAGATATTGAAATTCGATAGTTGTGCGGCTCTCTTTATTCTTTGCACGTGCTTTATCCAGAAGTTCTTCTGAGAAATCACCGCCCGTGATTTTGGCTGCACCTTTAGTATAATCATCAAATAGGAAGCATAACTTGCCGGCGCCGCAACCGATATCGAGGATGCTCATTCCGGCTTGAGGCTTCAGCAAATCGGTTGTCCACTGGTCAATATTGGCTGAACCGTATTTTTCGTGGATATCAATGCGGGTGAGCAGGTCTTTCGATGTTTCCTGATAGTTGATCTCCATTTTGTCTCCTAAAAAGTAGTGACGACTTTAGTCGTCCATATAGAACGACTAAAGTCGTTACTACATTTTGAATTGCGTAAAAATTATACCAAAAAGAAACTAAAATTCAATCGCTGAATTTTGAATGGAGCATTAATGAAAAGGATTATTCAGTCGGTAAAAGGCACTCGGGATTTCTATCCAGAACAAATGGCTATTCGCGTTTGGTTATATAACACCATGCGAGCGGTGGCTGAGTCGTTTGGGTATCAGGAATACGAAGCCCCAATCCTCGAATCACTCGAGCTATACGCGGCAAAGTCCGGGGAGGAGTTGGTTAAGGAACAATCCTACGTTTTCACCGATCGCGGCGGATCGGAAATCACGCTTCGTCCCGAGCTAACGCCGAGCCTGGCGCGCATGATCGCGCAAAAACAAAACGAATTGAACTTTCCCGTCCGCTGGTGGTCATTCGGACCGTTCTGGCGTTATGAGCGTCCGCAAAAGGGACGGACGCGCGAGTTCTTCCAATGGAACGTGGATATGCTGGGGGCCAGCTCACCGGAAGCGGATGCGGAAAACGCGGCTGTGCTTGCCACGTTCTTTCAGCGCGTCGGACTCAGCCCGGACAAGGTTCTGATCCTGGTCAATAATCGCCAACTGATCGATGATCGCTTCGACGCGTTTGATATTTCGGCAGAGCGGCGTCCGGCTGTCTCTTCATGGATCGATCGTCGGGAGAAAATGACCCCTGAGGCTTGGATGGAGTACGGAAAAGAAATTGGACTCTCCCCCGAGCAGATCACAAATTTAAAGGAGATGCTGGCGGACAAGGATCTGTGGAAGAAATCTGCGGAATTGACCCGTTTCTTCGATGTGGTCGAGTCACTTGGATTGAGCGACTATATGAAGTTCGATCCATCCGTTATGCGCGGACTTTTGTACTATACCGGAACAGTATTCGAAGCATGGGAGGTGGGCGGTGATATCAAGCGCTCCATTCTGGGCGGCGGTCGTTATGACAATCTCACGCAGGATGTGGGCGGAGATCCAGTCCCGGCAGTAGGATTCGCAATGGGAGATGTTGTCATCACCTTGATCCTCGAAAAATATGGATTGCTGCCGAAGAACCTGAATATTCATCCCGCCCCTGTCTTTGTAACGGTGTTCGATAAGGATCGAATGTTGGATTCGTTTAAGCTGGCGAGTGAATTACGCCGCGCGGGTTTGAATGTGGTCTGTTATCCCGAAGCGATCAAACTCCCCAAGCAATTCAAGTACGCCGATCGCATCGGCGCGAAGCTCACGCTGGTGCTTGGACCGGATGAGGTCGAAAAGGGACAGGTGGCAGTGAAAAACCTGATCAACGGCGAGCAGGTTTCAGTTCCGCGTGAAGCGCTGGTGGACCAGATCCGCAGGATTCTTGCGTAGATAATTTTCAGATGATATAATCCGCCCGCTAGAAATACGGTGCCTGTAGCTCAATGGCAGAGCGCTACACTGTGGATGTAGATGTTGAGGGTTCGAAACCCTTCAGGCACCCTAAAGAGCCTCTTATATGGAGGCTCTTTTTGTTATTGCCCATATCAAGATCCCGTCATGGATTTCCCTGATTTCCACAGATTTAATAAACCACTCCGCGAAAATTTGTGAAATCCGTGGCGAAAAGATTATGAATTGCTGTCTTTACTCTGATCTTTTCAGATGTCGCTTAGATAACCATCTTTGTATGGTTTCCCATTTCATCACAAAATTTCTGCTGGTCGCTACCCGGTAGCCATCTTCAAACTCGACCAGGCAGGTGTTCATCTTTCCGCGCGCGATGACTTTGCAGGGTTTCATATATCGTTCGGGCAGACGCGTTTTTACACGCCAGACATATAAGGTCATCCTGCAGCACATCCTATCATTGCAGGGAAGAAGCAACAATATGTAAATTGACTAAAGGGTCTCTGGATTTTCGTTGTACAATAGAAACATGCCTCAAATCATCAAAGTACTTTTTTTGGCTGCGGAAGCCGAACCTTTTGTAAAAGTGGGGGGACTCGGCGATGTGGCAGGCACACTGCCCCGTGCCTTGCGTGCCCTTTCCAATGATGAATTCAAGCTCGATGTGCGGCTGGCGCTGCCGCTCCACTCCGTGATCAAACATGACACATTGAGACCTGTGGGGATCTTTTCGATTCCACGCGGCAAGGCGGAGATCCAGGTGGATGCGTACGAAGGCAATCTGGATGGTATGCCGGTCTATTTCATCAACGGTGATCCCATCCGTGCGAGTGGCTCTGTTTATTCATCCAATAACAAACTCGATGCCGAGAAATACACATTCTTTTCAATGGCTGCGTTGGAATTGTCGCGTCAAATCAATTGGGAGCCGGACATCATTCACGCCAACGATTGGCACACAGCGCTGGCTGCTTATGGAAACCTGGTGAAGCGTTGGAATGAAAAGACTCGCCACGTTTCGTCTCTGGTCACGATCCACAATCTCCCGTTCCTTGGTCCCGATGTAAAAGACCTGATCGAGGAATTTGGGCTGCCGCTCGCAAATACCGATCTGCCCGATTGGGCGCGCGTCCTGCCGATGCCGCTTGGGTTATGGGCTTCGGATGCCATTGTGGCGGTCTCGCCAACCTATGCCGATGAGATCCTGCTTGAAGAATTCGGATGTGGCTTGCAGGATTTCTTCAGGAATCGAACAGATAGCCTGCGGGGTATTTTGAATGGAATCGATACCACCTCCTTCGACCCTCAAACGGATTCCACGCTCGCGGCAAATTTCAACGCCGAGAGTCTTTCCCTCCGCCCGCGCAATAAAGCCGCGCTGCAGGAACGCCTCGGATTACCCCTCGACCCCGATGTGCCCTTGCTTGGAATCGTTTCGCGCATGGATCAGGCAAAAGGCATCGATATTGCTTTGAAAGGTTTGAAAATGATGGCGAAGCAGAACTGGCAGCTTGTTCTGCTGGGCGCAGGTGATCCAAATCTCGAAGCGCTGGCAAGGAAATTACAGGAGGATTTACCCGGTCGTGTTTGTGTGGAGACGCGCTACGATGCAAAGCTGGCACGTCAAATCTACGGGGGATCTGATATTTTCCTCATGCCCTCTCGCTACGAACCCTGTGGCATCTCACAAATGATCGCCATGCGTTATGGAAGTGTCCCGCTCGTGCGCGCAGTAGGTGGACTGCACGATACAGTGACAGATAGCGAAACGGGCTTTGTCTTCATCGACATGAAGGTTAAATCTTTCAATGACGCTCTTCGCCGTGCATTGAATCTATATCCCTATCATTCCCGCTGGATGGGACTCCAAAAAACAGGCATGGCGCAGGATTTCTCCTGGTCAGCTTCTGCTAAAAAATATCTCGAGCTCTACAAAAAACTGGTGGCTGAAAGTTCCGCTCCTCTTCGTATTGCATCCGGTATCAAACTTCGCGAGAGTTGAGGTGAAACATGAGAACACGAGCAGTGATTCTGGCGGGAGGCGAAGGCGCCCGGCTGGGTGTGCTGACGGCTAAGCGCGCGAAACCTGCGGTTCCCTTTGCCGGGAAGTATCGGATCATAGATTTCCCGTTATCCAATTGCGTCAACTCCGGTATTGTCGATCTGATGGTACTGGCGCAATACCGCCCCCAGTCCCTGATCGAGCATATCGGTTCAGGCGCGCCGTGGGACCTGAATCGCGACTTCACGGGTGGGATCAAAATCCTGACACCCTATAAAGCGCGGAATGATTCGGATTGGTTCGTTGGGACTGCGGATGCAGTCCAGCAGAACTTCAGCTTCATCAAAAGAGATTTACCCGATCTGGTGCTGATCCTCTCCGGCGATCATATTTACACGATGGACTATGATCCAATGATCTCGTTCCACCTGGATCAACATGCGGAATTGACCATGGGTACGTTCAATGTTCCGATCGAGGAGGCATCGCGGTTCGGCATTCTCGCAACGGATAATAAGTATCGCGTCACATCGTTCCTCGAGAAGCCCGCGAATCCTCCCTCCACTCTTGCAAATATGGGAGTCTATCTCTTTAATCGCGAACTTCTGGATAGAGTCCTCTGGGAAGATCGCATGGATCCGGAGTCCTCGCATGACTTCGGTAAAAACATTATTCCAAGGCTGCTTGCATCCGGTACGCGGATCTATGCCTATCCTTACACAGGTTACTGGATGGATGTCGGTACGATTCAATCGTACTGGCAGGCTCACATGGACATGTTGTCACCAACTCCCAAGCTTAAGCTCTACAACCGAGACTGGATCATCCACACACGTACGGAGGAACGCCCGCCTGCGCGCCTGCCAGCCAGTGCACACGTTTTTGCCAGCATGGTCTGTGATGGATGTTATATCGGCCTGGATTCGCGTGTGGAAAGCAGTGTACTGTCACCTGGCGTTGTGATTCGTCCAGGTGCAGTTGTACGCGAATCCGTCATTTGCACCGACTGCGTCATCGAAAGCGGCGCGGTGATCGAACGTGCCGTCATCGATAAACGTACTACTATTGGCGAGAACGCACGCATAGGCTGGGGCGTGGCAGACGCAAATATCAGGCTGGCGCTTGTGGGCAAGAATTCCACTGTTCCCGCGGGATATGTCGTAGAGCCGGAAGCTCAAATTGGGACCGATGTCATTGAATCTGATTATGACGAGTCGGTCATTCATGCGGGTCAATACATTCACACACGGAGACCGGCAAATGAGATTTGAGCGTTCGGGCGGCATCCTCCTTCATCCTACCAGCCTTCCCGGACGTTACGGGATAGGCGATCTTGGTCCGCAGGCATATCATTTTGTGGATTGGCTCGCTTCCACCGGCTGCAAACTTTGGCAGGTTCTACCGCTTGGACCCACGGGTTATGGTGATTCCCCCTACCAGTGCTTTTCTGCGTTTGCAGGCAATCCCTATCTCATCAGCTTTGACGAGTTGATCGCAGATGGTTTATTGACTCAAGACGACTTTGCCAGTATGCCCGAATTCAACGCCTCCCGCGTGGAATTCGGCTTGCTCATCCCGTGGAAGCTCAAACTGCTCGAGCGGGCTTATTCCCGTTTACCTTCCGCCTCTGAAAATTTCCGCAATGAATTTGAGAAGTTCCGCCTCGATCATGCATCCTGGCTCGACGATTTTGCCCTGTTCATGTCTCTCAAGGAAGCCAATGGTGGCGGGGCATGGAGCGGCTGGGATAAAGCTCTTCGCAAGCGGGAACAATCCGCGCTGGAGAGCGCGCGCAAAGAGCAAGCTTATAACATTCTGCGGCATTCGTTTTATCAGTTCCTGTTCTTCCGTCAATGGAGTAGACTGCGGGCGTATGCCAATGAGAGAAATATAAAGATCATCGGTGATATTCCGATCTTTATTGCTTATGATAGCGCTGACGCGTGGAGCCACCCTGACTTGTTCTTTTTGGACAAAGATGATCTCCCGACAGTGGTTGCCGGTGTACCGCCTGATTATTTTTCTGCGACCGGGCAGTTGTGGGGTAATCCACTTTACCACTGGAAAGTACACAAGCGCTCAGGGTACGCCTGGTGGCTAGAACGTTTCCGTTCCGTCTTGAAATTCGTGGATGTTGTGCGTCTCGATCATTTCCGAGGCTTTGCCGGTTATTACGAGATACCCTACGGCGCGCCGACGGCTGAAACCGGGCAGTGGGTGACCGGTCCCGGCAAGGATTTCTTTAATACGATCTCTCGTGAATTGAGTAATTCCGATCAAGCTGCATTACCGATCATCGCCGAAGACCTGGGCTTGATCACTCCAGATGTGGTCAAGTTGCGGGATGGATTTAAACTACCCGGCATGAAAATCCTGCAGTTTGGCTTTTCAGGCGCGGACAATCCCTTCCTGCCGCACAACTATGTTACGAATTGTGTAGCCTACACCGGCACGCATGACAATGATACTGCCCACGGCTGGCTTGATTCTGCACCAGAAGCGGAACGGAAATTTGCCCTCCGTTATTTGAATAGTGATGGCACCGACTTCGCTTGGGATTTGATTCGTAGTATCTGGTCATCTGTTGCGGTCTATGCTGTCACTCCGATGCAGGATGCGCTCAGCCTTGGAACAGAGGCGCGCATGAACTTCCCTTCGATTCTCGGCGGCAATTGGGAATGGCGGATGAGGGAGGATGATATGAGCGATGAAATTGCGGGAAGGCTGCACGAGATAAACGAGTTGTATCTACGATAACGAAAAGGGTGGCGCCGCTCTGGCGCCACCCTTTTCTAAGGGAAACAATTGTTGACTTAGCGAGAGGCGGGATTGCAGATTTTATTTCTCGCTCTTGAACAAGGATAGAAACTGTCCGTAGCCTTCTTCCTCCAACCGCTCGACGGGTATAAATCGCAATGCTGCTGAGTTCATGCAATAACGCATTCCAGTGGGTGCGGGTCCGTCATCAAAAAGATGGCCAAGATGCGAATCCGCGTTCTTCGAGCGGACCTCGGTGCGAGCCATGAAGAGTTTGTAATCGGTGTGGGTGTTGATATTATCCGGTTCCAGTGGCTTGGTAAAGCTGGGCCAGCCGGTTCCTGAGTCATACTTATCGAGCGAGCTGAACAATGGCTCACCGGAAACAACATCCACGTAAATGCCTGCCTGTTTGTTGTTCCAATATTCATTGGAAAATGGCCGTTCGGTTCCTTCATGTTGTGTCACTTCATATTGCAGGGGAGACAGGCGCTGTCGAAGTTCCGCATCTGATGGTTTGGTATAAGTAGTCATCTCAACCTCCTACGGGTAAATGATTGGCATTTGCTGGTCCGGATTGCCACACCTGCCCTGGCGAGCGGTGCCAGGGAATCCAGATCCAAAATGAGAGATAGTTCTTACATGAGCCGGATTTGGCAATCCAGCAGAGCGAACAAAATGATTGGTATCGAATTCTATCCTGCAGATGTTAGGAAAAGATGAAATCTGACCCCCCGACGGATTTTATTAAGATTTATGTAAGAATTATGCCTCAGCCGGGTGGATCAAGCTGCACATAGATTCTTTAAATATCTATATGAGGATAGTTATGATTTGGAAGATCGTCATTGTCCAGCAATTCGTGAAGCTTTGCCGAGTTGAAAGGATTGACTCCCTGGCTCAATGCAGAAATCCATTGCTCCCTTTGCAATATATCCACCTGATGAGTGGAAGAATCTATGCCTGCTTGAATTACATAGAATCGAAAATCAAGGATTGCGCCCATATAATCACCAGTCAAAGCGCGTGCTACTCCGCGGCTGTCGCGATAGTGAGGATTGTTTGGCTCCAACATCACTGCCTGCTCACAAACTCGTAGAACATTGATGGCGTCACCAAGCAGACTCCCATACCAGCAAAGACTGTTGTAAGCTTGTGAAAAAGAGGGATCGAGCTTAATCGCCATTTCCAAATCCTGTTTCGCATTTGGGTAGTTTTCATCCAGTGCATAAGCTTTTCCGCGATACGTGTATGCATTTACACTGTCAGGCTTTATATCAATCGCGCGTGAGAAATCCAGTATCGCTTTCTGATAATTTGAATTCGCGTAATTCAATTCTGCACGTGTAATAAAGAAGGTATATGAAAGAGTTGCATACATTGGAGATGAATAAACCAGGACGAAGGCGATCGTGCTTATTGCAGCCGTCAGAAAAAGCGCTGAACAAAAACAAGTAAAAACCGAAAACTTTCTTCGTGATGGTGCCTGAGTTTCCATGGGTATTCCTGGGCGGTATGAAATATTCTTAATGATTGTTCAGTGGCTTGCTTTTAGGTTGAATGGAGCAAAAAAATATTCATGGTTCGCATAGATAGACATACATCCATCAAGTGTACCGGTCCACCTTCTTATGATCTCAATCTGCGTTGATTCTCCATACATGCACAATAGGCTTGGCTCCATCAGCATAAAGTTCAAGCACATAGAGCAAGCCATTTGTCCGATCGAAAGATACGTCGCCGATGCGAGTGCGGCGCTGATCACCCCAACCAACTTCGACGAGGTCCCATTCGGGCGGACTGAGATATAAATATTCATCAATATCGATCACAGCATAAGGCTGCGGCTGCCAGGATTCCCATTCACCCGATGCGACCTTTGCGAGATCTGATGCATCATAGAAGATGAATTCGGCATCGAAACGTGTCGGCCACCAGCCGCGATTCGAAACGCAGGTTCCCTGCTCAGCGCTGCAGCAGCCTGAGAAGTCCTCCTGCGGGCAGGCACTGCCATCTGCATTGCGGCAGGTCGTGAAGTCGGTTACATTTGCATCCACGCATGCATATTGCGGACCGTCCGGGTTAATATAACCATACCAATATTTTGTTCCGCTGCTTTTTGTACCGGCAAAGATAACCGCTTGTTTACCCGAAGATGTTGTCAGCCAGGCTCCGCCGCCCCATTCGTCGGGATGCTGGTAGCCGTTCAACGTGCGGACGATTTCCTCCGTGGCGTCAGCATTCTCGTATAACAACAAAGTGGTCTCTTCCAGGCGCGTTCCCGATGGGGATGGGCTTCCATCTGCCAGCCAGGGACGGTACGCAAAGATCGTTGGTCCCATGCCTCCTTGACCGCCGTCCCGCATCCGGCCTGTGGCGAGAACGCGTCCGCCAGTATATTCCTCTGCCCATTGAGCAGGGATTTCAAACATATAACCATTTACGCTATATAGATTCTGATTACCAATGAACCAGGTACCCTGAAAATCCGGTTTGGTCAGCGTTGGGTTAAACCAGCCATGGGAAGGAATATCCTGAGGCTGGAGGTGTTGTCCCCACGCAATGTGAATCTTCGGTCCTGTTTTCGGATGGTTGAGATATTGCATGCCTACCTTGGGGATTTCCTCAAGGTCTGAGTAATAACCTTTTGTGACATCAGCGAAATCCTGAATAAACTCAGCCGTATTAAGTTCTTCGATATTTCGCGAGCGAACCGGCGCAGGAATGTTTATCTCAGCAACCTGATTTCCATCGGGAATTTCGCCATAGGCAATGCGATCATGTCCTATGACGAACAGGGAGCCGGGATAGCCATCTGTTGCACCGGATGTGTCGCCATTGGGATTAAAGGTCATCGCGTTGCCGCCATAGGCAAAGGTCTGCGGCGGATCATCTCCACCCGGCAGGCGGAACGCGCCGAGATACTCCAGATCGCCCGGGTCAACCACGCCAGCTGAAAAAGGCAGATTCTGCTGAGGCTGGGAAACTGCCGGGGTAACGGAGGCAGGTTCGAGAGGAGCAGGATTGGCAGGCGCGAGGTCCCGCCCGAGATTGCATGCGGCAGTGGTCAGGAATAGAGTGAGAACCCGGAGCATTATCCGTGTATGAAATTTCATTTTCTTCTGCCTTGAGCCAATGTTTCCTGAAACATCTATGCAATGGTTAACTTGGTAGTTCTCTCGATTCTAATTATTCAGGCGGCGCTTCCTTCCAGGTTGCCAGATAGACGCTGGTGTTTTGATCACCTGCTTCGAAATAAAGATAGGCAGTTTCATCCTGTATAAGGAAAGCCGAAAACCAGATTACCTTTTGAAGTTCTGTAGAAGAAACGATGGGCTTTTGGTCAGCCAGGGTCCAGTGGATGCCATCCGCACTGGTTCCATACACCAAGCCCGGTTCAGACCGGGTGACCATTTGCCAGTCTTGACCCGTGTACACCACATTCGGATCGAGATCACCCATCGGGGCTGGCATGTCAACAACCGGATCGCTATCTGCAAAGGGAGCCTCGGATGTGGCGGGATCATCATATTTCGTCCATTGAATGCCATCTGGTGAGGTTGCCATGCCGATACCAAGTTTGGTTGCGTAGTACATGGTAAAGCCTTTGTCAGTCTGAATGACCTCCACATTCCCCACTCTGCCGGCATCCCATTCTCCCTCTTCTCCGGGCTTGAGGACCGGCTCAGCATCCACAGTCCAGGGACCGGTTGGCGATGAGGCAGTCGCGCGGCCCACAATACCGATTAGATCCCGGTAGGAATCGGAGGCTGAGAAATACAGCACCCATGTATTATCCATTACCATCGCACTATTTACTCGAAGGTTCATAGGCGCTGGACGCCAGGGGATATTTACGATTGTGAAAACTGGTTGGGTTGCAACCCGTGTCCATGTAATTCCATCATTGGATACTGCATAACCCACTTCGATCCTTGCAGGATAGGACGCAACAGCATCATAAAACATGTGAAATTTATTGTCGTGAAATATCACTGCGCCTGGGTCCATCAAGCCTGAATCCCAGGCGGGAGGCTCTCCCATTGGCACAACTGGTTTATCTGTGTAGAGTTTGAAGTCATGCTCCAGTGGGTTAGGTGCAGATTCAACGAAAACAGTTGGTGTCGCTGCAGGAGTAGCAGTAGCGGTTGGTGTCGCAATAGGCTCTGCCGTGGATTGGCAGGCACCTGATATCATGACAAAAGCTGTCAGGCAAACTGCTGTTTTTAGGGTCCGGTTCAACATTTTCCCTCCGCGATGTAGAAACAAAAAGATTGATGATAATTAACATTAGAGCGCTACCGCTATATTATGCCATAAAGAGTTTACGCAATCTTTTATGTCAGATCGCGTCGCATCACATAGACTGTTTGTGTCTTTTTGCCGAACCGGCGCGGTTCAGTCTGACGCACCAACTCGAATCCCTGTTTTTGCCAAAAGCGATAGGCTGCCAGGTTGTCTTCAACAACTCCAAGCATAATTACCTTCCCTTGCTGCAAATGCACATAATCCTTAAAACTCCGTATTAGCTTTTGACCCAAGCCATGTCCTCGAACTTCGGGAGCCAGCATAAGTAAACCGATCCACCAGGTCATTTCAGAAGGATAGTTGCGCATTCCTTCAAACACACCCACAATTTCCTCCTTTTGGTTCAAAATGCCATAGAGGAACTTGTCGTTAAGGGACCTGCCTGGTGGTGCTGATTGGAAGATCTCCTGGGCAGCAGTGGGCGATACGCCTTCGCCTTCTACGGTAATGGCATAGTCTTCACACTGGTTCAAAAGCTTTTGTAGGGACTCCATATGCGTGGGCTGGAGCTCACATACATGGTAATCGATCTCATCCAATTGAAACGCCTGCTTAGTATTCATGGAAAGGGCTCTTTTGTTGTAACACGGTCAAGCCAATTCGATTCATTAGCTCAATCCAGAGGTTGAGGCAAGCCAGGCTAACGGCTTGCCTTACTCACTGGTGAACGGGACAAGACTCAGTCGCCGACGGAACCGGATTGAGCCCAGAAAACTACCAGAAAGCGCGCAGATCCTGCGTTCCGGGGCTGTGTTAGCCTGCGTTTTTTCCGTTTTGCCAAA
>Ga0209077_1000218_pt1 | contig 15147 bp, 12 predicted proteins | sample PPLLak1March2015_FD_187247 | JGI IMG/M metagenome (GOLD analysis project Ga0209077, IMG submission 187247) | Freshwater sediment microbial communities from Prairie Pothole Lake near Jamestown, North Dakota, USA - PPLs Lake P7 Core (1) Depth... | ecosystem: Environmental > Aquatic > Freshwater >... | reverse complement strand
GTGATGTAAACCCTCAATATGTCCCAGACCCGCGGCTTCAGGACCGGCGGCACGGTGCACATCGTGATCAACAACCAGATCGGCTTCACCACCTCGGACGCGCGCGATACGCGCTCCAGCCTGTATTGCACCGACGTGGCCAAGATGGTCGAGGCGCCGGTGTTTCACGTCAATGGCGACGACCCGGAGGCAGTGCTGCTGGCCGTGCAGATCGCTTTCGATTACCGCATGATGTACAAGAAGGATGTGGTGATCGACATGGTTTGCCTGCGGCGTCTCGGCCACAACGAGCAGGACGAGCCTGCGGTGACGCAGCCGCTGATGTACAAGAAAATTGCCCAGCATCCCGGCACACGGCGGATTTATGCCGAGCGACTGGTGGTGGAAGGCGTGGTCACGGCGGATGAAGCGCAGCAGATGATTGTCAATCACACCGCGACGCTGGATGCAGGCAATCAACTCAGATGCAAGCCGGTGCTGAGCAACTTCAAGCGCGCGTTTGCCACCGACTGGAAAAAATTCACCAACGCCAACTGGAATCAGCCCGCCCAAACCGCCGTGCCGCGCCAGGATCTGCAGCGCCTGGCGGAAAAACTGACCACGGTGCCGGACAATTTCAAGCTGCATCCCCGGGTGGAAAAAATTCTCGCCGACCGCAGGCTGATGGGGGCAGGCAAACTGCCGCTCGACTGGGGTATGGCGGAGAATCTGGCCTACGCCGCACTGCTGGAAAACGGCTATGGTGTACGCATTTCGGGGCAGGACAGCGGCCGCGGCACCTTCTTCCACCGCCACGCCGTGCTGCACGACCAGAAGCGCGAAAAATGGGATACCGGCGAGTATGTGCCGCTGCAGCATATTGCCGACAACCAGCCGCACTTTCTGGTGATCGACTCGGTGTTGTCGGAGGCTGCGGTGCTGGGCTTCGAATACGGCTATTCGACAGCCGAGCCGGACCAGTTGGTGATCTGGGAGGGTCAGTTCGGCGATTTCGCCAATGGCGCCCAGGTGGTGATCGACCAGTTCATCTGCGCCGGCGAAACCAAGTGGGGACGCCTGTGCGGCCTGGTGCTGATGCTGCCGCACGGCTACGAGGGGCAAGGGCCGGAGCATTCCTCCGCGCGTCTGGAACGCTACCTGCAACTTTGCGCAGAATACAACATGCAGGTGTGCGTGCCCTCTACCCCGGCGCAGATGTTCCACATGCTGCGGCGCCAGATGCTGCGACCCTACCGCAAGCCGCTCATCATCATGAGCCCGAAAAGTATGCTGCGTCACAAGGAATCGGTTTCCAGCCTGGAGGATCTCGCCAACGGCGCTTTCCAGCCACTCATCCTGGAGCAGGATACACTCGACTCCAAGAAGGTGAAGCGTGTGGTGGCGTGTTCCGGCAAGGTTTACTACGACTTGCTGGCGGCGCGGCGCGAGCGCAGCATCAAGGACATTGCCATCCTGCGCGTGGAGCAGCTTTACCCCTTCCCGCACGACGAATTCGCGGCCGAGATGAAGCGTTACGCCAAAGCAAAAGAAATCATGTGGGTGCAGGAAGAGCCGAGGAACCAGGGTGCGTGGTATGCCATCGAGCACTACCTGCGCCAGCATATGAAGCCGGGCCAGACCCTGACCTACTCCAGCCGCAAATCCTCGGCGGCACCGGCGGTAGGTTACATGGCGGAACACGTCGAGCAGCAGAAGGCGCTGGTGGACGCAGCACTGGGATAAACTTAAAAACAAGTTTACCACGGAGCTCACGGAGAACACGGAGTAAAAACAAGGGTTCTAGAGGGGGTACCCTTCTCCGTGGGCTCTGTGTTCTCCGTGGTTAAAAATAATTCTGGAGAGAACATGATCATTGAAATCAAAGTCCCGGCCCTGTCGGAATCTGTCACGGAAGGCACGCTTTTGACCTGGAACAAGCAGGAAGGCGAGGCCGTCGCCCAGGGCGAGAACCTGATCGACCTGGAAACCGACAAGGTGGTGCTGGAACTGCCTGCGCCGCAGGCGGGCGTGTTGAGCAAGATCGTGAAACAGAACGGCGAGGTGGTCCGTCCCGGCGAAGTGCTCGCCCTGCTCGATACCGAAGCCAGGGTGGCCGCGCCCGCCGTGAAAGCCGCAGCGCTCGAACCCGCCTTAAGCCCTTCGCTGCGCAAGCTGGTGGCGGAACACGATCTTGACCCGGCGCAGATCGCGGGCAGTGGTCGTGGTGGGCGAATCACCAGGGAGGATGTGCTGGTTAAGATTGAACAGCCCAGGGTGGCAAAATTCGCCAGCGCGCCAGTGCAGATTCCGGCGCCGACGATGAGCGGCGAGCGTCCCGAACAGCGCGTGCCGATGACACGTCTGCGTGCCAGAGTCGCGGAAAGACTGGTGCAGGCGCAGCAGACTGCCGCCATTCTCACCACTTTCAACGAAGTAAACATGCAGCCGGTGATGGACCTGCGCAACCGTTACAAGGAAAAATTCGAGAAGGAACATGGCGTCAAGCTCGGCTTCATGTCCTTCTTCGTCAAGGCTGCGGTGGCGGCGCTAAAGAAATTTCCGGTGGTGAACGCCTCCATCGACGCTAGCGACATCGTTTACCACGGCTATTTCGACATCGGCATCGCGGTGGGTTCGCCACGCGGCTTGGTCGTTCCGGTGGTGCGCGATGCGGACCAGTTGTCCTTTGCCGAGATCGAGAAGCAGATTGCCGATTTCGGCAATCGCGCGCGCGACGGCAAGCTCACCATTGAAGAACTGACCGGCGGCACCTTTTCTATTTCCAACGGCGGCGTGTTCGGCTCCATGATGTCCACCCCCATTCTCAATCCACCGCAAAGCGGCATTCTTGGTATGCACAAGACATACGACCGCCCGGTAGCGGAAAACGGCCAGGTGGTGATCCGCCCCATGATGTATCTGGCGCTGTCCTACGATCATCGCATCGTTGATGGCCGCGAGGCGGTGCAGTTCCTGGTGGCGATCAAGGAGGCCCTGGAAGACCCGGCGCGGCAACTGCTGGAGGTTTGAGCGCGGCTGTGAGTTCAGGCGCAGAGTTCATCGCCTGCCTGGAACGCCAGGCGGACGGTCGCGGGCTGGCACTGGACTTTTCGCAGCGCGCCTTTATCGGTCAACTGCAACGTCTCCATGACGAGCTGTTACAGCCGCCTCCATTCCGGGATATCAGCCTGTTGCGCCATCTGCTCAAGTCCCGTCCGGTGCGCGGACTCTATCTATGGGGCGCGGTGGGGCGCGGCAAGAGTTTCATGATGGACGCCTTCTTTGCCTGTGTGCCAGTGGAACAAAAGCAGCGCGTCCATTTTCACCATTTCATGCAGGAAGTCCACGATCAGCTTGCAGTCCTGAAAGGGCAATCAGATCCGTTGGAACGGGTGGCACGGGAAATTTCTCGCCATGTGCGTCTGCTGTGCCTGGACGAATTTCACATTACCGATATTGCCGATGCCATGCTGATGCGCGGTCTGCTCAAGGGCTTGCTCGACCACGGCGTGGCATTGGTGGTCACGAGCAATGCCGAACCGGACGCCTTGTACCGCAACGGCCTGCAAAGGGGGCAATTCCTGCCGACCATCGCCTTGATCAAGGAGCGCATGGAAGTGGTGCACCTGGATGGCGGCGGAGATTATCGGCTCAGCGCGCTGGAGCAGGCCGGTGTCTACCACACGCCCTTGAACGAAGGGGCAGAGCAGGCGCTAGAAGCTATCTTTCGTGAGCAGGCAGGTGGCGAAGGGGAACAGGGTGCCTTGCTGCAAGTGGATGATAGAGTGATTGTTGCCAGGCAAATGGCGCCCGGCGTGGCGTGGTTCGATTTCGGGGAGTTGTGTGGCGGGCCGCGCAGCAAGGCTGATTATATCGAACTGGCGGGACGTTTCCATATTGTGCTGATCTCAGGGGTGCCGCAGTTCGATAATCAATCCCTTGCCCAGGCAAAGCGTTTTCTCTGGCTGGTGGATGAGTTTTACGATCGCCGGCTCAAGCTGATTCTATCCGCTGCCATGCCTCTGGCTCAACTTGGTTCGGCAGCGATGTTCGACGGCGAATTCGAGCGCGCTTTAAGCCGTTTGGCTGAAATGCAGTCGCATGCCTACCTAGGAGCCTGTCGGACTTGAAGGAAATCGGCTACAAATTCGCCTAGCCGTCCATATTTCACCGCTTTTTTGGGCGATAGAACGACTATTGCCCTGCAAAACCGGAAAAATCTGTCCTCGCCCAGCCAAATTTTCGCTTCGATTCTTCAAATCCGACAGGCACCTAGCGCAAATTCATCAGCGCGTTTGAGCGGCAAGAAAATTTCCCAGATCGGCATTCATCAGCTGAGCGATGGCTTCCGCCTTTTGAAACGGCAGCGCATGGTCGGCGCCGGAGATCAGGTGACAGGTCCAGTCCGCGCGCTGGCGTGCAATGTCCTGGCAGAAATCGAAAATCTCTCCGCTTGAGCGTTCTCCGACGAAGCTGCTGACGTGTTCCTGGGCGGCGATCAGTTGTGTCCGGTTGAGTTGTTTTGCAGCGTGGATTACCGCTTCAAGTATCGCGGCCAGTCCCTTGGGGCGATGCGCGAGGCGTGCTCGGACGATTTCTTCGTTGCGCGAGTTGCGGCTGCGCCTGGGGGATACTGCATCGAGGAAGATTTGCAGCCCGAATTCCAGTTCCTCGTCGATACGCAGTTTTTGTGCGGCCTGCAGTAATATTTCGCGGCGGCTGAGCGACTCCTGTTCGCTGCCGCCATTCAGCAAACCGGGTTCGAATAGATAGGTCTTTTCTATGGTCGACGGCTGTGCCGCCTTGAGTTGCATGGCGATCAAGCCGCCATAGGAATACCCGGCGAGGTCGAATTTATTCCAGCCCTGGGAGTCGAGTAACGCCGAGATGTCGCTAACTACCTCGCCGGTATCGAAGGGATACTCCTGCCGATCCGGGAAGTGGGTTTTGCCGGTGCCACGCAAGTCGGGCACGAGGATTTCTGACCAGTGCAGGAGATAGCCGAGGATAGGTTCCCATGTCATCTGGCCATCCACTCCGGCGCCATGCAGCAATAGCAGGCGTCGATCGGTGTATGCGCTGCAGCAGTAGTGCCGGTAATACACTGCCTGCCGAGGGAGATTGAGGTAGCCCTCGGTGTCAGGCTTGAGGATGGTGGGGGTGGCGGCAGCCACGGTTGATGAGTTTTTAACCGATACCGAGTTGTTCAACCCAGGCCAAGGCTTCCATATGTGCCTTGTTGACCTTGTCCGGGTCCATGGCCATGGAGTCGGCCAGTTCCTCGATACGTGTAGGGTCGGAGTTTTCGCAGGCTTCACTCAGGGCGAGGAAGGGGCCGTAAATGCCTTGCCGCGTGAGTAGTGCATCGCAGATGGTGTCGGGCAGGTAGAGTTTTTCCAGGATATCCGCCATGGGCATTTCCAGCATGGCATCGAGGAGCGAGAAAATACCCACGATGAATAGGTTGTCGCGGTCGCTTTTTTCCAGGTAATCCTGACCCAGCAGTTCGGTGAGGCGGCCACGGGTGATGGCGGTCTTCATCAGGGCCGGTGGCGTGGAGTCGTTGCCAGCGGTGGCCAGCAGCAGGGTCAGCCAGCGGTAAAGTTGCTGGTAGCCGAGGATGGCCAGGGCGTGGCGGATCGACTGGATTTCGCACGACAGGCCAAAGCCCACCGAATTGATGTAGCGCAGCAGCTTGAAGGAGAGCGCCACGTCGGCCTTGAAGCCGTTCTCTATGTCCTTCACATCATCATTGTTGCGCACCTTGTTGAGCAAGGTCAGCACGGTAGCATGGGCCGGGTTGATGATCTTGGCGGAAAGGGTTTCCGGGTGGGCAAAGTAGTAGCCCTGGAAATATTGAAAGCCCAATTCCTTGCAGAACTTGAATTCGGTGCGGGTTTCCACTTTTTCCGCGATGAGTTTTGCGCCGCAGTTCTGCAGGCTGCGTACCAGGGTGGCAGTGCGATCCAGGCCGAGTTCCCGAATATCCACCTTGACGTAGTCGGCAAGTGGCAGCAGGTCGGTATTGATCGGGCGATGGTCAAAGTCGTCCAGGGCAAAGCGAAAGCCCAGGTCGCGCAGGCGTTGGATGCGTGCCACCAGTTCCGGGGTGGCTTCCACCGTTTCGATCAGTTCCAGTACGACCCTTTTGGCGGGGAGCAGTTCGAGAAAATCGCTCTCCAGCATGGGCGCGGCAATATTGATGAAGGCCAGTTTGTCGCCCAGCAGCCAGTTGGCGTCCATGTTGCTGAAAGTGTTGACCAGGACATTGGTACCCGCTGACAGGTCATCAGCAATCTGTGCTTCGGAGGCCTCGGCGCTATGGCGGAACAGCAACTCATAGGCAATGATTTTCTGCTGTAGATCAACAATGGGTTGGCGACCGATAAATGCGTGGCTCTGCATGTTTGGATTCGTCTTTATGGGTTAATGGACAGGGTGAGTGAAAAGTGCGGCACGCGTGCTGTCGGGATTCATTCTGAGCAGTTCTTCCATGTCCAGAACCAGTACCACTGAGCCATCCCCGGAAAGCGTTGCGCCGGCAATGCCCTTGGGCTTGATGTCGAGCAGAGGCTTGATGACGACGTCGTCGCGTCCGATAAAGCCGTCGATCGCCAGAACGAACGTGGTGTCGGCGCTTTGCATCAGCACGCCAAAGGCGGGCGCGCCATTTTCCGGCCAGCCGATCATGCTTGCCAGGGAGCGAACCGGCAACACTTCTTCGCGTACCACCATGGTGGCCCGGCCCGAGACCTGCTTCACATCCTTGGGGTCGATCGGTGTGATTTCACGCACCATGGACAGCGGCACCGCGAAAGGCTGATCGCCCACGCGCACCAGCAGCACAGGCAGGATGGCCAGGGTGAGCGGCAGGGAAATGGTGATGGTCGTGCCCACGCCGACAGCGGATGTGATTTCGATCCGGCCATTGAGCTTGCCGATGTTGGTCTTGACCACGTCCATGCCGACACCGCGCCCGGAAACGTCGGAAATCTGGTCCTTGGTGGAGAAGCCCGGCAGGAAGATGAGCTGCAGGCTTTGCCGGTCATCCAGGGAATTGGCCATTTCCAGGTCGATCAAGCCTTTTTCGACCGCCTTGTGGCGGATTGTGTCGGGGCGCATGCCTCGTCCGTCGTCAGCAATTTCAATGATGATGTGATCGCCGACTTGAGCGGCGGACAGGCGCACGATGCTCTTCAAAGGCTTGCCAGAGGCAGACCGCTCTTCCGGGCTATCCACGCCGTGATCAACCGCGTTGCGGACCAGATGGACCAAGGGGTCGTTGAGGTCCTCGATCATGGTCTTGTCGATTTCAGTATCTTCACCGGACAGCAACAGTTCCACGTCCTTGCCCAGTTGCCGAGCCAGATCACGCGCCAAACGGGGATATTTCTGGAACAGGCGGCCAATGGGCTGCATGCGGGTCTTCATGACTGCGTTCTGCAGATCGCCCACCAGCAGGTCCAGCTGGCTCACGGCTTCATCAAGCGCCTTGAGGGTGCTGGCATCCTGTTTTCCGGCAAGAATGTCGGCTCGCAGGCTGGTGAGGCGGTTCTTGGTCAGGCCGATTTCGCCCGTGTAGGTCAGCACCTGATCGAGGCGCGTGGTATCCACGCGGATGGTGGTTTCCTTTACTGCCGAGGCTTGCTGTGGCGCTGGCGCAGTTCTGGCCGGTGTGGCAGCAGATGGGCGGGCAATTTCAGGATGTGGTGCAGGTTGTGCAGCGGTCAGGGCGGCAGCTGGCGGCACGTGATGCACGGGTGGTGTTTCGCCGAGCAGGGCGTGATACATGCCATTCCAGTCCGGCCCCTCGCCGCTGGCTGCCGGAACTGCGTGGGTGGCCGGAGTGGCTTCAGGCTGTGCCGGGGCGCCGTGCAGGTTGTAGTGTCCGCCCGCAATGACCGTGTCCAGTGCTTCCAGCAAAATCTTCTCGGCGGGTGGCGGAACTTGCGATTGGCCGAGTTGGCCGAACATGTCCCGTACTACGCCTGTGGCGGCCATGATCACGTCCATGATGTCGGGGCTCAACGTCAGTTCCGCTGTGCGCAGTTTGTCGAACAGGTTTTCGGTGCGGTGGCATAATTCCACCAGCTCGTTGACATTGAGGAAGCCCGCGCCGCCCTTGATGGTATGGAAGCCACGAAAAATATCGTTGAGCAGGGATTTGTCCCCCGGTCGTTTTTCCAGTTCCACCAGCTTGTTGTCCACATCGGACAAGAGCTCCCCGGCTTCCGTGAGGAAATCGTGAAGCAGTTCTTCCATTCCGTCGAAGTGGCCCATGGCTTCTCCCGTGCTTTTGTTATTTAGTGCCTGGTCCTGAGTGGGTAACTCAGAATCCCAGGCTGTCCAGCAGATCGTCTACCTGCTGCTGGTTGGTAACGATGTCGGTACGGCCGCTTGCGTTGACGACTGGACCATTGAGCAATCCCTCGTTGACCTCGTTACGTTTTTCCGGCGGCGTGCTCTCGATTAGCAGTTGCAATAGTTGTCTTTCCACCTGCTGGGCGAGATCGATTACTTTCTTGATCACCTGACCAGTCAGATCCTGAAAGTCCTGCGCCATCATGATTTCCATCAACTGGGCGTTGGTGGCCTTGGTGTGGATGGGTACCTCGCCGAGATAGGCACGTGTGTCCGTGACCAGTTGCTTGAATTCGTCCACGCTTAATTGCTGGGCGAACATGCTATCCCATTTGGCTGACAGTCCGGTGGCACCTACTTCCAGTTTGTCCTGCAATGGCTGAGCCACTTCCGTGGCGCTAAGTGCGCGTTCGGCAGCTTTTTCGGTCATGGCGGCGATGTAGTTGAGACGATCCCGTGTGTCGGGAATCGCCGCCGCTGCCGTCTCAATCGACTTGTCATAACCCAGTTCGCGCAGGGTGTTATGCAAATTGCGCGTCATATGCCCAAGCGAGGAGAACACGCTATTGCTGGAGCTTTCCTCTTCCATCGTGCTGATCGTGGCTACATCAACTGGTTCCACTACAGTAGCGGGTTCGGCCGTTTCCTGGTTGGCCATAACGATACTGTCAAACAGTGCTTCCAGATCATCGGAATCTGACGCGTTGCTCACTCGACACCTCCCCTTACTTGACTATGCTTATTATTTCGACCGTGTCGCGCACTTGTGTGGCTATGCAAGCGTGTCTACACGGAAATGATTGAGGCCATTAAGCCGCTGACTACACGCCCATCTTTTCAAATACCTTGTTGAGCTTTTCTTCAAGCGTGGCTGCAGTAAAAGGTTTGACGACGTAGCCGCTGGCACCGGCCTGCGCCGCTTCGATGATGTTTTCCTTTTTTGCCTCGGCGGTTACCATCAAAACCGGCAGGTGCTTGAGGGTGGCGTCTGCCCGGATTGCCTTGAGTAGCTCGATTCCAGTCATGTTGGGCATGTTCCAGTCGCTCACCACAAACTCGAAGTTTCCTCCCTTTAGCTTGCCGAGCGCCGCGACGCCGTCCTCGGCTTCATCCACATTGGTGAAGCCAAGTTCTTTCAGCAGGTTGCGTACAATTCGTCTCATCGTGGAAAAGTCATCCACGACCAGGAATTTCATATTTTTATCTGCCATAGCTACTCCAAATAATCAGCTATCTCATTAACAGCGGACGTAGAGTTTCCGCCAAAACTGTTGGATCGAATTTTGCCACGTAAGCATCCACACCCACGGCTTTGCCCATGGTGTGGCTTGCGTCCGATGACAGGGATGAATGCATCACGACTGGAATGCCATCAAAACGCCGGTCGGCCTTGATATTCTTGGTCAGCACGTAGCCGTCCATTTCCGGCATCTCGGCATCGGTCAGAATCAGGCTGACAAGATTGCTTACCGGGATGCCATCATGTTGCGCGCGCGCCGCCAGGTTTTGCAGTTTTTCCCAGCCTTCCTGGCCATTGCTGGCCTGCTGGTAAGGGACACCGAGCTTGTCCAACGTCATCATGATTTCCTTGCGGGCGATGGCGGAGTCGTCAACGAAGAACAGGCTTTGTTCCGACGACATTTCCACCGGCACCAACTCGGGGATCGGTTCCATGCCCAAGGCATTGACCAGAATCTGCTCCACGTCGATGATGGATACCAGTCGTCCGTCCGGCAGCTCGGTAATTGCTGTTATCAGGCCTTCGTTGCCTGCCAGCATGGCTTGCGGCGGTTTTATTTTTTCCCAGTCCACTCGCACGATGCGATCCACGTCATGCACCAGAAATCCCTGGGTGTGTTTGCTGTATTCAGTGACGATCATGGTCTGACCCGTATCTTCCGGCACGTTGTCTAACTGCATGAACTCGGCCAGCGATAGTACAGGGATGATGTTGCCGCGCAACGAGATCACTCCCAGCACGCCGCCTGGCATGTTTGGCGTCTTTGTGATGAAAGGGGTTTGCGATACCTCGCGCACTTTGAACACATTGATGCCGAAATATTCTCCCGTGCCTAGCGTGAAAAGGAGAATTTCCATTTTGTTGGAGCCAGCCAGCTTGGTGCGGGCATCAACCGATTCGATCAGCGCGGCATGTGCTTGGGTCGTCATGGTGTCGGTCCTGGAAAATCAGCTCATTAAGCGGCGGGTTAGAATTTCAGACAACTTGGCCGGTTCGAATTTCGAGACATATTCGTCCACGCCCACGGAGCGGCCCAGTTCCTGATTGGATGCGCCACTCAGTGATGAGTGCATGATCACTGGAATGCCGGCGAAGCGCGGGTCGCTTTTGATGTTTTTGGTCAGGAGGTAGCCATCCATCTCAGGCATTTCGACGTCAGTCAGCACTAGTTGGATGAAACTTTTTACCGGCATCTTGGCGGCATCGGCACGGCTGGCGATCTGCAGTAGTTCTTCCCACGCCTGCTTGCCGTTGGTGGCGCTGCGGTAATTGATGTGCATGGCGTCCAGCGTGCGCTCGATCTGTTTGCGTGCCACGGCCGAATCGTCGGTGAAGAAAATGGTGCGATCTTCCGGTAGCGGAACCAGGCTGGAAAAAATAATTTCGTGCTGGTCGAAATGACTGGTCTCGGCGAGAATCTTTTCCACGTCCATGAGCATGACGAGGCGGCCGTCATCGAGTTTGGTGACAGCTGTCACCAGACCGCCCATCTGTGCCATGAGCATATCGGGCGGCACTTTGATTTCGGACCAGTCCAAGCGCAGGATGGTGTCCACGCTTTCCACCAGAAAGCCCTGGGTGCGAGAGTTGTATTCGGTCACGATCATGATGTCGGGCTTCATGTCGGTTACGACACCGGCATACTTGATCAGATCCACCACTGGAACCAGTACGCCGCGCAGGCTTACCATACCCTCCACGGAGGACGGCATGTCGGGTGCCCGGGTGATTTCCGGTACACGCATCACCTCGCGTACCTTGAAAACATTGATGCCGAAAGTTTCCTTGCGCCCACTATTCTGATCTGTTCCGAGGGTGAATAGCAGAATTTCCAGCTTGTTGGTGCCGGCGAGCTTGGTTCGGGCATCAACCCGTTTTAACAGTTCTGACATCTTGTTGAGGCTCCAGTGGGTTCCACTATTGGAGGTTATCCAATTTTTTTGGTCGCTGCATTATACATTGAAGCTTGTTGACTTTAATTTTCAAATTATATGCCATATTTCTTGATTGCTCTGATGCTTGTGAGCGTTTGTTTGAGTTGCATCCTTGACTACTTTTGGTTGGCAAGGTGATTTTGCCCTTTGAAGCGTGTTAAATGTTAACGAGTGAATTTTATTTTTCGGGGGAGAATGTTTTTCCGCATGCCGTTTTGCTTCCTTGTTTGAGGCAGGCAAATAAGGACGGTGAAATATCTCCACCATCATTAGCCTAGCTTATGAGTTTTAAGGAAATTATAGGCAAAAGAACTTGTGGTCAAGCTCCTTTGCCTGGGCGTACGTAGGATTCAGGTGCGGCTGCTCAGACTTTGAAACGGCCAACAATATTGTTCAGTTTGCCGGCAAGTTGCTCCAGGTGATGCGCGGCTGCCGATGTTTCATTGCTTGCCAGGCTATTGGTTTCGGCCATTTGTGCGATGTGTTCTACGTGTTGCGCAATTTCGTTGGCGACAGTGGTTTGCTCCCTGACCGATGCGGTGATGCTGTCGACACCATGGGTGGCGCTGGACACGGAACTATTGGCATCCGACAGTACCATCGCCACGTTTTCGAGGAAGTCCTGGCTGGAGCGCAGTGAATTCTGGCCCCGTGTGATGGCGTTTTCGACGCCCTGCGACTGCGAGTTGAGAGTCTGTGTGACGGCGTCGATCTGGCTTGCCGACATGGCGGATTTTTCGGCCAGTTTCCTTACCTCGTCAGCCACCACGGCAAAGCCGCGGCCCTGTTCGCCCGCTCGCGCGGCTTCGATTGCGGCATTCAGGGCGAGCAGGTTGGTTTGGTTGGCAATATCCCTGACTTCTCTGGTCATGCTGGTGATGGTGTTGGTGCTGTGCATGAATTCCGTTACCGCTCCGGCGATTTCGTCCACCGATGTTTCCACTTCGCTAATTTCGCCGATCAGTTCGGACAGGCTGAGATTGCCTTTCTGGGTTTCTTCCACGCTTTTCTGCGCCATGTTGCGAACTTCTTCGGCGTTTTCCGCTACCGATGCCACGCTTACTGACATTTCTTCTACCGCGGCAGCAGTGCTGGCGGCCGCTTCGCTTTGATGCCCTGAACTCTGGGCAACGTTATTCGCCGTGGAAGAAAGTTGTGTCGAGGCTTCTGCCAATTGCTCCGCGCTGCTATGAACGTCCACGATAATTTCCTGAAAATTGCTGGCGAGCAGGTTGAATGCCTGTGTGGCGTGGGCGATTTCATCGCTGCCATAAACCGTCGCTCGCTTGGTCAAGTCATTGTCCTGTTGCATTAAGACCATGGTTGAACGTAGCTCGGCTATGGAACGGGTGATGCCCCTGATGATGAAATAAGCGACTGCCAGTGCGAGCAAGATGCTGGCTGCGATACCACCGATGGTGAGGTTGCGGATGAGCGTGTAGCGGCGTTTGGCAGTTTCGTTTTCTTCCTTCGCGGTGTCCACCATCAGTTGAAACAGTTCGCTGCGGGTGCTGTTGGCGGTTTCAAAACTGGGGTTGACGGCTTGCAGGGTCAGGCGCGTGGCTTCGTCGAATTTTTCATTCAGAATGGCGTCGCGAGTCGGGATGAAGCCAGAATCCAGTAGCTTCTTGCGCTCGCTGGCATAGCGTTCGGCCAGTTGCAAGGCTTCCGGGCTTAGCTTGTTGGCGGAGAATTCTTGCCACAGCGAGTTGATTTCGTCGCTATTCTGGGCAACCTTGTCAGTATGCCGGGTAATGGCGTGATCGTGCAGATGGTTGTTGGGATTGACAGGGTCATGCTGTAGTGCCAGCAAGAGGTGGATGCGGCTGTCGACCATGCGCTGGCCAATTTTGACCAGTTGCACCGTCGGGATCAGTTCCTCTTCGTAAGTTTCGGTCAGGGAATCCTGGAACATGCTGACGACGAACAGGCCGGTTGATCCGCTGGCGATTAACATAAGAGACATGAAGGCGGCGAGGAGAACTAGGCGGGTGCGGATGGTTAGGCGGCTGAGCATGGTTTGGAAATCCCCAAATGTGTATTCGTTTTTCTTCGACCCCCGTGAATATCAGGGGAAACATTAGTTTATTGTAGTGGATTCCCTGATGGCTTGGAAACAGATTACTCATACCTAATAGTTAAGTCCCTGATGCATACGTTATATAATGAACCAAGTTTAATGCTCTGGGGGTCCATGTTGTCTGAGGCCGTAAAATCCGTTAGCCCGCAGGAGTTGGAGCAGGCCTTTAGTCTGTTCAATGAAGCGTCCGCGCAGCTCACGGGGGCTTACCAGGAATTGCAGGAGCAGGTTGAGAGACTGACCGGCGAACTGGCGGTGGCCAATGGCGAATTGCGCCGTCAATTTCTGGAGAAAGAGGCGCTGTCGCAACGCTTGACGATGCTTTTGACGGCATTGCCGGCTGGTGTGGTGGTGGTGGATGGTGCGGGCGTGATTCGCGAGTTGAATGCTGCCGCTATCCGTATGCTGGGGGAGGGCTTGCTGGAGAGGGATTGGGGGCTTGTTGTCGCTCACAACCTGCGTCAGACAGCTACGCCGCACGAATGTGAAATGACGGCGGCGGATGGGGCGCTGTGTCGCCTGAATGTTTCCATCAGTCCATTGGCAGCGGGGGGCGGACAGATCATTCTGTTGCATGATGTGACCGAGGCCCATCAGATGGAGCAAGCGCTGCAGCGTCATCAACGCTTGTCTGCGATGGGTGAGATGGCGGCCGGGTTGGCGCACCAGTTGCGTACCCCACTGGCAACGGCGCTGCTTTATGTTGCCAATCTGACCAAGATTGGCCTGGCGGAGCCGGAGCGTATCCGGTTTTCAGAAAAAGCCTTGGCGCGTTTGCGTCATCTGGAGCTGTTGATCCAGGATATGCTGTCCTTCGTCAGGGGGCAGGGCGGTGAACGGGGAGTGGTGGTGGTGTCCGATCTTCTGGCTGAGTTGCGTCAGATCATCGAGCCGCAGATGGCGCAGCAAGGGGTGCAGCTGGACGTAAGTGATCATAGCGACGGCAGAGCCTTGCTCGGGGATCGCAAGGCCTTGATAGGCGCTATGGTGAATTTGCTGGAGAATGCGTTGCAGGTCAGTAGCGTCGGCAACCGGGTGGTGTTGCAGGCAGAGTTGGTGAGCAAGGGGTGGCTGACCTTGACTGTGCGTGATAGCGGTTGTGGTTTCGATGCGGCACTGGGAGACAGGCTGTTCGAGCCTTTTTTTACCACGCGAGTCGAAGGCACTGGCTTAGGGTTGGCAATCGTGCGCGGTGTGGCCGAGGCGCACGGCGGTACGGTCGAGGCCCGCTCCACGCCGGGAGAGGGTAGCGAGTTTGTGTTGCGTCTGCCGATATGAGTTCAAGGCTTAACCAAGTGAAAACCCTGCCGATATTAATTGTTGAAGACGACGGTGATCTGCGTGAGGCGTTGTGCGATACGCTTGCGCTGTCAGGCTACGAGGCGATCGGTGTGGCCGACGGCTATGTCGCGCTGACTGAGCTGGAGCGGCGCATTGTTGGGCTGGTAGTGACTGACGTGCAGATGCAGCCAATGGACGGCCATGTCCTGCTGCGTGAAATCAAGGCGGCTTACCCCCATTTGCCGGTCTTGCTGATGACCGCCTTCGGCGTG
>Ga0209077_1000217_pt1 | contig 15180 bp, 15 predicted proteins | sample PPLLak1March2015_FD_187247 | JGI IMG/M metagenome (GOLD analysis project Ga0209077, IMG submission 187247) | Freshwater sediment microbial communities from Prairie Pothole Lake near Jamestown, North Dakota, USA - PPLs Lake P7 Core (1) Depth... | ecosystem: Environmental > Aquatic > Freshwater >... | reverse complement strand
GAGAAACCGCGGTCCGCCGGGATCTTTGAGTCGAAGAGCGCGACCGGGATCAGCCATCCGGGCAATCGAGAGAGTGATCCGGGGCGCCTCTGCGCCGAACCTGCTGAAGGCGCCGGCAGGCAAGATGCCTGCGGACCCAGTGCAGGCAGGATGAGTGCGCTCCCGGCGACGCGCGGAGCAGTCGAGCCGGAAGCGCCTGTCGAATCCGTGAGTCCCTGTATCCAGCACCTGAGCGAGATCCGCAAACTGGTTGGACAGGAGCGGTTCGCGGAAGCGTTGCGCGCGATTGATGCCCTGCCGCAAGAGACTACGGCGGATCCAGACGCGACGCTCCTGGAGGCGGTCATCCTGGCCCACAAGGGAGAACTCGGCCCGGCCGAAGAGGCGTGCCGGCGGCTGTTGGTGACCGACGGGCTTCGACCCGGCGCCCACTACGTCATGGCGGTCTGCCAGGAGAGGCGCGGGGATTTGCTGTCGGCGGCTGAGCATGATCAAACTGCCATCTACCTCGATCCGGCTTTCTCCATGCCCCGCCTGCACCTGGGTCTTGTTGCGAAGCGGCTCGGGGACTTGACGACCGCCCGCCGTGAGCTCCGAGAAGCGCTGACGCTGCTCGCGCGGGAGGACGCCTCACGAATTCTGCTCTTCGGAGGGGGCTTCAGCCGGGAAGCTCTGGTCCGATTCTGCCAGGCGCAGTATGACCGCTGCGGAGGCGCCCAATGACGAACCGTTTCACGGACGGCCTTGACGAGCGCGCGAAGGATCTCAGAAAGGCATTCGACGATGCCTTCGCTTCCCCCTCGCTCTCGCCGCAGGCAGACTGGATCGAGCTGCTGCTTATCCAGACGAGCGGGCAGCGTCTGGCGATCCGCGTCCTTGAATTGGCCGGAGTAGAGGCGGGACGCAATGTTGTGCAAATTCCAGCTGTGCGCCCGGGACTCCTCGGGCTCTCCGCAGTTCACGGACAATTGGTTCCAGTCTATGAGCTGGGTTTCCTGCTCGGCTTCCGTTCCCGGGATTCGGCGCCGCGGTGGTTGGCTCTTCGTCGCGATCAGGAACTGCTCGCCTTCGCCTTCGACGAGCTCGAGGGGTCTTGCCGAATCGCGGCCCGTGAGGTGTATGCGCGGGAGTCAACAACGGATCTGAGCCTCCTCAGCCGGCATGCCGTCCGAATCGATTCGCACGTCGTTCCCATCCTGGATATGCCGGCGGTCGCATCAGCGCTCCGCCGGAAATGAGTTGAGTGAGTCACAAGGAGATCGAAATGAAACGCAGGTGGACATTCAGTCGCAAACTCTGGCTGGGACTGACAGCTAAGACGCTCATCACTCTGATGATCAGCCTGGTTGCCGTATACGCGCTGCGTTATGTCATCGCCGCAAAAGATGAGGTCATCACTCACAACGCCCCGATCCTGTCGGACGCTCTGAGGCTGGAGAGCTTCGTGCTGGAGCGGATGAGTAACGTCCGAGCTTACGCTTTGACCGGTGACACGGTTCACAAGGATACGGTCCGACTCATGCGGGAGCGGTACTTCAACTTGCTGCGGAGTATCCGCGAACGCGTTCACACAACAGATGAGAGACAAGCGCTGGATCGTCTCGCTCAGGACGCGCAGACTCAATTCGACTCCGGTGACCGTGTCGTCGCCATGCGTGACACGCAGACGAATGCCGCTGCAATCGGCAGAGAATTCCAGGACCAGGTGGTGCCGTTGAGCGGGATATTGAGAAGCCACCTTGCGGAATTCGTCAAACTGGAAGAAGGCCATCTGCAAACCGCTAACGCCGAGGCATCTGCGACCGCGAGAGGGGCGATCCTCCTCGTCGTCACGATCGCCGCGATCGCAGTCGGCCTGGCCGCCGCTCTCGCATTCTTTTTGTCCCGCTCATTGAGTCGGCAGATCGGTTCGGCAATCCAGCATATGCAGAGCTCGGCCGGCGAACTGCAAGCCGCAGCCAACCAGCAGACCGTCACCGCCAAGGAGCAGGTGGCATCAATGACGGAAATCTCAACGACCATCAAGCAGCTCCTGGCAACCGCCCGACAGATTGCCGAAAGCGCCCAGGCGGTCGCGCGAACAGCCGGCGATACCTCGACGGCGGCGGAGAGCGGCGACGAGACAGTCCGCAGGGCCCAGGCGGAAGTCGCCGCGATTCGCCGGCAGGTTGACGTGATCATCGAGCATATGCTGGACCTCGGCAGGAAGTCCCAGCAGATCGGTGGGATACTGGATATCATCAACGAGCTTGCCGAGCAGACCAATATTCTGGCCATTAACGCGACTATCGAAGCGGCCGGCGCCGGGGAAGCAGGCCGGCGTTTCTCCGTCGTCGCCGAGGAAGTCCGCAAGCTGGCCGACCGCGTGGGAGGTTCAACCAAGGAGATCCGCTCCCTGATTGACGAGATCCGGCCCGCGGTGAATGCCACAGTCCTCGCAACCGAAAGCGGGTCCAAGGCCGTCGATGCCGGTACCAGGCAGTTTGGGGAAGTGAACTCCGTGTTCCGTCAGATCAACGAGCTTCTGCGCAACACAACCGAGGCGGCCAGGGAGATTGAGCTGAGCACCAAGCAGCAAAGCTCGGCCGTGGAGCAGGTGAATACGGCCGTCGCCAACGTAGCGCAGGCCGCCCGCGAAGCGGAGGCCAGCTCCGGCCAGGTGCTTCAGACAGCGGCGGAGCTCACGACGCTTTCCCGCGATCTTGGCCACTTGGTTCAGGTGGAGGGGCGAGCGTGAAATGAGCGCCGACCCGTATAAGTACTTCCGGCCGGAAGCGCGCGAGCTGGTGGAAAACCTGACGCGAGGGATCCTGGAATTGGAGAAGGGTCGCGGAGACTCTGACCTGATCTCCCGGCTCTTGCGCCACGCCCACACCCTGAAAGGCGCGGCCCGGATCGTCAAGCAGGTGCGGATTTCCGAGCTGAGCCATTCGATCGAGGAAGTGCTCGCGTCGGCTCGAGAGAACCCCGCGCGCGTTTCGACCGATCGCATCGCGCACCTGCTTGCCTGGATCGACCAAATCACGTCGGAAGTGACGGCGCTCGGGCCCGCGTCGGTCCCGGAGACCCAGCCGGTACCCGCAGAGCCTACATCAGGGACCCAGCGCACCGCGTCGGCGCCCGAGCCTTGGGATGAACGCTTCCGGGCCGTCCGGGTGGAGGTAACTGAGATGGACGCGCTGCTTCGAGGGCTGTCGGAGCTGCGGGTTCAGATGTCGGGCTTGAGCAGGCAAGCCGAAAATCTGGGCAGGATCGCCAAACTTGCCGAAGAGTCCGCACATGGCGAATCCGATTCTCTGGCGAGGTCGCTCAAGAGCATTCATCAAAGGGTGGGTTCCATCCTCGATAGGGCGAGCCGCCAACTAAGCGGGCTCTGCGATCAGGCCGCGAGCATGCGGCTGGTGCCCGCCAACTCGATCTTTGGATTGCTGCAGCGAGCGGCTCGTGACGCTGCGGAGGCCACCGGAAGACAAGTGGTCTTTGATGCTTCCGGCGGTGATACGCGGCTGGACGCTCACGGGCTGAGGCTTCTTCGCAACGCGCTTACTCACCTGGTTCGCAACGCCGTAGTGCACGGGATCGAACCTCCCACTCAGCGTAGCGCCCTGGGTAAGCCACCGGCCGGCCTCGTGCGCATCAGGGTTGAGCGCCGTGGAGAGCGGGCGCTCTTCTTCTGCAGCGATGACGGTCGGGGCGTCGACCTCCAACGCGTCCGGGAGGTGGTTCTCGAGCGAAAAATGACAACGGCGACCGAGGCAGAGCGGTTGACACCCGCCTCGGCCATGGCCTTGCTGTTTCGCGGCGGCATAACTACAGCGAGCGGCGTTTCCGAGGTCTCCGGCCGCGGTATCGGTCTGGACGTCGTTCGGGACGCCGTGGCGTGTTTGGGGGGGGCCATCACCACCCGCACCGAGCCGGGGAAAGGTACCGAGATCGAAATCTCGGTACCGGTTCAGGTTGAATCCCAACACGTGTTGCACCTGGAATGCGGGGGCCGGACCGTCTCGGTTCCCCAGGCAGCCGTCAGGGAGGCACTTCGGTTGGCGTCTGGCGACGTTGCCGAATCGCCGGAAGGGGAGACCATCGTGGTCGGTGGACAGGCCGTCGGGTTCGCCATGCTGGACCGTTTGCTTGACGGCGGTCACAGTCGGCTTCCGGCCTCCCTCTCCGCCCTCGTCCTGCAGTCTCAGTCAGGGGTCGCCGCAGTCGGCGTTGACCATGTTGTGGGACGGGAAGAGGTGCTGATCCGGCCGATGCCGGAGATTCTGGGTCCGATCCCCGTTTTGAGCGGCGCGTTCCTGGACAGCGAGGGCAACCCCCAGCTGGTCTTGAGCGCCGACGGTTTGATCCGCAAAATCTGGTCGGGGCTGCCGGTCGCGCCCGAGATCGAGCCGGCTCGTCACCCGCCCCTGCTCGTAATTGACGACTCGCTGACCACCAGGATGCTCGAACAAGGTATCTTGGAGACTGCGGGATATGAGGTCGACGCGGCCTCCTCGGGTGAAGTCGCTCTGGAAATGGCCCGGAGACGACGATACGGTCTGTTTATCGTCGACGTCGAAATGCCGGGAATGGATGGTTTTCAATTCATCGAGGCCGCCCGCAACGATCCGGAGATCGGCGCAATTCCCTCCGTTGTCGTCACATCTCGTGATTCGGCGGAGGATCAAGCGAGGGGCGTCCGGGCAGGCGCCAAGGCTTATATCGTCAAAAGCAGGTTCGACGAGCAGTCCCTGCTTAAGACGATTCAGGATTTGATTGGTTAATATGGGGATAATTCGCGTACTCGTAGTCGAAGATTCGCTGACCACTCGGAAGTACCTGGTGGACGCCCTTAGCCGGGATCGTCAGATCCGGGTCGTCGGCGAGGCGGAGGACGGCCAAACCGCCATCGAGCTCTGCGAAACCCTTAGGCCCGACGTCGTTTCGCTGGACATGATGCTTCCCGGCTTGAACGGGCTTGCGGCTGCCGAGCACATCATGGCGTACTGCCCGACTCCCATTCTGGTAGTCTCGGCTTCGACAAATCGTGGAGAGATCTTCAAGACCTACGATGCTCTTGCCGCCGGCGCTGTAGACGTCCTCGAAAAGCCGAGAGAAGGGACCGCAACCGACGAGTGGGAAGACAATTACCGCCGAACGATCAAAATGGTGTCTCGGATCAAGGTGATCACGCACCCGCGAGCCCGGTTCATGAATGCCAAGCCGGCCCTCCGTCAGCACCGGGCCGGCCCCGTCCTCGACTCCGCGGGCGGTTTTCGATGTGTCGCCCTGGGCACTTCGACGGGAGGACCCAACGCCGTTGTGCAAATTCTCGAGGGGTTGCCGGCCAGTTTCCCGTTGCCGATCCTGCTGGTCATCCACATCGGGAGTCCTTTCGGAGCAGCGCTTACGGAATGGCTGGACGGCGTATCCTCCATCCGAGTCCGTGACGTGGTGGATGGTCAGTTCATGCCGGAAGTGGGGCAACCAGGCGTCATCCTTGCGCCCCCGGATCGGCATCTTGTCTTGAAGAACGGCCGGCTCTGGACCACCACCGATCCTGAACGACATTTCTGCCGGCCCTCCGTGGATGTGCTCTTCGAATCGCTGGCCGTTGCACTGGGCAACTCCACCATCGCCTGTTTGTTGACAGGTATGGGCCGCGACGGCGCCGCTGGGCTGCTGGCCATCAAAAAGGCCGGCGGAATGACGCTGGCCCAGGATGAAGCGAGTTGTGTCGTCTTCGGAATGCCGCGGGAAGCCATTCAACTGAACGCCGCGCAGCGAGTGCTTCCCCTTCACAAGATTGCGCCGACGCTGATGCAGCTGGCGCAGGTAGGTACTGGCCCTGGGAGTGCGCAGTGAGAAGTGTTTTGATTATTGACGACAGTCTGACCGTTCGAATGGACCTGCAAGAGGCGTTTCAGCAAGCCGGCTGGAAAGCAACGGTGTCGCCTGGCGCAGCGGGGGCGCGCAGCGCGCTCGCCGAAGACCGCTTTCACGTAGTCATCCTGGACAGCTGGCTGGCCGATGGGAAAGGGACGGACTTTCTCAAGGAAATCAAGAGCAACCGCACGACCGCCTGCACCCCGGTCATCCTTCTATCGGCCGAATCGGAAGCGGTGGCAGCAGACGCACGCGACCCGGGCGTCCGGGCTGACGCCCGCGTGGAAAAGCCTTACGATCGTCTGGATTTGGTTCTTCAGGCTCAGCTTCTGGCCGACTGTCAATGGGAACCGCTCTCCAGACCGTCCGTGCCAGTTATCCTCACTGTAGACGACAGCAAAACGTATTCGCACGAACTGGCGTCGCAGCTCAGGAAGGACAATTTGGACGTTATCCTGGCCGAGTCAGGCGAGGAGGCGCTCGACCTGCTGCAAAGTCAGACGTTTGACTGCGTCCTGCTGGACATGGTGATGCCCGGGGTGTCAGGCCAGGAGGTGTGCCGGCGCATCAAGAGCCTGCCTCACTCCCGCGGCACCCCGGTCCTCATGCTGACCGGCCGGGAAGATCGTGATGCTATCCTCGAAAGCTTCGAGGCGGGGGCGGATGATTACGTTTCCAAGGCGAGCGATTACTTCGTCCTGCGCGCCCGGCTGCGCGCGCAGCTGCACCGCAGGCGGGTGGAGATGGAAACGAATCGGGTTCGCGAGGAGTTTCATCGGAAGCGGACCGCGGAACTGGCCGAGCACGCCAGGAAGCTTCGGGCGCTCACCGGAGAGCTGGCGCGGGCCGAGCATCGTGAACGGCGACGGATCGCTAAGATCCTCCATGACCACCTGCAGCAGTTGCTCTTCGGCGCTAAGCTTCGAGTTGAACTCCTGGGCCGGTCCGACGACGAGCCGATCAGACAGCTGGCGGGCGAGGTCAAGGACCTGCTCGACGAATCGGTTCAGGTCTCCCGCTCGCTGACCGCCGACCTGAGCCCACCGATCCTACAGGAGGGCGGTCTCTCAGCCGCTCTCGAATGGTTGTCCGGCTGGATGGCGGATCGACACGGACTCCATGTCGATCTCGTGAGGGAGGCCGATATAGCCACGGTGGATGAGGATGTGAACATCCTGCTGTTCGACTCGGTCAGGGAGTTGCTGTTCAATGCGGTGAAGCACGCGCGCGTCGATACTGTCAGGGTCCTTGTCCGGCAACCTTCCGAGGGTCAGGTGGAAATTACCGTCAGTGATGATGGCCCCGGCTTTGACCCTGCCAAAGTTTCACCGGTGGGCCAGGAAGGCGGCGGGTTTGGACTGTTTGGAATGCGCGAGCGTCTTGGGTTGATTGGCGGGACGATGCAGGTCGACAGCGCCCCCGGGAAAGGGAGCCGATTCGTCCTGACTGCGCCGCTGCTTCAGCCCGAGGCCGCCTCCCCTTCCAGCACCGAATCCATGGCCGCCGTCGAACCCGGACCGCAGATCGGACTAGCGGCGCCCGGGACGAAAATTCGAGTCATGGTGGCAGATGACCACGCGGTTGTGCGCGAAGCCCTGTCGCAGCTGCTAAGCCGGGAGCTGGACATCGAGATCGTCGGCGGCGCAACTGACGGTCAAGTCGCCGTCGATCTTGCAGGCAGGCTGGTGCCCGACGTGATCCTGATGGACCTCAGCATGCCCCGGCTCAATGGCATCGAGGCCACCCGGATTATCCACAACGACTTTCCGGACATCTGCATTATCGGGCTGTCGATGTTCGACGAAGCGGAGCGCGCTCAGGCCATGCGCGACGCCGGCGCCGTCGAGTACCTGACCAAGAGCGGCCCTAGCACCGACCTGCTTGGGGCGATCCGAGCCTGCGCCCGAACGCCGAAAGCTGGCGGCAACGCAAGCGCCTCGCCCGAAGATTGAGCGGATCGAATGTGGCGAGCAAGGCAATCCGACGACGACGCCCAGGTGCCCGAACTTCCTTGCGGCTCCCCCCTTCAAAGACCGAGAGCATGCGGAGGAGGACGCCGTCAGCGCCCTCCTCTTGACCTGTCTGCATGAGCGGCCTGCTAACGTCTTTCGCTTGACGGAGGCACCAGGCCCTTCATCCGCAAGTACGTCACTATATTGCCGTAGTGCTCGTTGTTGTGCGCGGTGTTGAACGCCAGCACGGTGACCTTGGCCTGGTCGGCGCGGAACAACTTCACCAGGGCGCCAGCCTGAGCATCGGTCATTCCGTCATAAGCTTGGTCGGAATAGGCAAACGCGTCCTTCAGGGCTTGCACCAGGTCCGCCTTTGATGTTTTGGACTGCTCGATGCCTGGCGCCGGATTGGGTTTGCCTAACACGGCCGAGCAGAACAGGTACTGGGCATCGGCGATATGCCCGATCAACTGACCAAAGCTCCGCACTTCGGGGGTCGGTTTGAAGGAGTAGTTCTCCTCCGGCATCTTCTCGGCGGCTCGGATGATGTTGTTCTTGGCCATGGCGTGGAGGAACTTCTGGCCTCCGGAGATCGGGTTCTGCGCGGCTGGCGTTTGTGCGCTCACAGTAGCGGCGCAAAGCGCGAGTGCTGCGACGATGAAGGCAGTGTGTGTCATTTCAGGTTCTCCTTTCATTTGTTCAAACAGAGGAGGACGGAGGCCCCGGCAACTGCGCTGAACGTGGCCTTCACGAGTTGTCGTCTGTTCATGATCCTTTTGACGACAGGCACGGTCAGTTTGTGAAACACGAATCTGCGAACTGGCGGAAGGTGAGATCGATGATGTCGCCGGGAGGGCTGGACTAGTGTCCTGGATCAGGAGCCTGGCTTCAGATCTCCTCTCGCATCGAGCGCTTCGATCAGGCGTCGGGCGAAATCGACCGACGAGGCGCGAGGATGGGTGGTCCGATGGACCTCGAGTGCCCACCGTGCCTCGTCGACCTGTCTGACAACAGACCGCGTTTCCTCGAAAGACGATGGCGTGCCGGCAAGAGCCCAGGAGTCAGGGCGAACCTTCCCGGCCCGCAATGCCGCCGGCGCTTGCCGGTTGCAGGAGCAGGCGGCTGCGTCTGACGCGAGACCACAATATGTCCGGGTAAAGGTCAAAAAGGCAGCACGCGCATGCTGGAGACGTTTTCGAAAGAGGTCGGACGAGATGTTCAGGGCTTCGGCGGCCTCTGCGCCTGGCACGTCCAGGATTTCTCCGAGCACATAGGCCAACCGGTGTGGTCGATCGAGGCACTGAAGCATGCCGAGCGTGCAACCAACCTTAACCTCTTCAATCAGGAGTGAGCGCTCGGTCTCAGCAGGTGCTTCGAGACTCAGCCCGTCGGTCAGGTCGTCGGCGAACCGCTCGAAGCTCAGGTTCAAGCGTTCTGCAGGGCTCTTCTTCACGTCGAGGATGTAGTTCACAGCGACCCGGTAGGCACACGTCCTCAGCTTGCTGCGAAAATCAAACTGCGAGAGGCGGGTTACTATTCGAACCGGAATCTCCTGGGTTGCATCCTCCGCGTCTTCTCGATTGCACAACATGCGCAATGCAAAGGCCGTAGATGTCCCCTTGGAGTGCCCTGACGAGTTTTTCGAGAGCGTCGCGATCTCCGTCGATCGCGCGTAGGGCCTCGTCTTCGATCACGATCGCCTCTAATTCGTTGACGTCTTCCTCCACGTTGCCCCCATCCCCAAGTCCGATTTGACGACCAGCATAACACGGGGCAGTCAATCGCATAGGGAAAGCTCAACGTCGCCCGTGCAGGCGGTCTTGAGGCAAATGGGGACTGCCCCTTCTACCTGCCCCCGGTCGGCAGCCGAAACGCCGGCGAGATCGAAAGGAGCCGCGCACGGCAGCGAGCGTCAGCGAGCGAGTAAGCGGACCAAAAGCCAAGCGCTTCACGGGCGTTACTGGTCAAAGACGCGACTGTGGAGCGAGAGTTCTGGTCCGCTTACTTCGCTCGCTGACGCTCGCTGCCGAGGGCGGCGAATAAGTCCAGAAGCTGGCTGGACATCATCGGTCGTTCGGTTTTTTACCCCGAAGGGGTTTCGTAGCAAAGCCCAGGGTTGGCCGCGCGGTTTGCGGCCTACCCTGGGTGTGAAAGCGGTAAAGTGCCAACCCTGAAGGGGTTGCGTATCACGCTCGGTACGCAACCCCTTCAGGGTTGGGCTGCGTACGTCCTAGGCCCAGGGTTGGCCGCAAACCGCGCGGCCAACCCTGGGCTTTGCTACGAGACCCCGTTGGGGTCTGAAAGACTTTCTCGACACCCTCTGCCGTGCGCAGCGAATAAGTTCTTAAGGCCTGAAAGGCCGGCACATAATAGCCCAGGGCGAAGCGTGCCTTTCGCGTAGCCCTGGGTCAACACGGTCTCGACCGCGAAGCCCTGTAAGGGCGTAAGATCCTGATAATATTGCCGTTCTTGCGCCCTGTCAGGGCTTGTCTCCGCCTCTACCCTTAGACCCAGGGCTGCGCACAAAGCGCTTCGCCCTGGGCTATTATGTGCCGGCCTTTCAGGCCTTAAGAACTTTCTCGACACCCTCTGCCGTGCGCGGCTTGCGCTGATCTGCTCACGTTTCGAACTTGGCAACATCGATTCTGCCTTCGAACATGTTGAGGAGGCGAACACTCATCTGATCCGGGAAACTCGTCTGCGAAAGCGGATGCCAGCACACGGATCTGGTCAAGTTTGCTCAGCTTGGTCGATGAGCAGTTTTGATAAGGTGCGTGAGCCGCATTGAGCAGACACGCGCACTACACGAGCCTATCCTGAGAATTGCAGTGTGGCACGCCAGCCGGGGGTCCGGTGGCATGCCTATACCCGCCAATTAGATGCCGGGCTGCTCTGATGACAACAACCTAAGGAGAAAACCATGATGTCCAGCGCCGAAGATCGGACAAAAGGCAAATTTCACGAAATCAAAGGAAAGGTGAAGGAGGAGGCCGGCAAATTGACGAACAGTCCGGAATTGGAGGCTGAAGGCAGAGCTGAAAAGATTGCAGGCAAGGTCCGGACGAAAATCGGTGAGATAAAGAAAGTCTTCGGAGAATGACGAAGGCCGTTCCCCGCTTGTGTGTCTCGAGCCGCACTGAGATGTCAATGGGCAAGGCCTTCGCACGCAAGGAGGGGCCGGCCAAGTTCACACTGCCGATCGGGGCGCCGGTCCGCCCGCTGCCCGAGGGCAAGGCCTTCGGCGCTAAACGGGTCTTTAACGGCAAACCAGCCCCGCAGCCTCATACCGGGAGCGACTACGCCGCGCCGGTGGGCAGTCCGGTCCTCGCCGCCGATGGGACGGTATTGATCGCCAAGGATCTGTTCTTCGCGGGCAACGCCATATTTATCGACCACGGCAACGGCCTCGTCACCATGTACTTCCACCTTTCCCGAATCGAGGTCGAGGTCGGGCAGGAGGTCACCAAGGGCCACACGCTCGGCGTGGTCGGATCGACGGGCCGTTCCACGGGACCGCACCTGTTCTTCGGCGTCCGCTGGCACAACTCCCGGATCGATCCCATGTTCCTGCTCGAGGACCCGGGCAAGATCCCGTCTGTAACGACGCGTCAGCGCCTGCGGGGCATCCTGGCGCAAACGATTCGTCCGGGGAGACGCGAAAGCCGTGATCGTGAGGCAAATGGGGACTGAGGCAAATGGGGACCGAAAGCTGGCGGCAACGCAAGCGCCTCGCCCGAAAACTGAGTGTCCCGTATTCCCCCGCGAGGCCGGAACCGCACCGAAGTTCGACATCCGGGCCCGCGCCGGAGACCTCAGACGTAAGCCGTTGAGCTCAGCCGCGAGAAACTACGGACTTTGCGGTTTCGGGCAGCGCGGCCGTTTGGTGAAACTCCACGTGATGGTCTCCGTCATCTTGCCCATCTGCCTGACCCGCTGACCGCTCACGCTATCTGCATGCTTGGGATCGACCTGACCGCTCACTTCGACAGAGTAAACTGGCCAGGATGTCGGAGTCCTCCAGGGCCCTGTAGAATCGGAGCGATTGATTTGCGCGCACGGGTTGCTGACTGAATCCGAGCCAGTCGTGGTACTGAATCCTTGAAGCTCGGGCGCCCTGAACTTAATCTCGTATCGCCCGTCTGTATTCACAGAGACCGACACGCCACCTCGTTCCGAGGTCTGGCCTTCTTCAGTCACTCTCGAATTCCCCTCGTGCTTAAAGCCATGCCATGCTTGATTACACCGGACTCGTCCCGTAACGCTGTACTGGCCTCCCGTGGTGTGCCGATACTTGCGCGTGATCAGGGCCTCTGGACCGGTCGGCCGCAATCTCGCCGTGATCAACCCCTGAATGCTTACAGAGTTCGTCGCCGAACATTGCAGATCAAAGACGTTCGCCACACCCGGGCAGTCCCCGCTGTTGCTAACGTCGTTCAACGTCTCGGTGACCGTGATCGCGCCCGACCAATGGGGCTCACTCAGCGGCGGAACCTTGTCCCGCCTGCTGCCGCCGTTCTTCCACTTGTATTTTCCTGAAGCAGGGTCCCACACCTCGTCGATCCAGACTGTCGTCCGGTTGCCATCCGGGTCCGTCCAGCTGGTCGTGGTACGACGGGTCACATTCCCGTTCGGATCCCTGTTCCAAGTGACTTGCTGGTACGCGCTGTCGCCCTTGTCATTCGACCAGTCTATGTCGTCGCTGTCGTGGAAGCCGTTCGGGTCGGCATGGTTCGTCTGCTCGCTGTAAAGATCCTGGCAATCGCTGGAGTGCTGCTCGGATTTGTTCCGAATGTCTTGGGTGTCGCCGGTCTGGGGGTCGTGGGTCATCCTTGACTCGAGTGAGCTTTCACCGTACCAGGTCACGCCGGCTCCCGGGCGAGCTACCGCCCGGCTCAGCATTCCCGCCATAGCGATAAGGACCACCACCGCCGCCGAAATCCAGACTGCTCGACCGGCACGCCTACTCATATTCGGCGCCCCATCACTCGACCCACCGCAACGTCTTGCCGACCTGCTTCATGGTGTTCTTCTCCTCAGCCGTGAAGTCGTCCGGTCCCTTGATCCGCCATACCGAGCACACGGCTTCGCCGCGGACCAATGAGCAACGGATCTGGAACCGTTTGCCCTCGGGCAACTGGGACATCTTCTCCCGCTCGCGCCCTTCGATTCCCCACATCGCGAGCCCGCTCGGCGGAGCTTGCACGGACATATCTCCGATCTTTCGCGCTTCTGTCTTCTCCCGCTGCAGGAAGAAGTCGCGTCCCATCTGCCAGTCGGGTGGCGTCGCCACTTCGAACGACCCGGTCGGGTCCCGACTCACTTTCCAACCGCTGGGAATTGTGTCGGCTGCCTCTGCAGATGCCTCCTGTTTGGTTATAATCCTGCCCGGTCTGACTGCTGAAGCTGGCGCGCCGCTCCCGTCGGCAGGCGTGCCGGTGGTGATTCGATAAACAGCGTAAGTGATGACACCCGCAACAGTGACTCCGAGGCACACAAGAAGGCCGACGACGATCAGAATGACTTTGAGGCCGCCATGTCCTTTGACAACAGCAGGTGTGCCTTCGGTTCTTTGGGCTTGCGCGGCAGCAGCGGATGCAGAGGTGGGAGCCGACGGAGGGGTTGGAGGTACTGGCGCGACTATCGAAGCTGCCGGTGGCTGCGTGCTAACAACTTGTCGCGCACCACACTTCGTGCAAAAAGGCTGGCTGTCTTCCAGCCGAGTTCCGCAATGCGTGCAGAATGCCATCGAGTCTCCTTTGCCGCGGCATTCCTTCCAGAGCGAAATTGCCAATCCGGTTGTGCACGGACATTCTCCTCCAAGTCTTGAAATTGGTAAAGGGGGCGCTGTACATGACGCTGCGCCGAGGCAGCGATACCGGACCCTGTTGACGCTGTTGGTCTTGACTCGCAGGTTGACCGTGAGTTCTAGTATTGTTGATTTTCTGGCGGCCGAGATTCTCGCGCTGCGACCGGCTCAACTGCGCGGCTAGATAACGGCCTTGCATGACGGACGAGCCACGCCGGCTTACGGATGCCGGTTAGTCCGGCGCCTGTCGCTTCGGACGCGGTTGCCAGGAGCAGGAGCCAGTGGTGAAGACGCCCCATCAACAGAACCTCCCCGCAACAGAGGTCCACACGCGCGCTGAGCCGCGCAGGTGGTGGGCGAAAGCTGCCCTTGCACTGATCTTCTGGACGGGTGTCGGCCTCCTCTTCTTGATCCAGGGTTACCTCCTCATGCCGGGCAGAGGCACCTTGATCGGCGCCGTCAAGATGACAATGCCGCGATGGTACATCTGGGGTCTCCTCGCGCCGCTCGTCTTTGCCGCGGATCACCGGCTGTTTGGACGGCTGTCGCTATCGCGGCGGACCCTCGCGAATGTCCCGCTCGGGATGCTGTTCACATTCGTCGCCGTCACCTTGGACTACACAGTTCTGAAGGTACTGCAGGTCGAGTGGCTCCCGGCATCTGCTGCACGCTTCTTCCGCTGGAGGCCGTATCTGCCGCCGCACGGTCGGGGGGAGCCCCGCCTGTCGACATCATCTTCCTCGATATTCAGATGCCCCAGATGGACGGCTTCGCCATGCTCGAGGCGCTTTACGCCCTGCCGATCAGTCCAATGCCGGTGGTCGTGTTTGTCACGGCCTATGATGAATACGCCGTGCGCGCGTTTGACGCGCAGGCGATCGATTATCTGCTCAAGCCCTACAGCGACGAGCGCTTCGAGGTCGCCCTGACCCGCGCTATCCGGATCGTCAGAAGCGGCGCATCAGATTCGCTTCTGGAACAGATGCAAGCATTGCTGGGAGATTTGGCGAGGTCATCGGCCGGACCCGACGCCGATCCGCCCGCGCGTACCTACCTCGACCGGCTCGCGCTCAAGGACCGCGGTAGAGTGCGGCTGATCAAGGTGAGCGATATCCGATGGATCGACGCGGCGGGAGTATACGTCACCATCCATACCGCGCGAGACGTGTATCTCCACCGCGAAATCCTCGGCCGTCTGGAAGCTCAGCTCGATCCGCACCGGTTCGTTCGCATTCACCGTTCTCACATCGTCAACTTCGACTTCATTCAAGAGTTGGTGCAAGACGCCCACGGTGACTACGCGGTGATACTGAAGGATGCCGCTCCTCGGGAGGCGGCGCCTCTGAAGGTCAGCCGGATGTACCGGTCGAGGCTCGAAGAGCGCCTCAATCAGCGGCTCTAGGCGAGTTGTTTGTGTCCGTTCGTGGATGGCTCTTTCCGGCCTCCACATCATCGTGGAGGCGGTTCATTACAGCATTCCGTTGCCCGTCACAAAATCCTGGCCGGGGTGCGACGTTCCTGACTATTCTGGGGGTCGAAAGACAGGAGAAAAAC
>Ga0209077_1000216_pt1 | contig 15193 bp, 13 predicted proteins | sample PPLLak1March2015_FD_187247 | JGI IMG/M metagenome (GOLD analysis project Ga0209077, IMG submission 187247) | Freshwater sediment microbial communities from Prairie Pothole Lake near Jamestown, North Dakota, USA - PPLs Lake P7 Core (1) Depth... | ecosystem: Environmental > Aquatic > Freshwater >... | reverse complement strand
ATGCCATTTTTGAGACGGGGCGAGCAAGATCTGGGGTATGAGGACCGACAATATAAGGTTCCAATTCAGAAAGGTTCAACTCTATTAGCTGATCAAAGTATTTCGAGCTATTCTCCCGGTTTAGTAAAATTTGACGCTCTATTTCCGGATCCTGTTGCAGTAAGCTAAAATGCCGGTTCGCTAGCTCAGCTATTTCACTTCTTCCTGTGGCAGCAAGATATTCACTCATCTTTCTGTCATAAGGAAAAATTGAAGTTGTTGCACCAATCTCAGCTCCCATGTTAGTAATGGTTGCCTTCCCGGTGCAGCTGAGGGTTGTGCAACCTGGACCAAAATATTCAATTATCGCGTTCGTGCCCCCGGCTACTGTCAAAATTGAGGCGACATGTAAGATAATATCCTTAGGAGATGTCCATCCATTAAGCTCTCCAGTGAGGAGTACCCCAATTCGCTTGGGGTACAATAATTCCCAAGGTAGTCCTGCCATTACTTCAGCCGCATCCAAACCTCCAACTCCTATAGCCAGCATACCAAGACCACCTGCATTAGGGGTATGCGAGTCAGTACCAATCATGAGGCCTCCCGGAAACGCGTAGTTCTCTAGGACAACTTGATGAATAATACCTGAACCAGGCCTCCAAAATCCTATTCCGTATTTCTTGCATGCAGATTCTAAAAACTGGTAGACTTCACTATTTTCGTAGAGTGCCGCACGTGTGTCTTGCTCCCCTTCAACTCTTGCCTGGATAAGGTGATCGCAGTGCACGCTAGTGGGTACCTGTGTATGTTGCAATCCGGTTTGCATGAACTGGAGCAGCGTCATTTGTCCAGTTACATCCTGAAGCGCTACCCTGTCCGGCCTTAGTGATATATAACTCTTACCCCTCGCTAAATTATTTTCTAAATCAGGCCCAATTTGATGATCTAAATGGCCAATAAGTACCTTTTCACTCAAAGTTAGGGGCCTACTTGTTATTCCCTGAATTCTTGATATATTGTCCTGCAATCTCTGGTAAATCTCTGCAATAACGTGGGACGACGATTGCGAGTATGGATCATTGTGCTCGGTCATGTATTATCTAAACCACAAGGCAATATATACATGGTTTATGATATCAAGGGATTCGCCGTATCCGTAGAACATTAAACTTCTTAGATCAAATATCTCCTTGAGTACTACCAAAATGTCATTACGGTGTGACTTCTCTCTGTAGAGCCGATTAGTATTGACCTTAATTATATCGATAGCCCACCTTATGTACGGTGCAAATTGAGTACTACAATTAACCATATGAAGCTCAATTGTAAAACGTGTGTTAGTTAACATTGTGTAATCTTTTTTGAATACATGAACAATCTTCTTTAATCCTTTTTTTAATCGAGATGTGGCGAAATATTCACTCCTACAACTTGCAGCGATATCGAAATGAATTAAGACAGATGTAATAAGTATTCAAAACGTACCATAATTAACTTTGTTTGACGCAGGGGGATTGGTTACAGAAAAAAATCAAGAACAGTATAAATTACTCCACAGCGAACTCGTACAAAATACTAGCTTTGAAGATCGTCGGTTCCCTTCCGCACAACCTCTTCAAAATTGATTAAAGGAACTATTTTAGATGAATTAAACTTGGCAGAGCCTATATCAATTAGGAATTTCTCTAGTTGATGTGCGCTTTCTGCATCAACGATCCAAACAAACGTGTGCTCCAATGCTGAGTGGTACCTACCAATGATCCTGCTTATTCCATATTTAGAGCGGTTATTTGTTGCATCCGCACTCTTCTCTGACATTTGGACCATAGTTTTAGCACTTGTTTTGTTGTTTAAAGGACACAGATCCACAGTGTGAGTGCCGAATATTCCAAATAGTGCCATACAACTTCGTTAGGTGAAAAGTATATAGCCTTTATGTTTCCGGATTCCGCCTCATAGTTCTATTTCGATGGACAGGCACAATACTCACTTACTCAATCTGTCGAGTCTGGATAGGGGTTCATCATCGAGGATTCCTACCTTAATACGCATCGAAGGAGATCCTTTAGTTGTATCAAGTTTTACCTGCAAAGTAAAACTCAATTCACAATCTGCACCAAGTAACCCCATCCAACTAGAATCGGACTATTCAATAATCCTTTTAAGTCCTTCTAAGTACAATTTTGACATTCCAACTGGTGGGTAATTGTTATATCATGGCGCTCTTGGATCCATGCTACTTGTCTTGTAAATTAAAGCTGTCATGAAACTGATTGTGGCGAAAGGGTTAATTGAGATCGATCCCTTTGAGGATGCTGCTAATGGTAAAGAGAAAGCAGGCCATAGGAATCTTAGGGATGGTCTTTGCAATTACTGGTGGAATTGCTTGGTTTTTTAGGCAGACCTTTGTGGCGGTAATGCTATGGGGAGTTGCCGGGTTGATCCTACTCAAGTTGAACAAGAGAAAGAAGAACGTTTGACAAGTTTTTGTTCCCAGAACGGTACTCGTAATTACCATATAATGAAACATCCATTGTACAGCGAAGCTTCTTTTTTATTGCAGTAGGGGCTGATGCTTTTTTCCTTCCCACCCCTTTATAGTGTGTTTTCTGGACCAAAACATTCACTACAGCAGATTAGGACAAGAGGACTCAAAAATATACTACTCACTCAATTACAAAGGTCTAACCGATCTTAATGTCGATACCAAATATTTTATGCAATACCTTTAGTAAGATGTTTGATGTTTCGTTGTACGATCTTACCATCAAAGACGAATGGGAAGGCGAGTTTTGGAATATTTTACATCAATCAGATTTTTATTCAGCAAGGATCAAACTGTAGAGCTAGTACAAACTATATAGCTCCCGTTCTACCAGCCTCTGATGATCCAGTTGAACCGGCTGTTAATTTTCTCTCTTCAGCTTTACGTTTACTCCTTGAACCGAATAATATTCCAGTCAGGACTGCAAACGCGGCAGCGCAAATTCCATACATGAATATTTCATCTGTCATTTTTTTCACTGTCGAATATGTTTAGTTGAAAATAAATCTATATCTTGATTCATTTCATGAAAAGGAATTAATGTTAATTTGACCAATAATAGATATTAACATAAGGTACCTGGATCATGTTAAATCCAATGACAAATAATTCTTGAAAAATTGTTAGGTAATAATTTGAATTATACTTCCTGATCGCCGATATCGTTGGCACATCACCGAAGCGTCTGACAAGTATAAAAGTCGTTTTCGCATTATGATTTATTCCAAATGAACACTAGAGGGGGCATTTTCAGTTCATGATAGACGCAAGGCTATCAAAACTTAATATTGCTATCCTAGTGATCATAGTCATTGTAGGCTTTTTATCTTCGTTCCTTTCGTATCAATACTCTTCCATGACGGCTAACAAGGTAGAAGAATTGGCTTCTGATAATATAAGGTCAAACGCGAGAGTAACGGCATTTGATCTTTCAAGAATCTTTTACCACACTGTGAATCCAGTCGTGGATAAGCTAGCTGTATTGTCGAGTACTCTCCCAGGAGGCATTGACAACCAAAGCATGAACCAAATCCTTCTCAAATTTGCACAGGATTCCACAATGGATTTGACTGAAGGATACTATCTTTTTAATGAGAGCGGACAGATACTGTCGTGGACCGGCTTAGATCCTAATAATCTTACGTCATTAGGGTCTTCAGACTTGAAGGATGAGGAATTCATTCGAATTCCTCTCGAAACTTCATTGCCCTATTATAGCAATGTTCTTAACTTTCATGATAATCAACCAAGGCTCTTAATCTCTTATCCTATATTTCAAGTAGGCCCTGGAACAGGCAGTCGAGGTTCAGAGATATCTAATTCAACTACTATGTCTGTCGAACACTCTCCTGTCGGTGTAATAGTTGCAGCCATCAACCTTAGGATTGTAGGCGAAATGTTACAGCGAGATTTGTCGCCCGAAGTAGTAAGTAACGTGGGATTTATGGACCGAGATGGAGTGATTGTCTATGCAAGGGAGCCTTCCTTGATTGGGAAGAATTATCTGTCTGCTGAATTTCAGTCTCTTGTTTCTGAAGATATAAAGAATTCTTATAATGCAATCATAAATAGCTCGCTAAGGGATAGGAATGGAGGAGTTAACGATATAGAGCTTCCTAATACAGATTCTATTGTGACCATGGCCTATCAACCTGTCCGCATAGGTACCGAACATTTGTGGACGCTTTTCGTGAGTGTACCGCATAGTCTTGCAACAGAAGTGGGGGGCTTAATAGATCAACTGAGCACATTTAGTACGATAGTGGTGATAACTACTGCATGCATTGCAGTATTTGTCTCATTCATCGTCCTATCTTGGAATAGAAGGTTAGACAACGCTATCAGATCAAGGACTGGTCAACTTAAGGAGATCAATAATTCACTTGGGGAGACTAATCGACGCCTGGCAGTTGCCAATAGGCAGCTTAAAATCCATGATAAGATGCAGAAAGAGTTCATAAATGTGGCAGCCCACGAATTGAGGACTCCTATCATGCCTATTCTGGGTGAGGCGCAGTACATTGAACGTCAATTTATGGCATCGAAGCCTTTAGTGGCAGTGGACAATGAACAGGTTCAATCAATCATGCGTAACGCCAGAAGACTAGTAAGGTTGGCTTCAGACATTTTGGATGTAACCCGCATAGAAAGTAAAAGCCTTCGGCTTAATAAGGAACCGTTTGATCTCGACCTCGTTATTCATTCAGTTCTGGAGGATACGAAGACCGCTTTGAGGGCAGACGAAGAAAGATCAAATCAAGTCCAGCTTCAATACGATTCGATAGGATCAATTCTAGTTTATGCTGATAAGGGAAGGATATACCAGGTTATCTATAATCTTCTAGCTAACTCAGTAAAATTCACGCAGGAAGGATACATACGTGTTGTCGTCGAAAAGAATTCTCATGACATTGTGGTCAGTGTTACGGACACTGGTAAGGGGATCGATTCTGATATCACGACTAGGCTATTTACAAAGTTCTCGACCAAATCGGAGACTGGAACTGGGCTGGGTCTATTCATATGTAAGAGCATAATAGAAGCCCATGGGGGCAAGATTTGGGCAAAAAATAATATTGATGGAAAAGGCTCAACATTTAGCTTTACAATTGCTTATGGTATTATTGATGCCACAAAAAGCTTGTCTGACAATCGATGAAGAACGGAGGCAGCAAGTATACATTATTCATTATCCCTACTTCTTGATAATTCCAGAAATATTACTTTGACGTTGGTGACTATTTTGCGCGAAGCACTAAAATAATATCGTTACTTGATCACGCCGGCAAAAGTGCAGAACTACGCTCAACACCTCAACATATTTCACTAAATAGTTTATCTCCCAACCATTTTCAGAATACTCTCTATAATCTTGTTATGATCTGCATTAACCTCTGTGGTTACTAGGAGTAAGTGATTTTGTTCTAATGGAACAGTTATTCTCTTGATTTTCTCATATTCGGCCATCGCATATCTCCCTTCTCCTATTTTTGATGCGAGGGAATTCCGTAATGCCCATCTCGCCAATGCCTGCAAATTTGATCGTTTTGTTTCGTCTGGAGAGAGGTAATTGGTTATTCCTTCTCTTTGACCACCATATTTTATTACTCCTGAATCGTCACAGACACCAGCAAACCTCACTCCAGATTCCAAATCGAGAACATCCTTACAGAGTCTGTCAAAATCCATATTTATGAAATAATAGCGTCACGGATCTAATAAGCATTGCCACCAGTGTTTAGGGATGATTCTGGACAACATGAAATTTAGCCTTCCAGTTACATTAGTTAGAGAAACCTTGGCACGCAACAGTAAATCGAATCTAATGCGACGACCCTTTCCATATTTTCATTCTCGTAAATCCGGCGCTTATTGATAGTGATAGTTGTCAACTTACACCAACGGACATGTTATAGTCCAAATCACCCTCTTCATTCTGCTCCATTATCAGCAGAATACTTCCAAAAAGGAAGGTAAAAGGAAACGCTCAAATTGTTTAACACGCAAATCCCAGAAGGAGAACAAAAATAGTCCATGGTAAGATTCCTGGATCATGAACGCTTTCTTCACCGGCTAGTTGACAACTCTTACAGGGCCTTGGATAATGGAGCATATGATTTCAACTCTTTGCATCTCAGATCACACGATATTTTGGATCTTAGAAAACGCATAGTCTCTTGTCCATATGTACCTATAATAGGAGAAATAAAATACCGCTCGCCATCACGCGGCCTTTTGATAGATAAAAAATTCCAACCTTCAGACATAGCTGAAATTATGATAAATTCTGGAGCAATAGCAATATCGGTCTTGACTCAGCCCTATGAATTCCACGGCTCTATATCCCATATCTCAAACAATAGACATAAAATAAATGCTCCCATTCTCATGAAGGATATAGTTGTCAGTGATGTACAGGTTAGCATAGCCAGAAAAATTGGAGCAGATAGCATATTACTTATCAAATCAGTCTTCGATAACAATTTGGCGGAGGGTGATATAGAAAACTACCTAGATTACGCAAATCGGATTGGGTTGGGGGCAATCATTGAAGTTCATACTCAGTTAGAATTTGCTGAGTCAATGAAACTAATAGAGAGTTCGAGCAATAATATCCTTGGAATAAATAATCGTGATTTGGATACTCTGGTTGTCGATACATCGGTAACCTCAGAGATCCTTACGAATCAGAGCAAGGGCAAGAATGTGGTAATAAGTGAAAGTGGCATTTCAGATTCACAAACAATCCGCGAGCTTAGGAAAGTTGGAGCAGATGGGTTTCTAATAGGAACAAGTCTCATTCAGTCGTCAGATATCGGGCACAAGATGGAGGAGCTGGCACAAGCTATCTAAGTGTATCTTGATATTACCTGTTGCATTCGGGAGAAAAGAATAGACTAATCGCAGATTATTACCAGGTAAACTTTTACTCAAGAATTATAGCCAAATGCCTCATGGACTAGCCTTAATCCGCAACTTTGTGGCGACAGCAGCCTGGACCTCCGCTTGAAGGTAAACTATTCAATTATACCTTGCCATTACCTCAACGCAAGTAATAACGGGTAAACCCATCTTGAACTTTTATAGATAGCTCCATGTAATGCATTAAGAAACTGATCGTTTATGGATTGCAGAAATATGCTCTTGCTATCTTCTGCGGTCAATGGGAGAGACGCGAAAACATTAGCATGTAGTCAATGATAACTAATTCTCCTTCCGTACCTCATAATTTTTTTAAGAAAGTTATCCCACAGTCCTCCGATATGTTAACTCTGATGCAATTCGTTATCTTGACTAAGGTATCGATCGACTGAAATATGCCCTATTCACCAAGCTTTTAGTAATTGCTAGTTTTAAGTTTCCACGAAATTTTCAAAACGATCGTTGGTAATATCAATTACTTTAGGAATGAACAGTGTTGATTGTCGATATTTTTATCACATTCGGGATTCGATGTGGACATATTGAAATCTATGCGAATTGCTACTGTAGGATCAGATATTCGGTTATGTAAATTCACTAAACCTCTCGTTGAAAACTTTGCAACCTATCTTCTTGTGAATATCTACCATCTCTATTGCGTCCCGATCGTCATCAATCTCAAGATGAAATCCACAATTTTTGCATACGATCACACTCGACATTCCCTTGTGTCCTATTTCTATCTGATTCATAACGAACCTTATTGACATTGTATCTTAAATCCCATTGACAACAAAATTTGAGCCAGAATTAAGCAAAAAGCTTTCTGGTAGACTTAAATCCAATTTAGTCCTTCCCAGAAGGATTTGCAATTAATCCCGTGAGAATATCTGAAATTCAAACAATAGTGATGATCTCTGAAGAACAGAAGCCAATCAAACACTGATTGGTAATTATGAGAAGGGTATTCATTAATTCCAGTGAACCCTAATTTGTAAGCAGATCCTGTATACAATGCATGAAATATTCTGATGACAAATATATAGAACGCAATCAATCGAATCGTTCATTTAAAATAGATGCCTAAGACTGTGCACAATTCAATCGTAGAATTCATGCTAATGGTCGCTCCCGTTGAGTGTGCCCATCATTCGCTTCCGAATATGATGAATGGGTCATCACAGCTTGGCACGTCGTTTTGTACTATTTTATTCCTTCTAGATTTATCAACCTTGTAAGTCAGCCGCATAGTCAGACATTGCTTCGACAAGTGATGCGGATCATATTTATTGTTTAAAAACTCTAACATTTGCCATGCCAGAAGTTGTAAAGAATATAATGACTCGAGAAGTTATTACTATAGACAACGATAGGAATATCGTGGACGCTGCGAAATTGATGACAAGTAATCAAATAAGCTCATTAATTGTCGAAAAGAATCACGATGCGGTTGGAATTATTTCCGAAAGGGATTTTGTTCGAAAAGTTTGTTCCAAAGACCTCCGCTCCTCCGAGGTCTTGGTATCTGAGATAATGTCAAACATATCTATAACTGCTGAGCCTGATACCCCATTGGAAGTAGCTGTCCAGAGAATGATCAATCATAGGATAAGAAGACTGCCAGTCCTTGAGAAAGGGAAAATTGTCGGTATTGTAACCGTAACAGATTTGGCAAGAGAATTAAGAAAAGTCGTTTTGCAAGAAGGAGTACTATACGAGCTATTGAATTCGCAGTAGATGCCACATTCCAAGCAAAATTGTCATACAGAGATCGTGTTTCCAGGCCACTCAAATGACTCCTGGGATACTACTACAAAGTAGATAATATCTTTGTATAAAGAATCTTGTTTGTTTTAACTCCCAACCTCCTAAATATGCCAAGACTTTATGTTTCGGAGTTCACGCTGCTCATGTGAAACTTCTATCATTGTTTGGTTTGTCTACGAGAAGATTAATCCATTTGACTTCAAATTTTGAACTAATAAAACCAATTGCAGGACATTTGAATACTATTTTTAGAAATTAATCACCGTTAGTATATGCTAATGAAAACCAATTAGTAAACCACTTCAACTTACATGCCAGTCGTAGTATCTAATAACACAACAACTATTGAAGTTTTGCAATCTGAAAAAAAGACGATATAGTATATAAATATGTACTACACCACGCTAGCAGTATGCATACCACCATTAGTATAGACATTTATGAATTCTTGGATGATATCTGGATTCTTATGAGATAATATCCATACAAGAGTTAACCAGGGTTAAGCGTACACCAGGTAGTTTCTCGAGAAATCCAGATCGTCGATTAATGTGTAGTATACGTCATGGGCTATACTTGAATTAGCATGCCGTAACAAGTATACATCAACATCATTTTAGTCTGTATCGATCAGATATTCAATTATATAGGTCTATAAACCAACGACCATTACTTAGACGTTTTATACAGGATAGGTGATTTCCTCTTTTTGGTTTTTCATGATTGAAAAGATGATTCTGACTTATGTGTGCGCATCACAACGAATGAATTGACATATATGACTAGATTCTTTCATGAGTCAAACACACAATACGTATTCGGTAGATATCTAAAGTAATAGTAAATAATGGGCTTGGAACTGTTACGCATTAGATGATGTGGACTGAAAAATATCGACCTCATAGGTTTGATGAGCTAGTTGGAAATCCTGATGCTCGGTCACAGATTATAAAATGGTTAAACACTTGGGTAAATGGAAAAAGGCCGTTGCTTATCATAGGTCCTCCGGGTGTTGGCAAGACATCATTTGTCCACATACTCTCAGCTGAATATAACTACGATTTAATCGAAATGAATGCTAGCGATTCAAGAACTAGAGATATATTGGAATCTAGAATTCTTCCAGTACTCAATAATACTAGTCTTTATGGTAAACGAATTCTTTTGTTTCTTGACGAGGTAGACGGAATTTATCGAAGGCAAGACACGGGGGGAATTGAATTCCTAATTAGGATCCTAAAGGAACCCACAATACCAATAGTATTGGCATCCAATTCCAGGAACCAGCGGATCAAGGAGGTAACTAAGAATTGCAAAGTAATCGAATTTCATTCAATTCCCTTAGACTTGTCTGAAAAACTTTTGGACCGGATTTTGTCCAAAGAAGGTTTAGACTTTACTATAACGGAAAAAGACTTGATCTTGAAGAGAAGTCATGGAGATATCCGTTCTCTACTTAACCTTGCACAATCCGCAGATGCTCAGTATATGACAGACAATGAGCACGTGTCTGAAATAGATATAGGGCCAGCTGTTAACGCATTCTTTGCTGATACCTCTCTAGAAAATGCGAAGAGTATCCTTGCCAGATCAGATTCCCACTACGTAGACCCACGATTCGGGTTATCTCCTGAAGACAGGAGAAGGGATATTCTGTATGCATTCTATACAAGTATTATTTCATGTCGCACACTAGATATGAACACAAGAGCAGGCCTTCTTGAGATTTTATCCTCGATTGACATCTGGATTGGGAGGATATTTCAAAACCGAAATTGGAGATTGTTAAGGTATCTTGATGAGATGCTTGTAAACAAGATATATAGCCTATCCCGAAACAGGGGAATTAACTATTCTCAGTATAGTTTCCTGTGGCCTACTATTATGCAGGTAATTTCAAGAAGCCAAGGCCTTAGGCCTATATTCCCAATCCTTTCAGTTGAGACTCATTCGGGGAATAGTGCATGTGGATCTTTGACCCTGCCTTACTTTATTTCCATCTTGTCAAAGCATGGAAATTTTGAACAGTTCCTCATGTTACTTGACCTAGACCAGAAACAAGTGTTGGCAATAGCAAAGGAAATGGACGCAATTCAAAAGAGCATGTCCAGGACGCGCCTTCGCTTACGTGGCTAGCGCTATTAAAAATACCCTTGTAATACCGCTCACTTTCTAAAAACGGCCATAATCTCTTGCATTATATATCACTTATTGACTGCTAATTGATAATTTGATTGCTCAGCTATTAGCTCTCTGTGCATATTTCATGTTCATACCACGGCAGAACCATAATGTAATCCATAATATGATCGGGAATCGAAACTAAGCCGAAGGAAATTTTCCAGTTTTTCAATATTGTATCCTGTCTTAGACGATATAAGCATGAAATGACTAGCTAAAGGATCAAATACTTTTGATTTTGTGAGTGCCTTAACAAATGAATCGTGGTCTTTAATCTGATCGGCCTTATTAAACAGATAAAGGATCTTGGTTAGCGGGATCATAAGGTCATTCATCACCTTTGTTGAACTTTGTATCTTCTTGTCAATTACATTCAATGGATCACTTCCATCGATAACTAAGAGAGTCAAATCAGAGTAAGTCATCTCATTTAATGTTGACCTAAATGCATCTATCATATATGGCGGGAGTTTATTAATGAAACCAATGGTGTCACTAATAAGGAGCTTCATATTTCTGTTGACTTTAAACGACCGAGTATAAGTAGACAGAGTAGTGAACATTCCTTCCCCTGTCCGCTTTGTCTCTCCGGTGAGTCTGTTGAATAGTGTCGTTTTTCCAGCAGAAGTGTACCCTGCGATCGAAACCGTTGGAAGCCCTGATTTTGCCCGTTGTACCCTGTGCATTTCTCTTTTCTTTTTCTCCTTTTCCAGCTTCTTCTTCAAAAATGAAATTCTTTTCTTAAGATCTAGAGAATAGACATCGGCGTCATATTTACCTAGACCAAAAAATCCGGGCTGCTCACCTAATTTAGCAAGTCTGACTTTGTCTTTTATTCTAACTGTTTCATATCTTAGCTCGGCTAATTTCACCTGAATCGTCGATTCCTTTGTAATTGCCCTTCTCTCAAATATGTCCAGAATTAATCTCTCACGATCTAATACTTCTATCCTGCATAGGCTGGCAATATTATACTGCTGTGACGGTTTCAAGACTTCATCAAATATAATAATATCTGGATTGGAGATTCTAACCATCTCCTGCACTTCAAGAGCTTTTCCATGACCAATTCCAAATCTTGATCTCGTTATATTCTTTTGAGTAACTGTTTTCCAAACCTTGTACCCGGCCGCGTCGGCAAGTGCAGTCGCCTCTTCAATAGATTCTGTTTCGGGGTAGGTGATAAGAATTGCCGATCTGGGGCGATCCAATTTAGTCACCTCAGTTTCAGTTTGATAAAGAAAGAATTATCAAAAGTCATATCAACCTTGGTGAAATTACAAGTGACATACAATGTTGCGTTCATTTCAGAGGATAGTCTAATGATTTATAAATGTAAGCAGAAAATAGTCCCACGATTAAAATAATTTCATTTGAACTTCTGTCTGCTCTAAACAACTAAACCCAAATTCGGATATTTTAAATTTTGATGGTTAATTATCCTTTATACTAATAGCATATACTTTTGTCCCGGTCCACTGTAAACCTACGAAAGCCAGTACACCGGATAGTTGTACACATAAATGTCGCATTATCAGCAACGAGTAGATCCCGTATGGCATCGCAATGAATGTATTGTGACTTCATCTTTTGACTCTTGAACAGAACGGAAGGTTACTAGATATCGATCGGTGTAACAAATACATGATATGACCTATGTTGAGCTTTATTTGGCTGCACACTGTTCCCAATAATTAGGAAATGGGCTAATATTTAGTAACAAATTCCCTTTCCAATGATCAGTATCAAATTATATTATTACCTATTAGTTAAATTCAATTTTTAACTCTCGCAGACTCCTTGGTTTACGTCTAACCGAATCCAATTTCACAGTAAGTAGGTTTTCGTTTCCAATCGTGCAGTATTCTTGCTAGAGTTTTCCAATATTTTAATACGAAAATCACAATGTGTAATGTGTCTCAATAGGACACCTTACACTTTACAGACGAATCCTCTAAACTTTGTTTTAGTTAGGGAAACGTTGATTGTACAGCTTTTTATTCCAAAAGGCCTATGCCATAGTGACCTGAATTTTAGGCACCACCACAAATTGATTAAAGGTGATGTTCAATTCTGGCCTGTTGCTATGAATGGTATCAAGTCAATTCGCTGGGTTAATGGACTACATCGGGTCAAAGTTCATTTATCCATATAATGAATATCTATCTTTCAAAATTTGTCTCAATTTTCGAGACAATTTTTCGCTGACATTCCTTTGCTGATCATTTTTCATGACGGGGCTAGTATTTGAAAATGTGAACGGACCATATGCATAACTTCCTTGTTGAGACGGTATAACTGGTTCAATTGAATTTAATATATTGACTAAATTAGTCCTTGGTAGTTTGGTTGGCTTCGCAGTATCTGTTTCGTCGTCGACTGTTCTGAGCAAAATCTTCAATATTGAGTCCGGGTCAATTTTTCTGTAGCCAAATGGAGCAGAATCAATCTGTTTATAAACCCTGGTAACGTCCGCATCAACTTTTGTTCCAATTATTATAGGGACAGGCTTATAGATTGAATCTACCTTAATTTGCCATACCTCATCAAAATTAGAAATTGTTGCATCAAAGAAGCCGTCATTATGGTACGAAGGATTAATCAAAAACTTCCAATTTTTAGGATTAGTGCAGTATTTATCAAATAGGTATTTTCCCAAATCTCTGTCCTGGAGTATTTCCATCTATGACACTTCGCCTTGAAAGCAATATATGAGTTTTGCCGCTATTTTAACAGGGAAATGTCATTTGCTTTACCACCGCCTATTCATTTATGTATCAGTGACTTGACGCCTATTTCGTATTCGAAGTATGTATGCGATAGCAACTAGAGCTAGTAATATGCCTACCATGGCAAAAAAAGTAGCTTCATTCTTTACAGTCCCTGGTGGCAAGATATTCAAAGTGCTTGCTTTAACAAATAAACAAGATGTTAGTAGCCCACTCAAACAGAAAGCTGACAATTGATTAATTTATACTTGTCTGTATTTAAAGTTCTAGCGAGTCTGGCCGGCTCTCATATTTTGAGCCACCAAATTCCTACTTCGAAGGCCACTATTACAGGTTATACATTTATTACTTAATCACCTTCAGAGGCAAAGGATGCTAATGATGAAAAGGAAGAGCCGTCTGAGATTAGCCTTTGTGATGTTGATTATGAGTCCTGAAGCATCCATCCACCCCTAATCAACCAGGTTCAAAATTCTGATCGTATAATACTTAGTTAAATGTATGACATGGGACTACCTAGAACTCCCACTTTTCAAAGCCAACTTCAACGCTTGAAGTTGACCTGGAGGGCTTTAAATATATCATCTGGAAATGGTCTGTCTATATTCGCACAATTCCATTCATTGTATTTTTAAGTTTGATTTGACAGAGGGTTCGGAAGGAACAAACCGCGAGTCCTTACTTGCCAAGATAGAAGACATAAAGTTAGCTAGTTGGATAATTAAGTTGACCTATGCTCAAGAGAATTTAACAACCTAACAGAGACAACTATGAGAGTATCAAACAGATATTATGGACCGTCTATTCAAACGTTGATCGGTACAATTCATTTGTACTTGCTTATAGTTGCGAACTAACATCATCCAGTAGGGACATACTAATCAATGGTAAGTTGTTGAATCAGTCGAATAGCTGGCTCACTTAGCATTACGAGAAAATAACAAAAGGCGTGAAACGTCAATGGTTATCTGAAGAAGTAGAGGAAGGTTTGAGGCTGTTAAAAACGCATAGAATCTAAACGAGTCGCTTCTTGCAGTCCTATGGGAGAGAAACGAAGTTCGATAATATTTTCTTATATGATTAAGACAAATGTAATTATACTTCTTGACCTAGGGAAAGCGAGGTATCAGATATGGAAACAAGAATCACGGTTACCTGAAGAAGAACCAGCATAGCCTACTTCGACTTCATTGGGCAAGCTGCCAATCCCAAGTGAGCTCACTAATGACATCCATTATACCTTTCAGGCATATGGCCGCCACTACACCCGTCAATCCAAAAGTAGTATCTGCCATTGTTTCAGCCTAATCCCGATTAAGAAGATCCTGATAATGATGGTATAAGCGATAATCAACGTGTGTGATCTTTCTTAGATACACACCAGCGCCCAGTCTTACTCTTATCGAAGGAGAGCAAACATTTGATTCAGACGACGACGATGGGATTCTGGACACGGAAAATGACTGCTTTTCAATAGCAAATTAAGGCTAGTAGGATTCCAATGACAATGACCGCAATGTCGGAGACGTTTCTAATGGAGAGATTGTTGTAGAAGATGACATCAATGTAA
>Ga0209077_1000215_pt1 | contig 15199 bp, 9 predicted proteins | sample PPLLak1March2015_FD_187247 | JGI IMG/M metagenome (GOLD analysis project Ga0209077, IMG submission 187247) | Freshwater sediment microbial communities from Prairie Pothole Lake near Jamestown, North Dakota, USA - PPLs Lake P7 Core (1) Depth... | ecosystem: Environmental > Aquatic > Freshwater >... | reverse complement strand
GATGGATAGTCCTGTTCAGCTCTGGGCACGGTCTTCTCACCGGAACGTCCACTGTGAGGACTGCCACGGTCTTCCCGGGATCTCCGACAACTGGAGACGGCTCTTCAGGCATGTAACGGGCGCGCCGGCACCCTTGCGCCTTGGCGAGGCTCGAGTGAGCACAATGGTGGAGAAGTGCAAGCGATGCCATGAGCGCGAGTATGCCGGTTGGCTTGCCTCACGGCATTCCGCCCGCTACCGCGACCTCTTTCCGGGGGCCCAAGGCCTGCCAGTCCGCGAAGCCTGCCTGCCGTGCCACGGGATGTTCTTTGAGCTCCAACCTGAGCTCTTAGCCGGCCTGCCAAATTCGAAATCCCTGCCCCTGGAGGTCGCCGAGCGGCCCTTGATCCCCTGCTCGGCCTGTCACCTGATCCATTCAAGAGGAGCTACAGCCTCCAGACCTCAATCCGTCAGCATTGCTGGGGCGTCTGACGCTCATCCAACCCGTCAACCGCGCGCCCGCTTCTATGACCGGCAGCGCCGGCGTGATGTGGGCCCGTCCGTCGCGCGAACCTCTGTCGAATCAGCAGACGCCTCTGGAGAACTCCCCCAGTCCCTGTGCCTCCGGTGCCACAAGGACGCTCCCGATTCCTGTCCTGCCGGGAAGTCGCTGCCTTCGCGGTTGTCCGGGGTCCATGAGGGACTGAGTTGTGAAGCTTGTCACGCCACCCACTCCATGGAAACCGGCCATTCCTGCTCCCGTTGCCATCCCAGGCTTTCCAACTGCGGAGTGCCGGTGGAAGCGATGGATACTTCATATATATCGGGGAGCAGCCGACACAACATTCACTCCGTTCGGTGCCTGGACTGCCACGGTGATACAATCCCGCCTCGTCCAACGGACAAGCCCGCACCTCAGGACCAGCCTCGAAGCCAAGCCGGAATCCAGGCCGGAGAAGCCGGGCGGAAATCGGCCGTCAAGGGAGAGCAATGATCTTCATGACGTCGAAAACAGGAATCGCGGTTTCTGTCACTCCGCTTCTCTGTCTGCTTCTGCTCAGCGCGGCCTTCGCCGCAAAACCCCGTGTCATTGTGCTGACCGATATCGGCGGTGATCCCGATGACGAACAATCGATGGTTCGGCTCCTGGTGTACGCCAACCAGCTCGATATCGAGGGGCTTATCGCGGCCACCTCGACGTGGAAGCGCAGTCTCTCTCCGGGCAAAATCACCGAGCGAGTCAATGCCTATGCGCGGGTTCGCCCCAATTTGTTGAAACATGATCCCGGCTATCCCACGGCGGACTATCTCAGCTCGCTGGTGAAATCCGGCCAGCCGGGCTACGGAATGGCTTCGGTGGGGGACGGGAAATCCACCGAGGGCTCGCGGTTGATCGTGGATGCGGTTGACAAAGACGACCCTCGGCCGGTCTGGATCAGCATCTGGGGCGGCGCCAACACGCTGGCCCAGGCGCTGTGGGATGTCAAGAAGAGCCGCGGCGCGTCGGAGGTGGACAAGTTCGTCTCCAAACTGCGGGTGTTTGACATCTGCGGCCAGGATGAGGCCGGTGGCTGGGCGTGTCATGAATTCAACAGGGATGGCCGGATGCGGCTGTTCTGGATCCGCGCCTTTCTCAACTGGAAAGCGATCTCTTACAACGTTAACGTTGAGTTTACAGAGGCACGCGGCGGCGACGAGGAAGTCGTCTCACCAAGTTGGTTCAGTCGAAACGTGCAGAACAACCACGGCGCGCTCGGCAGCCGCTATCCCAATGCGCAGCACTGTTTCGAGGGCGACTCACCAGCGTTTCTCCACCTCATTGCCGGCGGGCTTAGCGACCCGGAGCATCCCGAGTGGGGCTGCTGGGGTGGGCGCTACGAGTGGATGAAAATGCGACGTTTCGACTATGTTGCCGTCAACCTCCCCGCCGTGCGGACGTTCTATCGAATCGCCGAACAGAAATACGTGCCTTACTGGATGCACAACGAGGTTAATGACCACTGGCAGTATAACGGCAAGACGTATGACAACTGCTATGCCTCGATTTTCCGATGGCGCGAGCCGTACCAGCACGACTTCGCTGCCCGCATGGACTGGTGCGTCAGAGACTATGCCAACGCAAATCACAACCCGATCGCCGTCGTGAACGGCGACAAGACCACGAACGTGCTGCTTGTCCACGCCAAGACGGACGAGGGGTTCAGCCTCGATGCCGCCGGGACAAGTGATCCCGATGGCGATCAGTTAAGCTACCAATGGTGGGTGTACCCGGAGCCGGGAACGTACGCCGGCAACGTGACAGTGGAGGATGCATCGTCGCGCCAGGCTACGTTGCATGTGCCCTCCGATGCGACCAACAAGACTATCCACGTCATTTTGGAAGTCATCGACAATGGTTCGCCCAGGCTCCGCAGCTACCGCCGTGTAGTGATAACGGGCAGGTAGCACGCGTGCGGACCGAAGGACGCTTCTCGAGCCCTTGCACTACCCTCGCCCTGACGAAATTGACGATCAGCACGCCCTTGCCCTTGCGTTGGGATTCCCAGAGCGACTGCACATCGAAGGAATTGTGGCGGCCCTTTCGATGAACCTCAATCGATCGAGAAGTCCCTTGCGGACATTCAGGAGGTGCTGAAGCGGGCGGGCCTCGCAGGGAAGATCCCCGTAAAACGGGGGGTCACACGCCTGCGTCCCAGTCCCAACGGATGGCCCACTAGGTCGCTAATCCGCGCACTTCGCTGAAAAACGCTCCGTTTGCGGTTCCGTTCGGCTCGACGACCCGGGTGCGTGTGCTCCAGTTTCCTGGCCAGAGGGAAGCTGTTCAGCTCGACTTGGTCGCCTGGCGCGCGTGACCGAGCGGTTCAGGAAGAACCGCAAGCGGAGCGTTTCCAGCGAGAGCGCGCGGATTCTCACCGGAAGCACCCAGCTCGCAGCCAAGTCAGTTCGCAGCCAGGCAGGTCCATAGGACCGGAGACCCAGGCTCCGCGCTCGTCGCTACCTTGGGAGGGTTGGATGCGTACGCACACCCCTACCCAGCGTTTCCCGCACACAACGCGGGGCAACCCCGGGCTTTGCTACGTGACCCCGTTGCGGTCATTTCGGCAATCCGCTTTCTCGCCTTGAGCACGATCGTGGCTGGCGCCAAGAACCCGCTCACTCCGCTGAAAAGCGCTGCGTGTGACGGAAAAAGCAGCCGCAGAGTTGTCAGAAATGCGGGTTAGTAAATTTTGCAGCAGTTTCTCGTGACTGCGGAAGACCCGGCGAGTCGTAAAAAACAAAGTCGGTTCAGAAAGACCGCGGACGGCTCTTGCCTGATTGGGCAGTCAGGCACTAGAATCCCTTCAGACCGAGGGGGGAGCAATTCTAGACGGTCGCCGCGTTTTCTTCTGATTCCCGCCAGATTCCCCGATTTCCGGCCTCGACTGAACAGGTCTCTCTTGAAGGAGGGGATATGTTTTCCAGGCTTGCGGCTGTTCTTACGGTTGGCGCCATGATTGTCTGCATTTGCTTGGCGCAAACGAATACTCCGCCCACCATAACGGTTACCTCGCCGGTCAACACGCTCGTCGGAAACCCGATTGACTTGTTTGCGACGGTTACGGATGCGGAGGACCAGTGCACTTTCAGCTGGACATTCCTTGCGGGATCGGCGACCACCATCAGCCCGATCGTAACCGTGGTCAGCGAAACGCGTCCCTTCAAATGGAATGTCAGTGGGGTCCAGCCCCCTCTTCCTCTGGGGACCTATCAGTTCCGACTGAACGCGACGGAGAACCGGACAGACGGACAGACCTCCTATGGGATAATCACCGTAAATGTCGCCCAGGGAGCCCCGCCGGTTGCACGGATCAAGTACAGGATTGGGACGACTGGTGTATTCACGGAGGCTCCCACCTCTCCAATCACCATGCACCTGACCGGCTCGCGTTCGGTTGCCCTTGACGGGAGTACGAGCAGCGATCCCCTGGGCGGGACTCTGTCGCACTCGTGGGCAGTGGATACGAGCGGGCTGACTGCTGGTACGACGACCCTGTTGAACGCCAGTAATGCCGGCAGCACCCTGAACGTCTCCAGCACGGCCCGGGGAACGGTGGTCCTTACGTTGACGGTGAGGACCGCGGGAAACATGACAGGCACCGCGACCGTGACTCTGGACCTGCAGGGGCCCCTGACCCTCTTCTTCCCGCAAATAGGGGTCGGCCCCTTGTTCGACGAGGAGCTTCGGACAGTTCTCCTGCTCGTGAACGAAGGGGAAACCGACGCGATTGACGTCTACGTCCGGTTCTTCGGACAGGATGGGTCGCCGCTTACACCCCTGCTCGACGGAGAACCATGGGTTGATCAGCCTCTTGACATCCCTGCCATGTCGAGTAGAGAGCTGGTCTTCTCGGACCCGGAGATCCGGGTCGGCTGGGCTCGCGTTGACTCCGAGAGGAGGTTGTTTGGCTTGGTTCAGTATCAGCTGATCAACAGAGCCACTCGCGAACTGCGGCGCGAAATCAGTCTGTTCTCATCGGCACCAGGAAAGAAGGCGGTCTCGTTCTTCAATCCCAGCCAGGAAGTGGCTTTTGCCATCGCCAATCCTGGCGGTTCTCAGGCCACCCTGACCATGAGGGTCAGAGGAGGGGATCCGGACTCAGGGGCACCGGTCACCGTGGATCTCCCCGGCCTGACACTTGCACCGAACCAGCAGACTGCGGACTTTGTTGTCAAGTCTGCGGTCGTGAGGTCGCTCTCGCCTGGACTCCTGATCATCGAATCAGACCAGGATGTCGTGGTTACTATCCTGAAGACTACGACGGGTGGGACGATGCTCTCGACGCTGCCTGTATCGGTGACTCCCTAGGCCGGATTTCTAAAAAACCGGGTAGCCGATCTGTTGTTGCAGCCGCGCACGAAAGCGTTGCCTTTTCAGAGCCGCGCACGCAGCGTTTTTCAGCGGAGTAAGCGGGTTCTTGTTTCGACAACGCAGAGGAGAACCCGCTTACTCCGCTGAAAAACGCTGCGTGCGCGGCTCCGAAAGACCTGCCATCTTCAACAGCCTAATTTGGGACAAGAGAATCGCGTCGCCCGTAACACGTGAACACCAGCGCCGGCGGGACATTCCACCACACGACCCTTCGCTCGATCCGGCGAAAGTAACGGTTTAGAAGCACTGCGGTACTGAAGCGGCTAAAGCGGCCATCCCGGAACTGTAAACCGTGGATGTATTGATACTGGGTCAGCACCGCGTTCTCCTGCAGGAATGGGGCGATTCCTTCCATAACCTCCGACCGCTGTCGATCGGAAAAGAAACCAATCGCCAGAGAAGAAACTACCGCGTCTACAGCGCCGAAACGTTCGATCTCCCTTCCGGCATTCTCGGCGCTGGACTCGAACACTAGCAACCGAGGGTCGTCAATCGAGCGCCGTAGGTATTCCACAAAACGGGGGTTTATCTCGAAAGCCAGCAACGTGCCGTCCTGAGGGAGCAATCGCAGCAGGGCGCGGGTAATGACGCCCGTGCCGGCTCCGAATTCCACCACCCGGCGTGCGTTGAGCCGGTATAGCGGGGCGACCATTGCCTGGGTTAAACGGCGGGAGCTCGGAGCGACAGCCGCGGTCTGCTGAAAATGTATTGCAGCTTCCCTTGCAAATGCGGGCAGGATCACGCGGTCTCACCCCCTGTTCCGTTTGATCTCGCCACGCGGAAATTCTCGAGCACCATCTCCAGCGGGTGTTCCATCCAGCCGTTGTTCGTGACGTAACAAGGCAGGTGGCAACGGTTGTCGCAAGTGGTCAAAGACTCTTCTGCCGCTTGCGACGCCGCCCGCAACGATCCCTTTTCGAGAATGTTCACGGCTTTATGCCGGAGGGGATGGCACGGACACAACAAGTCGCCGTTGGGGTATATATGAGGTGTCAATGTCGGGTAGCATCGAAACGGTCGCGCGCCCAAAAGTGTACGCAACCCACGATGGCTTCCGTAGATCCGTTCACCGCGTTGCTTCGCGGCCAGAACATCGTGGACCAGCGGGCGGTATGCCGGGTCGTCCAGAAGATTGGCATCCACGTAAGGGCCGCGGTTCACCGCGACGGGCGAGAACCAGATCCTTTCCGCCTGACAGAACTCGAAAACCGAACGAGCGTCTTCCACCCTGCCCGGGCAGATTACGCAGTTCACCATCACCCGTGGCCCGCTGTGCGCCTGCTCTCGCGCACACATTCGGATGTTGTCAACGATTCGGTGCGTGTGGCCGTGCCGGCCTCCGATGATCCGGTCGTTTGCGGTTTCGTTCGTAGAGCCCAGGCTGACAATGATCACGTCGGCGTGGGAGAGAGACGCACGCTTCAGGTTAGGGAAATCGAGATTTGTATTCACGAAAATAGGCCAGAAACGCAACTCGCGAGCGTTTGCGAGCAACTCGGCGAAGTCCTTGCGTACGAGCGGTTCCCCTCCCGTAAAGTAGATCGAACCGCAGTTACGCCGGATCGTTCGCAGCAAGCTCCGGGCGTCGGCGGTCCCCAGTTCCGGGTAACGGATCGCCGGATACTTTTCTCCCCAACTGTCATCGCAGAAGGCACACGCGAGATTGCAGCGCAACGTCGTGTACCACACCACATACAGCGGACGCGCAGGTTGGCCGCCGAACAGCTGGGTGCGTACCAACCCTTGAACTATAGTCAGAGCCGCGCCCGCGACACCGCGGCCGCTACGTCCGTCCCAAAGCATGGTGTCTTGCCTGCTTGCTATCCGTCCCTTTGCGTGAAGGCCTCCGATAACGGAATTGAATGAGTAGGATGACGCCAACGGCCGCCGCAACCTGCGGCGCCTACGCCAGTCCCAAAGCTCGCCCTTGCACCTCCCTCAGAAAACCATTTCCTGGTCACATTCATCCCCCGCCGCCTCCGCCACAGGGTTGCGACCCTGGGACGCATCTTCAGTCCGCGTAATGTAGCGATAGCCAAGGTTCATGGGTATCCCGGCTGCGAGGCTGGTGCGGGATACAAAGAGGCGGCGGAAGATCGATCGCCATGAATAGCAGGAATGCCGCACCCATTTGAAGCCTTCGAGGAGATCATCGGGCGACATGCAGCGCGGCCGGAAGACGACGTGCGTCTTGCCCCGGTAATGTGACCAGTCCTTGTCGATGATGCGGTGCTCCCGATCCAGCCGCTCGTAAAGTGGCGTGCCGGGATACGGTGTGAGAATCTTAAAATTGCAGGCGTCGATGCCGGCAGATTCGGCGAATTCCAGCGTGCGCTCGAAAACCGAACGGTCGTCCTCGTCAAAGCCAAACACAAACCCGGCGCTGACCCCGATGCCGTGATCGTGCAGCCGCTGAATTCCGGTCCTGAAGAGCTCGACCTTGTTGAAGGACTTGTTTGCTCCCCGCAGGCTGGCCGCGGAAAGCGATTCTATCCCCAGGAAAATGCCCCGGCAGCCGGCATTGTAGGCGCACTTTACCAGTTCCGCATCGTCCGTGAAGTTGAAGGTCGCCTGGGATACCCAGCGCACGTTGAGCGGCGCGATGGCAGCGAACAAGCGGCGGGCATAGCTTCTGTCGCCGATGATGTTGTCATCCCAGAAAACCACCCGGCCGGCCTCCGCAGCAGTCAAATCGCGCACCACGTCCTCAACCGGGCGCGTCCGGAATCCGTGCCCGACCGCCCCAAAGATCGGGCAGAACTCGCAGCAATAGGGGCAGCCACGCGTCGCGACCAAAGAACGTTTGATGATGTAGCGGCGGCTCCGGAGCAGGTCCCAGCGTGGCACGGGAAGGCGGTCCAAAGTGGTCTGCGGAGCGCCGCGGTAAAGGCGGTGGAGGCAACCGCGCTGGAAATCGCGGATCAGGCTTTCCCAGACCGGCTCAGCCTCACCGACGACGACGGCATCGGCGTGCGCCAGGCATTCCTGCGGCAAGACGGAGGCATGTATGCCTCCCATCACCACTTGGCTGCCGCGCTTCCGAAACGCGGCCGCCAACTGGAACGCGTAAGGCGCCAAAGGCGTGTTCACAGAGATTCCGACCAAGTCGTAGCCGGGGTCGTATGTGATCGGCTCGGCACATTCGTCGATGATCCGAACCTCCACCTCGGGAGGAGTGAGCGCCGCAATCAAAGGCAGATTGTAGTTAGCAACGCGGAAGGCATAGCCACCCTTGGGATAGCGCTCAGGTTCCACGGTTGGAGCGATCAAGAGGAGTTTCATTTACGAAATCTCCCGGGCCACGGTGGGCGGTTCTTCTGTGAGGGCAAACATCCGGAAACGGCTGAACAGCTTGAGCGAGAAGCGCAGAAGGAATCCCAACAGGGTGAAGTCCCGGGCGCGCAGACATTTTTTCAGGATGCGCCAGTACAGCCCCGGCCTCAAATAGAACGCGCGGTAGGACGAGCGCACGGCACGCTCCAGTTCATCGTATGGGAGAGCGCCGAAACGCCGGCCAGTCGGTGCGACCGTCTCTTCAGGACGAATCCCTCCGCGCCTTACCTCCTGGGCCCAGAGCTTTGAGCCGCGCTGATAGTCCAATATGTTGAATCCGACGAAATCCAGCGGAACCTGCGTTATGAACCTGACGTTTTCCCGCAGATGATCCTCGCGCTCGGCCGGAGCGCCTACCAGAAAGAAGCCGTAAGTAAAAATCCCTGCGCGGTCGGCCAGTTCTACCACCCGACGCCCTTGTTCGACCGTGGTGCCCTTTTCGTAGAAGTCGAGAATTTCCTGATTCGCGCTTTCGATCCCCAGGATGAGCGCCCATACGCCGGCCTCGCGGAAAGCGGATATCAGATCCTCGTTTATCGCGTCGACGCGCGTTTGCAGCATGATGCGGATTCGGATGCCGCGCCGTTTAATCTCGCGCATGATGTCCAGCGCGCGGCCCGGCAGCGCCGCGAAATTGTCCTCGTTAAAGACCAGCAGGTCGTGGCCGGCCGATGCGATCTGCTCCACCTCGTCAACAACGTTGGCTGCATCCCGATGGCGGTAGCGATGGATTCCGCGCCGCACACAAAAGCTGCATCTATAAGGACAGCCGCGCGAACTATCCATGGCGGCGATCCGCCAAGCGACGCGTATCCCTACGAGTTCGCCGTAGCGGCGAGGATCGATATAGCTGCGGGCAGGACCCGGTGATCGATTCAAATCCTGAATCACCACCGGCGGACCGGTCTTGACTGCGGCGCCGTTACGCTGGAGCCACAGCCCCCGGAAGTCGCTAAGACGTTTCACGTCCCCAACAGCCAAGAGCCGGCACACCTCGCCTGCCGTCTCCTCAGCCTCGCCCATAAAGGTCACGTCCGCCCCGGGAAACGGCTTCAGACTCACGTTGATGTGAGGGCCTCCGCAGATGACCTTGACATCCGGGTTGATGGACCGCACGTCCGCAATCAGCTCCTTTGCTACGGTGCTTGTCGCGCTGAGCACGGATATGCCCGCCACGTCGGCCTCGCGAATGGAGCGACAAAACTCGTCCCGCTCAACGCATTCGACGTTGAAGTCCAACACGCGAACCTTGAATCGCGCGCGCTCCAGTGATCCGGCGACGTAGAGCAAGCCCAAGGGCGGGGTGATGGCGCCATTCTTGACCCACCTCCCGCCGAAGCGGTTACCTCGAAACGAGGGCATCATCAGCACAGCTTTCATACGGCGCCTCGACTGTCATGTTGCTCCTGAGACGGTATGCCGGCAGCGCGGTCGGTGTCGAGCGGCGCCAAGAGAGGCCGCCCGCTGTTCGACATGTGCCCATCCTGGTACCGTTCCGTGACCATATTGCCTTTCGACATGCGATGGAAAATGCCGAGCCCCATTTTCAGCGTGTGTGGAACGAGAGGCAGAGAGATGCGGCTGGCGATCCTCCAAAACCTGCGATAGCCGCTGCGGCAAAACGGCGAATAAGAGAGGCGCCACAAATCCGAAAAACGCCGGTAAAACTCATCCAGTGGAAGCTGCGTTGCGAATAGGGTATGCAGGTGATCGTAGAACTCGTAGTTCTCGTGAATCGGCCCGAAGCCTTTGTCAATGTGCACGCTGACGCCAGGGTGAGGCGTGTAGATGAGGAAAGCCGGGCACAGAATATTGAGGCGCTGTGCGTAGCTGAAAAGACTCTCGAACTGGCGTTCGGTGAAATCGGGAGTAACCAAGAACGATCCCGTGATATCCACGCCATGGGAATGCAGCAGACGAATCGCCTCCTCATTGGCGCTCACCTTGGTGCGCTTGTTCCAGTACTCCAGTCCCTCGTTGTTGGTCGATTCCAGGCCGAGGAACATTCGCTTCATGCCGGCAGCGCACAGCTTTTCGATCAAATGCGGCAGGCGCGCGACAACATCGCTGCGGCAAGTGAAGTAGAACTGCTTGCGCAGATTGCGCCGTCTCATCTCCTCGCAAAACCGCTCGATGCGGGGAACACTGTTGAGTGAGAAGGACAGGTCGTCGCAGAAGAAGACGTACTTCTCTTCCAGCACTTCGATTTCATCGCACATGCGTTCCACATCCCGCTCCCAGAGCTTCCCTTCGCCTAAGTGCCACAGTGCACAAAAACTGCAGTGATAGGGGCACCCCCAGGTGTTGCGCACCATGGCGGCGGGCATCCAGTACTCGCAGAAGTAGCTCTTTCGATACTTGCGTGCGATGTGTCGATCGGGTTGCACTACATCTATGGGCAAGAGGGGGCGCTTTCCGTAATCGACGAGCCTGCCCTCATGCCGGACGACGGTCCCGGCAATCTCCTCCAACTGCCGTCCGTGTGTCTCGTACCGGTCGACCAGTTCGCGGAAGGTCATCTCGCCCGGCCCACGGACGATCACGTCGGTATCACCATTGTTGAAGTCCTCCGGGCGGTTGGTCGCGTGGTATCCACCGATGACCGTCAGCATATCCGGATCTCGCTCCTTCACTTGCCGAAAGAGCTCTTGGACGGCGTAAACGTCCACCGTGTTGGCTGTCGATGCCACGACGTCGGGCTGAAACTCATCCATAGCCCTCTGCCAGGCATTCGGCGGTTCCCGGCGTAAATCCAGACAGCGGACGTCGTGGTGCGGGATCGCGCCGGCCAGATACTCGAACTCGAGGGGTTCGAGCACGGAATTCTCCAGCCCCCCAAGTGAGGAGCCGGCAGAGAGACGGACCTTCAGGAAGAGGACGCGCATGGCGATCTCCCTACATTGGCGAGCTGAGCGGCATTGAAGGTTCTTCCCCGCTAAAGAACGGACGCTTTCAGGACCGGGTGTGAGTCCGGCTCTCAACACACGAAGAGGGGCAATACAAATTCCACCCGAGGGGCCGAAGGATCGAGGACCGATTGACTGTGCCTCTCTTGTCTCACACGCATAACACTAGCTGTGACGAAGGTCAAGAATCAGCGACGAAGCCGGATCGGTAGAGGAGTGTCAAGGCAACAATGTTATGTGAATTTCCAGAGCATAGATCGATTCAGGTTTTTCTATTACAAGTCAGGGTGGGTATATACTGAAGCGAAGCGCTCAGACGCAGATGGACGTTCAGGAAAAGACGCACTTCGTCTCCCTGCAGGAGCCGTCCAACCGCCATGCACACATGCGTTTCACGACGTCCATATTGAGTGTGAAGACGAAGCACCAAAGTCTCACATGAGGCACAGGCCCATGCCGAGAAGTCTGGCGTGGTAATTCTTGCTCAGTCTCAAGGAGGTAGAGCATGGCCACAGTGAACCGCGCGTATTTCTCTTGGACTTCATCCGGCCCTGGCGGTGATTTTGCCCCAGGAGCATCTCACGGATGGTGGATGATAGGCTTCAAACCCGGAGATGCGCTGTCGGTGACTGCGCATCCGATCACGGGAAATCCAAATGCTCCACATCGCATACTGACCGTGGAGAACGTGCGCGTCGACGGGACTCCGAATGGAGGTCGTACGCTCCTCTTCACCGTGCGTAATGTTGGAGCCTATTCCATGCCTGGCTACGGCGTCGGGATCGGCTGGATCTCCAGGAGTTGAAGGAGACAATGATGAAGACCTACGTACATTTTGACGCTCTGGGCAGCATCCACTCAATCATCACAGTTGATGCACCAGCTGGGGTAATGGCGATGATGGAGCCGGAGCCCGGCCTGTCAGTGGCGGAAATCGACGCGCCCGAACTTGATTCGGCGGCTGGCGATGTCGAGAAGACGCGTGAAATGGCGAAGAGCTACAAAGTTGATATGAGTGCCGGTTCCCGGTATAAGCTCTCGAAGGCTTAACCCCTGGCTCTTCCGAATCGGAAGTAGATCGCCGGAATGACGACCATATTCAGGGCCGTGGACGAGAGCAACCCGGACAGGATGACGATCGCCATCGGCGCCTGGATTTCACTGCCCGGCTTTCCGGTCCCCAACGCGACCGGGATAAGGGCCAGACCGGCCGCCAGCGCCGTCATCAGAATCGGCGCCAGTCTTTCCTCGGCACCCCTCAGCACCGCCTCTCTGAAATTCGCAACCCCTTCCTCCTGCATCAGATGCTTGATATGGGAAACCATCATGATCCCGTTTCTCGTCGCAATCCCAAACAAGGTGATGAAACCGATGAGGGAAGCCACCGACATGACACCGCCGGACAGGAAGACTCCCGCGACCCCACCGATCAGGGCCAGCGGCAAGTTGAGCATAATGATCACGGATTCCCTGAACGACTTCAGCGCCGTACCGAGAATCAGGAAGATGCCGAGGATGGCCGCTATGCCAAGCCAAAGCAGACGTCGCGAAGCGCTTGCTTCGCTCTCGAACTGCCCGCCGTACTCGACCCGATACCCGGTGGGAAACGACACTTCAGCCGCTATACCGCGTCGGACGTCGTCGATGACATTGCGCAGGTCACGGCCGGCAACGTTACACATCACCACGATCTTCCGCTGGACGTTTTCACGCGAGATGTAGTTGGGACCGCGGTCCTCGTAGATCCTCGCTATGGATGAAAGCGGCACCCGGACACCCGAGGGCGTGTCAATCAGCGTCCGGTTGAGCGCTTCCAGATCCCTTTGTGCGCTGCCGGAGTAGCGGACAATCAGAGGAAACGTCACTTGCCCCTCGAAAACGTGCCCGACAACCCCTCCCACCAGTGCCGTCTGAAGCGCTTCCGCGGCCGCGCCGGCCGGAAGGCCGTACCTCGCAAGCGCGGCGCGATCGAACTTCACCTGGGTCAGCGGAACGAAACTCTGCTGCTCGATCGACAGGTCCACGACGCCGGAGATGCCCCGCATTGCCGCTTCAACCTTCTGTGCGATCGCCCGCAGAGTCGCAAGGTCGTCGCCGAAGATCTTAACCGCGATGTTGGCCCGGGTCCCCGAAAGCATGTGATCAATTCGATGAGAGATCGGTTGTCCGATCGTCACGTTCATCCCGGGAAGCAGGGTGAGCCTCGTGCGGATGTCGGACAGCACTTCTTCCTTGCTGCGCTCCTTCATCACAAGCCCTACGTCGATCTCGGCGGACTCGACGCCCTGAACGTGCTCGTCGAGTTCCGCCCTTCCTGTCCGCCGCGCGGTGGCCGCTACTTCGGGAACCTGCAGCAGGATTCTTTCAAGCGCCTGGCCAAGTCTGTCCGACTCGTCGAGACTGGTCCCGGGCATGGTGACCGCGCTGATCGTCAGGGTCCCCTCATTGAACTCCGGGAGGAACGAGCGGCCCATCCACAAGGATCCGACCAAGGTTGCGACAAGAAGGGCTGAACTCGCCAGAATGACCACGACAGAGTGCCGGAGGAACCACGGAAGCTGCCGGCGATATACAGCTTTCAGCTTGCGCAGGAACCATGGTTCATGCCCCCGTCTAACCCCTCGAGATTTCGGCAGCAGGTAAGAACAAAGAACCGGGGTGACCGTCAACGCCACGAGAAGAGAGGCGGCCAACGCCACAATGTAAGCGAGCCCCAAGGGTCTGAGCAGGCGTCCTTCGACACCGGCCAGAAAGAACAGCGGGAGGAACACTAGAATGATGATCAAGGTGGCGAAGACGATCGAGCCGCGGATCTCGCTGCTGGCCTGGTAGACCACCTGGAGAACCGGCACGCGCTCACCTTCGGGTTTGCGGATATTTTCCCGCAGGCGTCGAAACACGTTCTCGACGTCGATAATCGCATCGTCGACGAGCGCCCCCACAGCAATCGCCATTCCGCCCAGCGTCATGCTGTTTATGGTCGCCCCCGCCAGCTTCATGCCGACTACGGCCGCGAGCAGGGAGAGCGGGATCGCCAAGAGCGTAATGGCTGTCGCCCGGATGTTGGCCAGGAATACCAGGAGGACAACGAGCACGAGGATGCCCCCATCACGCAGTGCGGTGACCAAGTTGTGAATGGAGCGTTCGATGAAATCGGCCTGGCGGAAGATCTGCTTGTCGATAATCATCCCGGCCGGAAGTGAGCGCTGAACGTCGTCAAGCACTTCGTCCAGGGTCCGGGTTAATTCGAGCGTATTGGCGCCCGGCTGCTTTTGAATTCCCAGGATGACCGCCGGATCGCCGTTATGCGAGCCCTCGCCTCGCTTGATGGCCTCACCGATTCGCACGTCTCCGATATCACGAATCCGAACAGGGAGGGACCCGCGCGCAACAACGACGGTGTCCGCTATCTCCTCCACATTTGAGACCCGGGCGAGGCCCTGGATCAGGTACTCCTGTCCTCCAGCGACATGAAAGCCGGCCGAGGTATTTCGGTTTGCCTGGCGGAGTGTATTCTCCACGTCTGAGAGCGTCAGATCGTAGTTTCTAAGTCTCTCAGGCGAGACGGTCACTTCGTATCGCTTTTCCGCGCCGCCAATTGTGCTCACCTGCGAAACGCCAGGGATGGCCAGCAGCCGGCGGCGCAGAGTCGTGTCGGCCACGGTGCGGATGTCGATCGGGGAGTGACGATCCGATTCCAAGGAGATGAAAAGGATTTCGCCCATGATCGACGAGACGGGCGCCAACACCGGAGTCTCGATCTCAGGCGGCAGTGAGGAGGCGACGAGGTTCAGCTTCTCCGCCACAATCTGCCGGGCGCGGTAGATGTCCTCCCCCCACTCGAATTCCACCCAGATGATGGCCACCCCCACTGCGGTGGCGGAACGAACCCGGCGGACGCCGGCCGCTCCGTTGAGCGCGGTTTCGATCGGAAATGTGACAAGCGCCTCCATCTCGGTTGGCGCCATCCCGCCGCCCTCAGCCAGCACGGTCACCGTCGGCGCCGTAAGGTCGGGCAGGACATCGACCGGCATGTTCGAAACCAGGTAAATTCCCCAAGCCAGGAAACCGG
>Ga0209077_1000213_pt1 | contig 15270 bp, 12 predicted proteins | sample PPLLak1March2015_FD_187247 | JGI IMG/M metagenome (GOLD analysis project Ga0209077, IMG submission 187247) | Freshwater sediment microbial communities from Prairie Pothole Lake near Jamestown, North Dakota, USA - PPLs Lake P7 Core (1) Depth... | ecosystem: Environmental > Aquatic > Freshwater >... | reverse complement strand
AAATAGTGTGGATATTCTGTGAAGGCCGCCCGTCAATTCGTTGAAGCGGGTGAACTAACCTCGGACAAGACCGATTTTCCACAGAATGTGGACGTCTTTTTTTCTTTGCCTGCCTGTTTCTACCAGCCGCGATCGAGCTATACTGACCTCGTCCCAAGGGGTAAACGAAAAGCACAACCCCCTGAGATGGCCAACTCGGATCGGAACGATTCGCCGCCGACGTCAGTCGACGGTGAGGACCCCAACCGAGGAGACTGAAACACTTCCCTCGGGAAGACGATTCAGACGGAGGTCGAACGGAAAACCGGCCGACGCGACTTCGGTCACGAAAGCTGGAAGCGTGGTTCGACAAACGGGCGTCTCGGAAGCAGTTGCTTCTTCGACAATCCCTCCGGTAAGCCGCAAGGCATACCGAAGGAGCGGGTCCTTGGAACGCTGACTTCGCCAGTCGAAAGACTGATCGGAGACGACGACCTAAAAAAGACCCGCCGGTTTTCAAGAGCCGAAAGGCTTAGTCAAGACCGACAGTCGAGGCGGCGGGAGACGGTTCGCAGGTGCCTGTTCGCAGGTCTTTGTGAATCCGGCTCTCCTCCTGAAGCGGAAAACGGCCTTGCGCCGGATGGAAGCTCCGGGTTGAAACTGTGGTTGCTTCTCGAATATCACTTGGGACTTTTTTTGTCCCCTGCAAAGCCCTGCTCGTCCTACCCGGCCCGCCGCCCCGTGGCGAACAGTCTTGCCCAGCGCCGCTGCTATAATAGGCCAAGATGTTCCAGCCCGACTCCCAGATCACCGCCCCCGACTTCGGAAATGCGGCTCAGTGGCTGAACATCGACCGTCCCCTGTCGCTGGCCGACCTTCGCGGCCGAATCACCCTTCTGAATTTTTGGAGTTACTGTTCAATCGACTCCCTGGGTCTGCTCTCCAGCCTCCGCCGGCTCGAGAGAAGATTCCGGGACCGCCTGACCGTCATCGGCGTGCATTCGGGCAAGTATCCGTACGAGAGAGACCCGGCCAGTCTCAAGCAGTCGCTCGTTCGATACGGGGTGCGCCATCCCGTCATAAACGATTCTGATTTCTCGATATGGAAAAGCTTCGGCGTCCGCAACTGGCCGACGGCGGTGCTGCTGGATCCGCAGGGTCGGATTTCCGGGTATACGTCCAGTGGTGCCGGTTACGACCTGCTGTCACGCGACGTCACCCGCCTGGCTCACGAATGGAACAGTCAGATTCGTCCGTCCTCCTTCAAAACGAATCCCGGCCGTCGTCGCGCAGGCCTGCTCAGTTACCCGGCCGGTATCGCATTTTCTGCGCATCTGGACCGGGTGTTCGTAGCCGATACCAATCACAATCGCATCCTTTTGCTCGACCGAGTCGGTCAAATTCATGACGTCATCGGGAGCGGGACCGACTCGCGACGCGACGGGACGTTCGAGCAAGCGAGTTTCTGCCGCCCGGTTGGCCTGGCTGCCGACGATCAGCATCTATACGTCGCCGACACCGGTAATCACCTGATAAGACGCTGCAGCCTCAGCCGTCGGATTGTCTCAACGGTCGCGGGCACGGGCGATCAGGAACGTCGCCAGCGCGTGACTCGGTTCGAGAAGGCATTACATACGAGGTTGAGTGCTCCCTGGCACCTGCTCCTGATCGGGAAGAACCTCTTCGTTTCGATGCCCAGCCTGAACCAAGTGTGGCTGCTGGATCTGTTGGCGCTCGAGATCGGCACATTCGCGGGGAGCGGCCATTTCGGCAAGATGGACGGGCCACTGCAGAAGGCTTCTTTCGCAAGGCCGACCGGACTTGCAACCGACGAACTGAATCTCTACGTATCGGACAGCGAATCGAGCTCGATCCGGGTGATGCCGCTCGATCCGGACGGCTCGGTGGCAACCGTCGTGGGTCTGGACCTGTTCGACTTCGGTGATCGGGACGGACCGGTTGAGGAAGCCCGGTTCCAGCATCCGATGGGGTTGGCCTTTCGAGATGGACGACTCTTTGTCGCTGACACGTACAACAACCGGATCAAGGTGGTCGACGGAGCACCGGAGCGACGGGTTTTTTCTCTTGCAGGGGGAGGGCATCCGGGCACTGCCAACAAGACGCTCGCGTCCTTCTCTGCGCCCGAAGCATTGGCAACCGTCGCGAATCAGCTCTGGATTGCGGACACGAACAACCATGCGATCCAGGTCCTTGACCCCGCCTGCGGGTCGGTCAGGATGCTGGAGCTAAGTCCGAGAGGCTGATGATCACGGTTCGGTTTCCGAGTCTGGGGAAGGATCCGCTTGCTGGCAGTTGCGACAAATCCCGTAAATCTTGAGTGAGTGGCGAACCGGCTTAAAGCCGTACGCGCTGGTTACCTGTTTCTGGGCCATCTCCAGGTGACAATTGAAGAACTCGGTGGCCTGCCCGCACCTGATGCAGACCAGGTGATCGTGGTGCTGCCCCTGGTCTATCGGTTCCAGCCGGCGCGTGTCATCGGCCAGTCGCACCTCTTCCGCAATTCCGCACTCCAGGAAGATCTTCACCGTGCGATATACAGTCGAATAGCCGACCGTGGGGTCGATTTCCCGCACCCTGCGGATGAGTTCGTCCACGTTGACATGGTGATCCGTGCTGAGGAACGTTTCGAGGATCAATTCGCGTTGTTGGGTACGCTTTAGACCCCCGCTTTGCGCAAGTGCTCGTAAAACAGCACACGTTGCGGTGCGGATCGATCGCTCGCCAACTCCGAACCAGCCATAAACGTAGCTTATCACAGGCCTCCCGCAGGTCCGACTTCCAAGTCGGACCCTTCGTGCCAGAGAGCAACATCCCTGCCATGACCTTCAGATGTCCGACGTCCAGGTCGGAAACCTGCAGGACCCCGGACTTTCGTTGACGCAGCCGCTTCCCCTCCGGCCACTTCATTTATAATAGCTGAGCGATGAAAAGGCCTTTGATTCTCTGCCTGGTTGCCGCCGCCGTTTGTGTCGTCCTGGCGGGTCTCGGTGTTCTGGCCGCCGATGACCTCGAAATAATCGTCGCAAACAAGCGGCACAAGGTCGACTCGCGCGAGCGCGGGAACAGGGAATATTACGAGGTCCAGGACCTTGCTGAAATTCTGAAACTGCAGTTCGGCGAGACCGGGGGGAAAGGCGTCTTGACCGGCCCCCGCGGCCAGTTGCAGCTGACCGACGGCCGACCACTCGTTTCATTCCGCGGGGAATACATCCTCCTGGATCAACCGGTCTGGCGACGCAAAGAGAAGAACTGGTACGTCCCCGAGGACTTCATCCAGAAGTGTCTACCCCTCGTCCTGAACGAAAAACTGGATCGACAAGGTGCCCTCAGCTATCGAGTCCGGGCGATGAGAGAGAACACCGTCCAGGTTGAAATCACTAACTTCCCGGATCATGTTCGGATCGTCTTCAGACCAGTGCTCAGGGTTCCGATTCGGATCAGGGAGTCCGGTGATTTCATCCAGGTGAATTTCGAGGAGCACCTGGTTGTGCCGAGCGTTTCGAGAACTAAGCCAAACACCGACATTGTCGAACAGCTCGAATTCATCCCTGCAGACATCTTCGGCGTTTTCCGGATCTCGAAGGGGAAGTCATACTACAACTTCCGGGAATATGACCTCGAGCGGGGACAGGGGAAAGTCATCGATGTCTACGCGCCTCCGAAGACAGCACAGCTGCCCCAAGTCGATGAGCCCAGGCCCCCCGCCGAGTCGGCAACGCCCGCTCCGTCTGATGTCCTGCCGCCGGTGGCGGAAGTCGTCCCGGTTTTCAAGCCGCGTCAGTTTACCAACATCGTGACTTTAGACCCGGGACACGGCGGCGAGGATGCTGGTGTCCGGCCGAACAGCGACGACCTGGAAAAGGACTTCACGCTGAAGGTCGCACAGCGAGTCGAACAGCAGCTGCGCAACACCTCGTTCCGCGCTGTGCTCACTCGCAACACAGACGCCGAGGTTCCCATCAATCAGCGGAGTGCCATTGGGAACTACTACCAGTCGAAGTGTTACGTGAGCATTCATGCGGGGACCAACACTTCCGATGAGCCGCGCGCGCCGGTCGTTTACGTCCACCGCTACCAGGCGGGCGGCGATGGGGCGCCGTCGGACGCGAACGCCTTGGTCGCCTGGGAGGACGGGCAGCGGTCCTACGAAGCGAAAAGCCGCGAGCTGGCCGAGCTGGTTCAGAGCGAACTCAATGCCCTGTATGGGGCCGAAGGCAAGGTCGTTGAGCTTCCGCTAGCGGTCCTTGCGCCAGTCAACGCCCCCGCCATCGTGGTCGAGGCTCAGTTGTCCGCCTCCGGTCCCAGTCCGGAGGCGGCCGACCGGCTGGTCGCGGCCGTTACTCGCGGCGTACTCGCATTTCTTCACTGAACACCATGAAACGCTATCGAACTCTGGTCATCGCGCTGATCCTCCTCGTATCGACCGGTACGATCGGTTACTACCTCTATCGCCTGGAGCGCAGCCGCCGGTCGCAGCTGTCTGAGGTGGAAACCAAGAAGCTCGACCCCACGGCGAGCGCACTCTCTCAGGCCGGCGGCAAGAACCGGACAGTGAGCCTGTTTCTGTACAGATCTGCCCCGATCAGTTCGAACGACGGATTCCTCGTGAGAGAGCAGCGGAATATCGTGGAGGCAAACGACCTGGCCCTTAACGCTCATCAGATCGTGGCTGAAGCTTTGAACGGCGGAGCAGGTCTACCTTCCGGCATCCAGTTGCGCCGTGTCTATATTCTGGAAGACGGAACGGCGGTAGTTGATTTGTCGGCAGCACTGGCTCAGGAACTGCAGGGAGGCGTGGCCTCCGAGTTCGGGATGATCATGTCGATCACACGGTCGTTGCGCAGCAATTTGTCGCAGGTCAAGCGGGTCCGTTTCCTGGTCGAAGGCGAGTCCCGGCCGACCCTGGCAGGCCATGTTTCCATCCAGGATGCCTTCATGTAGAATTGCAAAATGCCTGAAAGGAAAGACCGGAACTCGACTGAGCTGCGACCCATCACGATCACTCCCAACTACATAATCCATGCCGAGGGGTCGGCTCTGATCGAGTGCGGCAAGACGCGGGTCATCTGCACAGCCAGCGTCGAAGAAAAATCACCACCCTTCCTCAGGGGAAGCGGGCGGGGATGGATTACTTCCGAATACGGCATGCTTCCCAGGTCGACCGGCAGCCGGATGGTCCGCGAGGTGTCGAAGGGACGCGCTTCGGGGCGTACCCAGGAGATCCAGCGGCTGATCGGACGGTCCCTTCGATCGGTGGTAGACCCTCAGGTCCTTGGTGAGCGGACAATCTGGATTGACTGCGATGTTATCCAGGCAGACGGAGGGACACGAACGTCGTCGGTCACCGGAGGCTTCATTGCCCTGGCACTCGCCCTGATGAAACTGAAGTCCGAGAAAGTGATCTCCGGGGCTCCACTGCTTGACTACGTAGGCGCGGTCAGCGTCGGAATCGTCGACGGTGAACCTCGTCTCGACCTGGACTATGAGGAGGACTCTGCCGCCCAGGTGGACATGAACATCATCATGACCGGCAAAGGCCTGTTCGTCGAAGTCCAGGGGACGGCGGAAATGAAGCCCTTCTCACGCCAGGAGCTGGACCTGCTCCTGGAACTCGGGCGCGCCGGGGTTCGAAAACTCGTTCAAAAACAACAGGCTATTCTTCAGGAAACGCTTCCTTCCCTATTTGAGTTGTTCCAAGGTGAACCAGCCAGCCACGCCACTGCTTCTGGCAACCCGTAACCAGGGGAAAGCCCGGGAAATCCAGCAGGTCTTCAGCGACCTTCGTTTTGTTTCCCTGTCCGATCTGTCGGGTATTCCCGACGCGGACGAGACCGGCGAGACGTTTGCCGCAAATGCCCGGCTCAAGTCCGTCTATTACCGCGAAGCGACCGGTCTTCCCTGCCTGGCCGACGATTCCGGCCTCGAGGTATTCGCGCTGGGCGGAGCCCCGGGTGTCAAGTCCGCCCGCTACGCCGCGACCGATCCTCTGCGCATCACCAAGCTCCTCGAGCAGTTGCGGCCGTTTCAAGACCCGGAGCGCAGACGGGCACGCTTTGTCTGTGCGCTTTGCCTCTGCCTGGGACGTGATCAGCTGATCGAAGTCGAAGGCGATGTTGCCGGGTGGATTGCCCACACTCCCGCCGGAGAGCACGGGTTCGGGTATGACCCCATTTTTTACTATCCGCCGCTCAACAAGACTTTCGCCGAGATGAGCCCCGAGGAAAAGAACAAAGTATCCCACCGGTCGCGAGCTTTGGAGACACTGAGAGAGAGACTGCGGTGAAAATCGGGGACATGAACTTAATTCCCGTGAACCTGCGCAAGCAGGTGAGCGCTTTGGGAATTAAGTATCGTGTCCCCGATTTTCGTGGCGATTTCCGTGGATTTCGGGGACACAAAACTTAATTCCTGTGCTTACGGGGAGACCGAAATAACGGTGAGGGAATTAAGTATTATGTCCCCGAAATCCTCGAAATGCGCAACTGTTCTTCCAGCGCTTGGGCGCTCGTCACAGGCTGCTGGCAGGTGAAGTTCCGGCACACGTACGCCGTCGCACGTCCTTGAATGGCCGGCCGGTCTCTCAGTAAGGTGATATCGGTCGTAGTTTCCTCTCCGGCAGCGGACCAGGCCAGCACCTTTCGCGGGATATATCGCGAGCGAATGACCTCGAGCAACTCCTCCCGTCCCGGCGCGGGTCCCGTGAGGGCGATTTCGTCGACGGGGCCAAGATAGAAATCCAAGGCCTGTAGCCAGTACCCCATCGCGGTCGGGTACTGACCCAGCACCGCGGCGACTGCCTCGAGCATGGCAGACGCCCGCCTCCGGTAGTCCGCATTTCCGGTGAGCTCGCCCAACCGCAGCAGATTCAGGCAGCTGAGCGAATTGCCGCTGGGGATAGCGTTGTCCGTGTATTCTTTCTGGCGCAGCAACAAGTTCTCGTGGTCGGATGAGGTGAAGTAGAACAGCCCGGACTCCGGGTCGTCGAACAGGTTCAGTTGAGTTTTCATCAGCTCGTCCGCTGCTCCGAGCCACTGGGATTCGCCAGTCGCCTCGAAGAGCGTGACCAGTCCGTCGATTACGAAGGCATAGTCTTCCAGGTACGCGTTCAGGCGGGCGATGCCATTCTTCCACACCCGGCGCAGGCGATCCCCCTCTTTCATCTCGGAAAGGAGGAACCGGGCGTTGGCCCGTGCACGATCAAGCAGTGTGCTGTCGTTTAGGACAAACCCCGCTTGCGCGAAAGCCGAAAGCATCAGCCCGTTCCAGGCGCAGAGCACCTTATCGTCCAGTCCCGGCCGAACCCGCGACTGACGAGCCGCCAGCAACCTGGCCCGGCCTTCGTCCAGGACCGCGGTGATTTCCTCGACCGTTTTGCCGGCGCTGCGCGCGAAGGCAGTGAGGTCCAGACGCGGGTGGACGATGTTGGCGCCTTCGAAATTGCCTGTGGCCGTGACGTCAAAGTAATCGCTGAAGAGTCGAGCATCGTCGGCGCCCAGGACTCGATCGATCTCGTCGCGAGTCCAGACATAGTACTTCCCCTCGTACCCCTCGCTGTCCGCATCCAAGGCCGAGTAGAAGCCCCCGGCGGGATCCGACAACTCGCGGCTCACGAACTGGAGAGTCTCACGCGCGGTTCGAGCATAGGCAGGCTTCCCGGTCGCCTGAAAAGCCTCGATGTACAGCCGGGCAAGGAGTGCGTTGTCGTACAGCATTTTCTCGAAGTGCGGAACCAGCCAACGTTCGTCAACCGAGTAGCGATGAAACCCGCCTCCCACGTGATCGTAGATTCCGCCGCGGGCCATTGCTTCCAGCGTCGTTTCGATCATCTCCAGAGATTTGCCTGACCCGACCCTCTGCCAATGGCGGAGGAGAAACCCGAGAACCATGCTGGGGGGGAATTTGGGTGCGCCGCCGAACCCGCCGTGCGTTTGGTCGAACTGCCGGGCCAAGGCCTGGAATGCGCCGTCGAGCAGCGTAATTTCGAGCGGTACCTCCGCCGTGGGCAGGGCGTCTCCACGACGCAAGTGCTCCTCGATTGAGCGCGAGTGCTCGTCGATTTCCCCCTTCCTGGTTCGGAACGCCTCCGCCACCGCCTCGAGAAGCTGGCGAAAGCTGGGCCGGCCGTGTGCGGGCTCCGGAGGGAAGTAAGTGCCTCCGAAAAAGGGCACCTGCTCGGGGGTCAGGAAGACGGTCAGCGGCCAGCCTCCGCTCCCCGTGGTCATTTGAACATAGTTCATGTAAATCGAGTCCACGTCGGGGCGTTCCTCGCGGTCGACCTTGATATTCACGAACAATCGGTTCATCATTTCCGCAGTCTGCCGGTCTTCAAACGACTCTCGTTCCATGACATGACACCAGTGGCAGGCGGAGTAGCCGATGCTCAGGAGAACCGGCTTGTTTTCGCGCCGGGCACGTTCGAAAGCCTCCGGTCCCCAGGGATACCACTCGACCGGATTATGGGCGTGCTGCAGCAGATAGGGGCTGGATTCGTGAATCAACCTGTTCGGGGTTTCCATGCTACAGGCCTAGATGCTCAAAATCGGCACGTCGTTACATTGGCTGTTCGACCGACCAACCGTCGAACACTCTTGACTTACTGTCCGCAGAAACTCTACACTGCATCCGCGTTTAAACGTTTCAAAACACGAACGAAGTTTCGGGGGACACGAGTTCCGCCTCCCGTGCTGAGGGGGTCGGCGGAGGGGGATTGCAACCTCGTGTGTTATGCTCCCGAATTCCCTTGAGAAAGGAGCCCCTGTGCGTCACACCATTTACCTCTCATGTGCTTTGATTCTGACGCTCGTCGCGCCCGTTGCCGCCCAGCCGGGGCGTAACCGCGAGATCTCGCTGACCGATTTGCGAGACAAGATCGAGGGAGGCTGGGCCGGTCAGATGATCGGGGTCAGTTTCGGCGCCCCGACAGAGTTCAAGGCCCAGGGAAAAACGATCGATGGAGAGCTTCCCGAGTGGAAGCCCGAGCGCCTGGCCAACTCCATAAACCAGGACGACCTTTACGTCGACATGACCTTTGCAAAGGTCCTGGACGACAAAGGGCTCGAAGCCACCACGGCCGACTTCGGCGAAATGTTTCGCGACGCAAAATATGACCTCTGGCACGCCAATCTTGCGGCGCGCCGGGCGCTCAAGCGCGGCGTCCCGGCCGGCCAGTCGGGCATGCCCAAGTATAACGCCCACGCCAACGACATCGATTTCCAGATCGAGGCGGACTTCATCGGCATGATGGCCCCGGGGTTGCCCCAGGCAGCCAACCAGATCGCCGATCAGGCAGGCCGGGTCATGAACTACGGAGACGGGCTGTACGGCGGAATGTTCGTCGCGGGCATGTACAGCGCGGCGTTTTTCGAGACCGACCCACATGAGGTCGTGGCGGCCGGCCTCGCCTGCATTCCGGCCAAGAGTCCCTACGCCCAACTGATCTCTGACGTCATTGCCTGGCACAAGCAGGATCCGACCGATTGGAAGAAGAACTGGCAGCTGATCGAGCAGAAATGGAACAAGCGCGAGCCCTGTCCCAGCGGTGCCATGGCACCCTTCAACATCGACGCAAAGATCAACGGTGCCTATATCGTCCTGGGGCTGCTTTACGGCGACGGCGATTTTGCCAAGACGATGGAGATCTCCACCCGGGCTGGTCAGGACTCCGACTGCAACCCGTCGAGTGCGGCAGGCATACTGGGCGTAATGCTCGGCTACAAGAACATTCCGGAGGTCTGGAAAAGTGGAATTGCCGCCATTTCGGACAAGAAGTTCAGCTACACGGACTTCACCTTCCCCGAAATCGTGGAGAGCACCCAAAAGCGTGCCTTGGCGCTCGTCCAGAAGAACGGAGGGCGCGTGGAAGGCGACCGCTTGATTGTAAAGACCCAGGCACCGAAGGCGCCTGAGCTCGAGCTTTGGGACGATTACGGATCGCCGGTGGAGCGGATACCGGTGAAGGACCCGCGGTGGTCTTGGAAGGGAGGCTGGCAGGAACGGACCAGTGGCTCGTCGACCTCGCGGACAGCCACCGAGTTCGCGACCGAATGTACCGTCAGCTTCGAAGGGACCGGCGCAATCGTCGTCGGGCCGTATCTGCCAACCGGCGGGAAACTCGAGGTTCACCTGGACGGGAAGCTTGACCGCGTGGTGGACGTCTATTCGGACGAGAGTCACTCGAAAGGCGACGAGTCAGTCTGGCATGCCTTCAAGCTTCAACCGGGCAAGCACTCTATCCGGCTGGTCGTCCTCGGTGAACCGTACGGAGAGTCGGCAGGCACCGAGGTAACGGTGGAGGAAGTGATCGTGTTTCGGTAGGGAACCAGCTGACCGGCTGGACGGACGTCGGAGCGCGGACGTCTCGTCCGCACTGGGACCGCGGGCGTCTCGCCCGCGCATTACTCGCACGGGGGAGAATCGTACATGTTCATACTGAGCAGCTATGGTTGGGCCGTAGTTTTCTGTCTCGTTACGATGCTCTGCTGGGGTTCATGGGCCAACACCCAGAAGCTTGCCGGCCGAGACTGGCGCTTCGAGCTATTTTACTGGGACTATGTCTTCGGTGTCTTTCTGATCTCGCTCCTGCTGGCCTTGACCATGGGCAGTGCAGGTTCTGCGGGGCGAGGGTTCTTTGAAGACATCGGCCAGGCGGACTTTTCGAGCGTTCGTTCCGCCCTGATTGGCGGCGCCGTTTTCAACGTGGCAAACATTCTACTCGTAGCTGCGATCGCGGTCGCCGGGATGTCGGTGGCTTTTCCAGTGGGTATTGGACTTGCGCTCGTCCTCGGAGTCGTCGTCAACTACCTCGCATCCCCGGTCGGGAATGCAACGATCTTGTTTGCCGGGGTGGCTTTGATCGTTGCTGCTATCGTCCTCGATGCCCTCGCCTACAAGTCCCTGCCCACGCAAGGCCGCGCGGTCACCACCAAGGGCCTGGTCCTGTCGGTTCTCTGTGGCATCCTCATGGGTTTCTTCTATCGCTTCGTTGCGGATTCCATGGCGACGGATTTCGCCAATCCGGAGGCGGGCAAACTCGGACCCTACTCGGCGGTCTTCGTGTTTTCAGTTGGTTTGCTTCTTAGCAATTTCATCCTGAATCCGATCATCATGCGCAAGCCGTTTGAAGGGAAGCCGGTCAGTTTCGCCCGGTACTTCGAGGGCGGGGCGAGGGTCCACCTGGTGGGCCTGCTTGGAGGCGCCATCTGGGGCGTCGGTATGACGTTCAACATCATTGCCTCCGGCCAGGCCGGATTCGCGATCTCTTACGGGCTGGGACAGGGAGCAACCATGATCGCCGCGCTCTGGGGCGTGTTTGTCTGGCAAGAGTTCAAGCAGGCGCCGCGATCAACTGGAACCCTTCTCGCGTTGATGTTCATCGGGTATCTCGCGGGTCTGGCGCTCGTCATCACCGCACGTTTGACGTGATAGCAGATTTTGGCAAGAGCCTGTTTTGATCCTTCAGGTCCTATTTGCAGGACGGGACTAACTTTATGAAGCGTCCAAGGATAGTTGTCGTCGGCAGCTCAAACACCGACATGGTGATCAAGTCCGACAAGATTCCCGCACCGGGTGAAACCGTGCTGGGTGGCGACTTTGTCATGGCGGCGGGCGGCAAGGGAGCGAATCAGGCCGTCGCGGCTGCACGTCTCGGCGCTGAGGTCGTGCTGGTCGCCCGGGTCGGCAGGGATCTGTTCGGGAACCAGGCGATCGAGAATTTCAAGGCCGAAGGCATTCAAACGGACTTTGTGACTCAGGACGACGGCACGCCTTCGGGTGTCGCGCTGATTCTCGTGGACGCTGCGGGCGAGAACCTGATCTCGGTCGCACCCGGCGCAAATGCCAAGCTCGAGCCGCGGGACGTGGTCCAGGCCAGCGACGTCATTGCTTCGGCGGACGCTGTCCTTCTGCAACTCGAGGTGCCGCTGGCGGCGGTGGAGCAGGCCGCGCGGATCGCCGAGAGCGCGCAAGTACCGGTAATCCTCAATCCGGCACCGGCTCAACAGCTGCCGGATTCCCTGCTCTCCCGGGTGAGCATCCTGACCCCGAATGAGACAGAGGCCGAACTGCTGACGGGGGTGCGCGTTTCGGACGAAGACTCGGCCCAGCGAGCCGGCAGGCAATTGCTGGGCGCGGGTATCCGTGCGGTCCTCGTGACGAGAGGGGCCAGAGGTGTGCTGATCGTGACTCCGGCCGAAACGAAAACCATGCCGGCGATGCGCATCAAACCAGTGGATACGACGGCGGCCGGGGACGCCTTCAACGGCGCCTTGGCGGTCGCCCTGGGAGAGGGGCAGGAATTGGAAGCAGCGGTGCGCTTCGCCAGCGCGGCAGGCGCCCTCGCCGCAACCCGGCTGGGCGCGCAACCGTCTCTTCCGACCAGGGATGAGCTGGAAAGATTTCGAGCGTGAGTGCTTCACCACGAAGTCACAAAAAAACCGCAAGCGAAGCGCGCGGGCCGAGACTGTTACCGACCGTCAGGAATTCTCTAGCACCACCGTCAAGTGTGCTGATCCCTTGGGCCCGCGCGCTTCGCTTGCGGTTCTGATGTCCTCCGGGGGGTGAACAGCGCACCAGCCGTTACTTCTTGGCCTCGATGACGCCACAGGCCTGCCGACCGCCGGCGTTGCCGGTCGGCTGGGACTTCAGGTCGTCTGGATCCGCGTGGACGATGACCGCCTTCCCGACAACTGAATTCGGCCCCTCCATCTCGACGAAGTCGACGGTCGTCTCGTAGTGCGCCATTCCATCCGGGCCCGCTTCGATGTTCCCCAGGTCTCCCATATGGTGCATGGGAGACGGCTCTCCGTGTTCCTTTTTCGTCGGATTGAAGTGTCCTCCGGCACTGGTGGCGTCAGGCGCGCTGCAGTCCCCCTTTTCGTGCACGTGGAACCCATGTTTGCCCGGTTTGAGCCCGGTCAAATGGGCGGTCACTTTAACCTGTTTACCGGACAGTTGCTCGAACGTGACCGTCCCGGCGACCTTGTTTCCCGCCGTGGCTTTCATTTCGGCAACGGCGGTTTTACCGGCCGCTTGGGCCGGTTGATAGACGACTACCAGGGAAAAAGCCACGATGACGGCAACGATGAGCGCGGCTGAAGAAACTCTCATATGGGACCTCCTGATCGCGGTTGCTGATTAGCGTAAATGGTTGATAAACATTATAACTGAAAGACCAAGCCGAACCCCAAGGACCACAAGGACATCAAGGACACCAAGGACAAAACCAATACGCGTCTTTGTCGTTGATGTCGTTGATGTCCTTGTTGTCCTTGTTGTCCTTGTTGTCCTTGTGGTCCTTGTGGTTCGGCTGTTTTTACAGGTTACAATACTTCTTCGGAGGTTCTCTATGTCGCTACGCCGGCACGGGCCGATACTTGGCCTGCCCGTGATCCTCGTTCTCGCAGTTTCACTCGCCTCGTCACTTCAGAAGTCGACGCAAAACTACGAGGTTCGCCAGCACTACACCAAGCACGAGCACATGATCCCAATGCGGGATGGAGTCCGGCTCTTTACCTCGGTGTATGTCCCCAAGGACAACTCGCGCACCTATCCTGTTTTGATGGAGAGAACTCCGTACAGCGTGGGCCCGTACGGCGTGGACAACTACCCGAAGGTTCTCGGCCCGCATGAAGGCTTTGCAGAGGACGGCTACATCTTTGTCTACCAGGACGTGCGCGGGCGCTACATGTCGGAGGGCGATTTCGTTCACATGCGTCCCCACATCCCGGCCAAGAGCGGGCCGAAAGAGATCGACGAAAACACCGACACCTACGACACGGTCGAGTGGCTTGTGAAAAACGTTCGCCACAATAACGGCCGGGTGGGGATCTACGGAATCTCTTACCCGGGCTTCTACACCGCGGCGGGTATCATCGACAGTCACCCGGCGATCAAAGCAGCCTCCCCTCAGGCGCCTATCGGTGACTGGTTCGTCGGCGACGACTTTCATCACCACGGCGCCTTCTTCCTCCAGGACGCGTTCAACTTCTTTTGGTATGCCGGCCGACGACGGCCGACGCCGACGACCGATTCTCCGGGCAAATTCCCCTACAAAACGCAGGACGGTTACGAGTTCTTCCTCGACGTCGGGCCCCTGTCTCAGCTTGATCAAAAGCATTTCAACGGGGAAATCGTGTTCTGGAACGAGCTGGCAGCCCACGGCACGTACGATGAATTTTGGCAGAAGCGGAACATCATCCCGCATATGAAAAACGTGCGGACGGCGGTCATGACCGTCGCCGGCCTGTTTGATGCAGAAGATCCGTACGGGCCGATCCGGATCTACCAGAGCGTCGAACGCCAGAACAAGGGCATACCGAACACTCTGGTCCTCGGCCCGTGGATTCACGGCGGTTGGGTGAGAACGCTCGGAAAGACGCTCGGCAACGTGGACTTTGCTCTGGAGACCGGGAAGCAATACGAGGAAACGATCGATCTTCCCTTCTTTAGGTTCTACCTGAAAGACGAAGGCAAGATGACTCTTCCCGAAGCCCGCGTGTTCGTCACCGGCGCCAATGCCTGGCGTTCTTTCCAGTCATGGCCGCCGGAAGCCGCCCGGGAACGTTCACTGTACCTGCAGGCGGACGGTGCTCTCGCATTCGATCCCCCACAGGTGACCGGTGGTACCGACAGTTACGTGAGCGATCCGGAGAAACCCGTTCCCTACACGCAGGAGATCCGAATCGACCGCAGTGTCGAGTACATGGTTGAGGATCAACGGTTTGCAGCCCGTCGTCCGGACGTCCTCGTCTACCAGACCCAGCAGCTGACCGACGAGGTAACGGTCACCGGGCCCCTGACGGCCGACCTGTTCGTTTCAACAACCGGGACTGACGCCGACTTCGTGGTCAAACTAATCGATGTCTTCCCAGACAATTATGGAGCGGCCGAACATGGTGAGGGTGGATCGCAGGCGGCACAATACATGAAGGTCCCGATGGGCGGGTACCAGATGCTGATTCGCGGCGAAGTAATGCGGGCAAAGTTTCGAAACAGCTACGAAAAGCCCGAGGCGCTGCTGCCCGGCGAGGTGACCAAGATACGCTTCCAGATGCCGGACGTGGCGCATACGTTCAAACGCGGGCACCGGATCATGATCCAGGTGCAGTCCAGCTGGTTTCCGCTGGTTGACCGCAATCCTCAGAAGTTCGTGGACATCTACACCGCGAAAGAAACGGACTTTCAGGTGGCGACCCACAAGATTCACAGGTCGTCCGAGGCCCCTTCGCGGGTGATTCTGCGGGTGCTGGACTGATGGGGAAACGGTGGGGAGTT
>Ga0209077_1000212_pt1 | contig 15272 bp, 9 predicted proteins | sample PPLLak1March2015_FD_187247 | JGI IMG/M metagenome (GOLD analysis project Ga0209077, IMG submission 187247) | Freshwater sediment microbial communities from Prairie Pothole Lake near Jamestown, North Dakota, USA - PPLs Lake P7 Core (1) Depth... | ecosystem: Environmental > Aquatic > Freshwater >... | reverse complement strand
GGTTTTCTCTTTAATATCACGGGCAACCTTATCTATATGTCCGTCACATACTTCTTGTGGCGCAGTATCTATCAGAACCGGGAGACGTTACGCGGGCTGACCTTCAATGAAACCTACATCTATGTTGCGCTGGGAAGCGCCGTATTTATCCTGCTCAAAACATATGTGGACTGGCAGATGTCTTTCGATATTCGTGAAGGCAATATCGCCACGTATCTCACCAAGCCTGTCGATTTACAGTTGTATGAACTGTTCACCAGCCTTGGATTCTTTTTGATGAGCCTGAGTGCCATCACCATCCCAACGATCCTCCTGCTGATCTTTGTCTTCCGTATTGAAGTTCCATTGGGGATCGGGTTGGCAATCTTTCCATTCAGCTTGATACTGGCGTATCTGCTCAGTTTTTGCTTCGACTACTTCATTGGATTGCTCGGGTTTTACACCGAGTCGGTCTGGGGCTTGAGCATCACGAAGGAGATCATCATTACTGTGCTGTCGGGCGCGCTGATTCCATTGCAGTTCTTTCCAGACGCGATCCAGAAGATCCTGCTGTGGCTTCCGTTTCAGGCAATTTACTACACCCCCTTAACAATGGTCGCACAACCGGATCTGGGCTGGGGAACCTTCCTCCCGATGCTGGGTGTTCAATTATTTTGGGTGATTGCCCTGTTTGCGCTCACCCGCCTCTTTTACACCCAGGCTGTCAAAGTCCTGCGTATCAGCGGAGGCTAATCATGCACTCCCTCAAAGATTATTTACGCCTCTACTTTATGATCGAGACCCAGTACATCAAAGCGCGCATGCAATATCGCGCCGACTTTATCATCAGTTCGATTGGCATGTTCTTTTCGAGCCTTGCGACGCTTGGCATTTTCTGGATTATCTTCCATTCCATTCCCGATCTGGCAGGCTGGTCGTTCATGCAACTGCTCTTTATTTATGGCTTTTATATGATCGCCATCTCGCCCATGCAGATTCTGTTCGACCACATCTGGCAGATCCGCTTTCATGTCCAACAGGGCACGTTTCTCAAATACTATTTCCGCCCGCTCAACATGATGTTCTATTACATGTCGGAGATGTTCGACATCAAGGGACTGACTCAACTGGCAGCAGGCATCGTGATTTTGATCTACGCTTCGATCCAGCTTGACATCAGCTGGACTCTGGCACGAATCGCGCTCCTCCTGCTGACGCTTTTCAGCGCCTCGCTGGTGCAGATCTCCATCACATTGCTGGCGGGCTGCGCGGCATTCTGGGTCCTGGACTCTTATCCCGTGTTGGGGTTAGCCTGGAAGCTGCGGGAGTTTGCCCCCTACCCCATGAACATCTTTGACGGCGCGTTTCGTTTCACATTCACCTTCATCATTCCCCTGGGCTTTGTCGCGTTCTATCCGTCCCAGCTTTTCATACAGCCTGAGGAAGTCTCAGCCTGGGTTTATCTTTCGCCGCTCGTCGGCATTGGTCTCTTCGCGCTCACCTATTGGGTTTGGACTAAGGGTGTGAATTCCTACACCGGAACTGGATCATGATCAATGGATGTAAAACCTCTTCTTGCTCATATCGAATTGGAACTGCAAAAACAGGTTTCCCGGCTCGATGCACCGCGCATAAAACCCTTCCATGAAATGCTCACCTATCACATGGGCTGGACGGGAGAGGGAGCGGGACCCGAAGCAACGGGAAAACGAATACGTCCGTTGATGGTATTGCTTTGCACCGCATCTTGTGGTGGAAGTTGGCAACATGCGTTACCAGCCGCAGCAGCAGTAGAGCTGGTTCATAATTTTTCGCTGGTTCACGATGACATTCAAGATAACTCCGATAAGCGCCGTGGACGTCCAACCGCCTGGGTCAAATATGGAATGCCGATAGCGATAAACGTTGGCGATGCATTATTTGTATTGTCGAACCTGGCAGTGATTGATCTAAAGCAGAATTATCCTGCCGAGATGATCGTCAGAGCCGCGGAGATCCTGCATAACACCTGCCTTGATCTCACGCGCGGTCAATTTCTGGATATGTCTTATGAAGGAAGAATTGACCTCACCCTGGAAGATTACTGGCCAATGATCTCTGGCAAGACGGCAGCCTTGCTGTCTGCCTGCTGCCATATCGGGTCCCTGCTGGGTGGAGCCGATGAGTCGAAGCAGGATGCCTATCGTTCATTTGGACATTATCTCGGTCTCGCATTCCAGGTCCAGGATGATATTCTCGGTATTTGGGGCGATGAAGCTGTGACCGGTAAATCGGCGGCGAATGATTTGATCGAAGGGAAGAAATCGCTTCCCGTGTTGGCTGGGTTGGGCGCCAACGGCAGCTTTGCCGCGCGCTGGAGGCAGGGTCCCATCCAAGTGGGCGAAGTTCAGGAACTGGCTCGCCTCCTTGCCAGTGAGGGCGGTTATGAAGCTGCCGCAGATGCTGCAAAACAAATGACTGACCTTGCGCTGATGAGCTTGCGGGAGGCGGATCCCCAGGGTGAGGCAGGCGAAGCGTTGTTCGAGCTGGCAGACAAGCTCCTTAAGCGGAATCAATAACCGGCTTGTAGAGGCTCGCATTGACGAAAAGCCTGGAACCACTGCAAAAGTCCAGATCCGTTATATTGACATCCTTTCTCTGGCTGGCTTATAATCCTTCACGCGCGGGTGTAGTTCAGTGGTAGAACGCTTGCTTCCCAAGCAAGATATCGTGGGTTCGAGTCCCATCACCCGCTTTAATGGTGTCGAGGAGAGGCTGCTTCCTCGACATTTTTGTTTGGTAATTTGTAAGGTACCTGTCATGTCTTCCCTAAGAAGTCGTATGTAAAATCAAGCTGGAGGTTCCTCACGATGGCGTCACAAGAGACAAAAGGAACGATACTTTATATAGAAGATAATCCCGATAACCGTTTGCTCGTCAAGCGGATATTGCTAGCGGACGATTATTCACTTATCGAAGCCAAGAATGCAGCGGAGGCTTTGCATATCCTCGCGACATCAACTCCAGACCTTATCTTGATGGATATTAACATGCCGGATATGGATGGCTATACCCTGACTGCTAAGATCAAGAGTATGCCCGGATTTGAGCATGTCCCAATTCTGGCTGTGACAGCCAACGTGATGCGCGGTGACAAGGAAAAGACTTTGGAAGCGGGATGCGATGGGTACATTCAAAAACCACTTGATATTGATCAATTGACAAGGGAAATTGACCGATTCATTACGAGGAGATCAAATGCCTGATAATCTTACTGATACACAACCGATCAAGAAGCCTACAATCCCCAAGGATGCCACCGTCCTGGTGGTTGAGGATAACGTTGCGAACTTTGTATTGATCGCACGCATGCTGGGATATTTGGGCATCCACTGTGAGTGGAAAACCTCCGGTTATGAAGTTGTGGAATACGCTGATACGTTGCAGCGACTGGACTTGATCCTGATGGATATCCGTCTACCATATGAAGATGGATATGGTGCTCTGAAGAAGATCCGTGCCTCCAACCGGCTCAAATCAATACCGATCGTGGCTGTAACTGCTGAAGCCAGTACAGATCAAATGAACAAAGCCCGGAGCTCTGGCTTTGACGGCTTCCTTGGCAAGCCGCTGGACCCAGACAAGTTTCCCGACCAGATTCGCCGCATTCTGAACGGAGAGTCTGTTTGGGAATTTAGTTAAACATCGATCTCACAATGAGTGAAAATTCTGGTAACAACAGCAATTTCTTCATCACCGCTTACTTCATCGTGAGTGGAAATTTTCTGCAGCTTGTGCAGATATCAAATCCACAACAGGATGATAGACAGGCAGCAATCTCACGCGCAGTCGAACTCACCCCCCAGGAAATGGAAAATTTTCTAAAAGAGGGGCCGATTCGGACAGATTTGAAGAAAGCGTCGGTTCCTCCGCCTTTGGCTGGCTTTACCCGCCAACTGGGATGTGAAACAGCCGCGTATATCCCCATCCTGCAAAAGGGACAACTGCGCGGTTTTGTGTTAATTGGAGCGCGCGAGGGACAGGAAATCGGTGAGGAAGTTGTCAATGCTTTTGCCAGGACAATCCGTCTGACGTCGAAAACGTTGGATATACCCGCTTCACCCACAGTACCGGTGAGTGATCGCCGCCAATTGGAAATAAAGGCAATTGACTCTCTTGCTTCTTATTCCGCAACTGTTGAGGAACTCCGGTCCTTTTATTCATTAATTCATGAGCAAATCCGTTTAGTCATCGGGAATTATGGTTTTGTAATTGCGCTCTACAATCCGAAGACAAACTCTATCAGCATTCCCTACCTTTACGAAGATAATACCTTCTCAGCGATAGAGGCATTCCCCTTGGGGGAAGGTTTGACGTCCATTTTGATCCGCAGCCGTGAACCACTCCTGCTGGTGGAAGATACCGAAAAGCGTGCAATTGCGATGGGTGCGAAGATCGCCGGGAAACCAGCCTTATCCTGGCTGGGTGTTCCCATGCTGGCGCGCGGAGAAGCCATTGGAGCAATCATCATTCAGGATCTGGAACACGAACACAGCTTCAATGAAGCTGACCTGCGCTTCATGGTCTCGGTCGCAAACCAAATAGCAGGTGCAATCTACAATGTACGACTGATCGATGAAAGCAAGCAAACAGCCCTCCAGTTTGAGACAGCAGCCGAAATCGCGCGAGACATCAGCAGTTCCCTCGACCTGGATGAGCTTCTTCAGAAAGCAGTGGACCTGGTTAGATCCCGCTTCAGCTTTTACCATGCCTCCATTTTTCTCAAGGACCTGCCGGGCGAATACGTTGTCATCCGTGAAGCCACAGGTGAGGCGGGCGTGCAGATGAAACGATCCGGTCATAAGCTTGGCGTTGGATCCAAATCTGTTGTTGGTTTTGTTGCCGGGAGAGGCGAGCCGTTGATCGTCAATGATACAGCGCGCGACGCCACGTATTACCAGAATCCTTTGCTGCCTGAAACCCGCTCAGAGGCAGCTTTACCCCTGAAAGTAGGCGACCGGATCGTCGGTGTCATGGATGTACAAAGCGACAGTGCCTATGCCTTCTCAGAGGAAAACCTGCGCACCCTGCAAATCCTCGCCGATCAGCTTGCCATTGCAGTGGTCAATTCTGAATTGTTTGCTGAGACCCAGGAACATCTTGCACAGCATCGCCTGCTGCATCACATCACTACGACGGCTGCTTCCGGAACAACATTGGATGAAGCCTTGAACTCGGCAGTCAATGGATTGCAGGTAACTCTCGGCGGTGACCGTGTTTCCATTTTGTTGGCGGATCGCGAAAAGAAAATTCTGGAAATCAAGGCTGCGGTGGGCTATGCCAATGATGTGTTTGAACTCCAGATCCCAATTGGAAGCGGAATTAGCGGCTGGGCTGCAGCACACCGCCGGACACTGCGCATCGATAATGTTCTGCTTGACACACGCTATATTGAGGGAAGCCCTAATACCCGTTCCGAGATGGCTATTCCTCTTATATACCGGAGTGAACTTCTGGGTGTTCTCAATGTAGAAAGCGAGCAAACCGCCGCATATGCAGAAAATGACGAAGAGTTGCTTGGAACATTGGGAGGCAGCCTGGCAGCGATCATAGCCAATGCAAAACTTCTGGAACAGATCCGCGCTCAGGCTGACCGCGAACGGACATTATTCGAGATCTCAGACAAAATCCGCCGCACAACAGATATGGAAACGATCCTGGCAACGACTGCCAGCGAATTGACGCGCGCAGTGGGTGCAACGGGCGCATGGATCAAAGTGGGAGTAACTCCATCTGACAGTACATCGAAGAGCAGGCCAAAAGATGATTAAAAGCTTTTCGCACGAGAAGATGCTGAAACAATTTGGTGGATGGTACCTGATCATCCTTATAGCATTTGCCCAAGTAGTCTCCCTGGTTGGGACGATCCCCGGCGTCATTTCCATTGGAGCAAATGCTCCAACAGCCCAGGAGCAGTCACGCTCTTTTGGACTTTGGATACCATTCCTGACCATTCTCAGCCTCCTGATCATCCTCTATATTGGCTGGTGGCTTACACCGAGAACTCGCAAAAAACTCGATGCCCTGGCGGATGAAACGATCCGGTTAAAGCCCGAAGATGATTTTCTGGCATGGCGCGAAATCACCAGCTTGAGCTGGCGCCTCGGAGCCGCCGGTATCATCGTGATTTTCGTTTTGAATACCCTGCCTACATTTTCCTTTGCCCTTCCCGATGGAACATCCGTATTTTCGGCGTTCCAACCTGGCACCCTGCATTCCACGGATCCGGCACATGTTCTGATCGGTTCAGTGGTTTCCCTTTTCGGCTCAGTGATTCTTGCCGTTCTATTAACGGAGCGCCTCACACTACCCCTCAGGCTGATCCTGCTTCCGAAAGACTTCGATACACAGTTGGAAGGGCGTTCAGGTCTGCTGCTAAATGGGAAACTCCTGGTCATCACCCTGGGCTTGATCATCATCGCCATCCTTATGATCGCCCCACTCGGCTTTCAGCAGATTATTCGATTTCAGTATACTGAAACCAATCCGGTTGAAATCTTTCACCGTTTACAGCTTCAATCGATACTTTTCACCATTCTAGCTCTTCTTCTGGGAGCAGGATTTTCATACTATGTGGCTAAAGGAATCTCAGATCCCATTTATGATTTGATCAAAACCTTTAACAAGATCGAACAGGGCGATCTCAAACAGCGTGTTGCGGTCAGCGCGACAGATGAACTTGGCATTGTGACAGTGCAATTTAATCGCATGCTTGCCCGACTCGAAGCCCTGCAAACCAACCTCGAACAACAGGTTATCGATCGCACCAGGCAGTTGGCGGCAACAAATGAAGTGGGAAGAGTAGCGGTAACCAGCCTTGATCCGGATCAATTGCTCGCTCGAATCATCCCGCTTTTTCATGAACAGTTTGGTTATTATTACGCGGCAATCTATCTATTGGATGCGAGTGGCAGATGGGCTGTTCTAAGGGAAGCAACGGGTGAAGCGGGCAAAGTGCTTAAACAAAACCATCACCGCATTGAGGTAGCCAGTAAAAGCATGGTAGGCGCAGCAATCCGTGATCGAGCTCCGCGTATTGCACAATTTGCCTTGGAAGATAAACAGAGGTTAGAAAATCCTCTCCTTCCGTATACACGCTCCGAGATTTGTCTACCTCTTATGGTCGGCGAACGCGTGCTTGGTGCATTGAACGTTCAATCCACCAAGGAGGCAGATTTCGGTCCCCAGGTTATTGAGACAATGAAAAACATGGGTGGTCAACTTGCTATCGCTCTCGAAAATGCCCACCTCTTTCAGGAAGCACAACTGATCATCAAGGAAATGCGCGCCGTTCAGCAGCAGTATTTATATGAAGGATGGAGTGGCTTCTCGGAGGAAAATAAGAAATTGGAGTATCGAGTTGGAGATGAACTGGATGAGGATTCCAAGAATCTCGAGGTAACCATCAGCCTGCGCGACCAAAACCTGGGACAGATCACGCTCGGGGGAAAACAGGAATGGACACCTGAACAGCAAAGCCTGGTGGATGCCATCGCGACACAGGCTGCCATTGCACTGGAGAATGCACGCCTTGTTAGTGAAAGCAGGCAGATTGCAGTGCGCGAGCGCATGGTGGCTGAGATCAACTCGAAAATCTGGTCAGCCGCAACAATCGATGGTGTTCTTCAAACCGTTGTCAAGGAACTGGGCAGACGGCTGGATGCTTCCAGTGCAACCGTCGAACTACATCTGGATCAAAACAACACTGGAGAGGAAGCATGAATAATCCAGCTCCTTCTCAACGGGCACTTTCCCCGGGACAGTTTTCATATGAGCGGTGGCGCGAGCACTTCCTAAGAATTTTACTTCGAGGTACCTGTGTACTAGGGGGCATCGCAATCCTCCTCTATCTGATTGCTCCGTATGGCGGCTTAATGAAAGTTCTGGCGGTGCTCACGTACGGTATTTTGGTACTGATCACAGTGCTAAATAGTGTTTCGTACCGCTGGAAAGCCCTGATTTTTCTACTCCTTTTGTACTTTGCTGGTATTAGTTCGCTACTCGATTATGGTGCTGCGGGTGCCTCCATTCTTTTTCTGGGCTTTATTGCAATGGCTGCTCTCCTATTCGAGTCACGAACCAGTATTTACATTGCCATTGGAGTTACATTCGCAACTGTCCTTGGTCTTGGTTGGATCAATACCCCGGTTGCAGAATGGGCAAGACTCACCGCGCTTCTTTTCATCGTTTCCGCTATCCTGGTCATTGGACTGCACACATTTCAAGAGGAGTTCGTCAAGGCACAGGAAATTGCAAAGGAATCTTTTGAAGCTATTCAAGCAGAGCATTCGACACTTGAACAAAGAGTGGAGGAACGAACCGCAATCTTAGCCCGGAAAGCTGAGCATCTGCGGGCTACATCCTACATCGCACGCCAAACGGCTGAAGTGCAGGACCTCGCTTCCCTTTTGAAGGCAGTTTCACATCTGGTTACTGACCAGTTTGGGTTCTATCACACAGGTATTTTCCTGATCAATGAGACTGGTGATCAAGCAGTGCTGCATGCCGCCTCATCCGAAGGAGGAGCGCGGATGATTCAAAGAGGCTACTCAATGTCTGTTGGAACTCAGGGTATTGTAGGTTATGTAGCTGCACAAAAAAGGCCGCGCGTTGTTTTGGATGTAGGAGAAGATGCTGTTTTCTTCAATAATCCAGACCTTCCCATGACTCGTTCAGAGGTCGCTTTGCCTCTAAACATCCGAAATAAGGTCCTGGGCGTATTGGATATTCAATCTGAAAAACCCCAAGCCTTTACTGTTGAGGATGTTGACGTTTTTCAAACTCTTGCCGACCAGGTTGCAATTGCAATTGAGAATGCCCGCCTAATGGATGAAACTCAAGCAGCACTCATCCAGCTCGAAGCGCTGACAGGCATTCGCACGCGAGAAGCCTGGGATCAGAAACTTCGAGGAAAGACACGTACCTTTACATATACGCCTTTGGGAATGCGTACGGAGAAAGTTGCCCAGTCGGGTGATAAGGGTATCAGTGCCGCGGTCACACTACGCGGGCAAAAGATCGGAGATATCTCCATCGCAAGAAAAAGTAATGCTGCGTGGAGCAAGCTGGATCAGAATCTATTGGAGGAAATTGCAAGTCAGGTTGGGCTCGCCGTGGAGAATATTCGTCTCCTGGAAGAAGCCACGCAACGAGCAAAACACGAACAAACCGTTGGTATGCTGGCAGCGCGGTTTAGTCAGTCACTCGACCTGGATACATTGCTGCAAACAGCTGCACGTGAATTGGGACAACTTCCCGATATATCTGAAGTATCTGTTTTCATTGGTCAGGAGACCGAACAATCTTCTGCACCCAAACAACGCTCCAAGCGCAAGACGAGCTAACATGAACCGGTCAACTAATCAACAAAGCGACATTGCTACCATAAACGAGCGTCTGGCGAAGGCGTATTATTTGAACGCCCGCTATTATCCCATATTGCTACTTGTGGCAGGCATCGGAATCATTGCAATCTACCTATTGACACAATTTGGCATCTTTGGAGACCCGGCGCCGCAATTAATAAACATTGGTGGAAGCACAATATTCTTTGCAATCGCAGAAATCCCGATTTTGACTTTTGCGCGACGCAAAAATGGGATAGCTGCGAATTTTCTTGCAACGGTCGTTGTTGGCATCTTTGCAATTCTCCTAAACTACTTTTGGGAGGGAATTGTATTAATCACCATCCTGCTGACATTGCTTACACCATTTTCGGCAATACTCACTGGGATGCCCCGGAAATATTTCCTTGCACTTTTCTTATTAATTGCTTTGCTCGTTGCCGGCATCCTGTCAGCCAATGCAAATGCCCCAATTGAACGACTCCAGAACGATACACCGGCAGCCATCGCAACGATTGTTTTCTTTTCCGCAACCAGCTTATTGTTACTCACAGACAGTGTCGTTTTGCAAAACAGAAGATTCCGAAGTGTGCAGAGTCTGCTGCTCACATCATTCATAATTATTGTGATCATTCCCACCCTGATGAGTGCCGCGTTAACAGCGGTCGGATCTTATACAAACAATCAGGCACAAACATATAATTCGCTCGAGGCAATTACCTCTCTGAAAGAGGCGCAGATAGAAACATTACTGGCAGATTCCAGGAAGGATGCGGAAAAGGTTCTGTCAGATCCGAGGTTCAGTACAAATGTCTTGTTTCTTCTTACCGATGCCGAACTGGATCCAACATTCCAGCAAGGCTACAAACGGTTGGTACGCTGGCGATTGGAAGATGCGATGGCAACCGAGGAGGAAAAATACAAAGAGATCATGGTGCTGGACACTCGCGGAAATGTCATTATCTCCACGGACCAGAAAACTGAAGGAACCAACTTTGAAAGACAACCTTTTTTTCAGCAGGGACGGTTGATAGCCCATGCAGGGTTTGCAGATGTTCTTTCTTTCGGCAGCGAAAATCTGGTAATTGCCGCTCCAATTCTTGATCCGAACAACCGGGATGTGCATGGTGTTCTCGTATTTCGTTCAAATGCTGTCTCGATCCAGGAAATCATGGAGAATACTCCTGGATTCAATGATGCAGAAACCTATCTTGTTGACTTGCGATTCCGCCCTGTCACCACGACACGCACACCAACCAACATAGTTCAGACGAAAGCAACATTGCTTGCAACTCGAATTAACGTCACCGGCGGCAGGTCCATTTATCCTGGTTATACAGGTCAGCAGGTGCTTGGCTACTATGAATGGTTCGAACCACTTCAACTTGCCATTGTTGCTGAAGTACCTCTGAGTACTGTTATCAGCAGTTCAGTGCGTGCACTGGCAGGAAGTTCCCTGCTTGCATTGATTTTGATCGCCATTGCGATCGCAGCAGTGGTTGTATCCGCTCGTACGATTTCAGATCCAATTACTAATCTCGCTCAGACCACCCAAAGCTTTGCGGCAGGCGAATTCTCAGCCCGTGCCATTGTTGAACGTGAAGACGAAATTGGTGCTTTGGCGGAATCTTATAACCAGATGGCAGCTCAACTTCAGGATATGATCGGCAAATTGGAGCAGCGCGTTGCGGACCGTACACTGGAGCTCGAGAGCCAAAGCCTTCGTCTTCGCGTTGCAGCAGAAATTGCTCGAGATTCTGCGACTGCGCAAAATCTCAATGAATTGCTCGACCAGGCTGCTCAATTGATCTGTAATCGCTTTGGTTTTTACCACGCCGGTATTTTTCTTCTCGATCTCAATAAACAGTATGCGGTTCTTGTTGCTTCACCTACCGAAGCGGGCAAGAAAATGATCGAGAATAATCACAAGCTCCGAGTCGGAGAGACGGGCATCGTCGGGCGTGTGGCTGCATCCGGAGAGCCTCGCGTCACACTCAACACCGGCGCGGATGCAGTCTACTTCAACAATCCCTATCTTCCAAATACCCGTTCCGAGATGGCTTTGCCGCTGAAAGTTGGGAACAATGTCATTGGTGTGATCGATGTGCAAAGCGATCAGGAGCAGGCATTCAACGAAGACGATGTTGCAATCATGCAAGTTATGGCGGACCAGCTTGCTACTGCAATCGAGCGTACGCGTCTTTTACAGGAAGTCCAGAAAAACCTGAAGGAACTGGAGGGTGCGTACGGCAGAATTACAAGTGAGAGTTGGAAAAAACTGGCGTCAAGCAATTTGATTGGCAATATAGGCTATCACTTCGACAATATTCGCCTTGAATCGGTAACTGAAATGCCCGACCTGGCAAACATTGCCTTCAAAACCGGGATGATGGCAAGTTCGAATGCCAATGGGTCCGGAGTATTTACAGAACATATGATTGCCCTGCCAATCAAACTACGTGGACAAACCATTGGCGTGGTCAATCTAAAACTCAAGGAAGATTATGACCACAGCACAATGCAGGTCATTGAAGCAGCCACAGAACGACTGGCATCAGCCCTGGAAAGTGCCCGGCTGTATGAGGAGGCGCGCTTGCGTGCAGACCGCGAGGAAGCCATCTCGCGAGTTACAACAGCGATCAGTGCTTCTACAGAATATGAACAAATCCTTCAGGCAACAGTCAGGGAAATTGGCAATATTCTGAGCGATACAGAGGTTGCCATCCAGATTGTTGAAGATCCTGCTTCATCGAAGCGCGCCGATCAAAGAGAGCAATAATATGCAAACATTACTTCGCCATTTATTTGCTCCACCAGTTTTTCCCGAAGATGAGGAGAAAACCCATTCGGCAGGGATCCTCAATGCGGTCAGCTGGAGCGTTATCGGCATATTGCTGATCTTGTTTTTTCTTTATAACGTTCCAGCCCGAGCCCCATTTCTGCGGGCTACCAACCTGACCATTCTGTCAATCATTTCCATAGCAGCCCTGACTTTGTTTATCTCCCGCGTGGGATACATACGAGCCGCCAGTTTCATCTTAATAACCACCGGCTGGATTGGGCTATCCTACCTGGCTTGGGAAAATGAGGGAATCCGGGATGCCGCCTTTTTTGGATATTTTCTGCCTATCCTAATGGCTAGCCTGCTTTTGGGCTGGCGCGGAGCTATCGGCTTTTCAGTTGCCAGCATTATTTCAGGCTGGATCCTGGCGTACGCGCAAACGATTGCTCTTTTGGTTCCCACACTTGATCCACCCTTTAGCTTTGCGCGTGATACAACCATTGGCTTCGTACTGATCGGTATCCTTATTTATCTGATGATTTCCAGTCTCCAAAATGCTTTAAAGAAGTCAAGGGCAGCAACACGGGAATTATCACTTTCCAACAAGGAATTGACCGGATTGCGGGTTGACCTTGAGAGTCGTGTTGAAGAAAGAACCTCTGAGCTTACGCGGCGCAGCATCCAAATGGCAGCAGTTTCCTCAGTCGCGCGAACGATCGCCTCGGTGCAGGATATTAATGAATTGCTTCCTGCCATAACCAGATTGGTCAGCGAGCAATTTGGCTTTTTTCATGTTGGTATTTTCCTGTTGGATGAAGGAGGAGAAAAAGCGGTTCTGCGTGCAGCGAACAGCGCAGGCGGTTTGCAGATGCTTGGTGAACGTTACAGCCTTTCACTCGACGAGCATAGTATCGTTGGACACACAATTTCGCGCCACGAGCCCCGCATTGCCCTGGATGTTGGAACTGATTCCGTTTATTTCAACAACCCATACCTGCCGGAGACTCGCTCCGAAATGGCACTCCCCCTCCGAGTTGCTGATCGTGTAATTGGCGCCCTCGATGTGCAAAGCACTAAGACGAACGCATTCTCACAGGAGGATATTGGCGTGATTGCGACATTGGCAGATCAGATCGCCATTGCCATTGAAAATGCCCGCTTGTTTGGTGAAGCCCAAAAAGCCTTGAATGATGCAAGAGCTATGTTTGAGAAGTATACGCGACAGGATTGGAGTATTTTTTCCCGCCAGGTAAAACAGAAGGGATTCCTATTCGACGGAAAACAGGTCGTTCCGCTTGATGACAAAATAGATGTTGAATCGCTCCTGGATGCCAGTAAGTCAAGCCAGCATATATTAGAAAAAGCGTCCAATACCATAGCCATCCCCATCACACTGCGCGGTCAAACCATTGGCGTTTTGGATGTGCGGTCAAAAAAGGGTGAGCGTGAGTGGAAACAGGATGAAATCACACTGCTTGAAGCTGCTGCAGAGCGTGCTGCTCTCGCCCTGGAGAATGCCCGTCTCGTTGACAGTGCCCAGCGGCGAGCCGCGCGCGAACGTGCCATTGGAGACATCTCTGCACATATCGGCGCGGTGAGCAATTTAGAGTCCATCCTTCAAACTACTGTAGAAGAACTCGGGCGCAAGATTGGTGGTGCGACCGAGGTCACTTTGGAAATTGGAACTGATGATCAACCATCGTAGGATATTCACCAACAGGTAAAACCATGTTGAATCAAGTGCGTAACATTTTCGCTGCACCTGTCTTTCACGAAGACGAGGATAAAACACGCAAAGCTGGATATGCCAACGTGATTCTCTATGCAATTCTGGGGATGGTGATTGCATTCGAGGTGCTCGGGAGGGTATCGGGTGATTTTACCAAGCTGGATTATTTCGAACTGATCCTACTTGGGCTCGGCATCTTCTGTATTGCAGGTTTGGTGCTGTTGAGAAAAGGGCATGTGCGAATTACTTCCATTCTTCTCATCGCTCTGGTTTGGCTCGCAGCAAATGGTCTCGCTGCAACGGGATTTGGTGCCAGAGATTCTTCGTTCCTGGCAAACTTTGCCATTATTTTGATGGCTGGCTTACTACTAGGATGGCAATCTTCCATAATTTTTACACTTCTTACCGCCTTATCAGGCTTTGCATTGGCATACGCGGAACAATACGAACTGATCGTTGTGACCCCCTATCCGATTCTATTCTTTGCCCGAGATATTACCTTCACGCTCTGTCTGACCGGCATCCTCATATACCTATTGATTGCTGGCTTGGAGAATGCACTCAAGAGATCAAGATCGAACTTTCAGGAACTCCATTCCACAATCTTTAACCTCCATTCAACGCAAAGTGAGTTACAGAATCGTACAGCGGATCTGATCATTGCAAACAAGCAACTCGAGAATCGTTCGAAAAAACTTCAGGCGGTCACCGTAATAGCGCATACCACCGCCTCGATACAGAATTTTGATCACCTCCTTGATTCCATAACGAATACCATCAGCAATCAGCTGGAGTATTACCATGTGGGACTTTTCCTGCTCGATGAGCAAAAACAGACTGCGATCCTGCGTGCTGCAAATACAGAAAGTGGTAAGAGAATGCGAAGCCAGGGATACCGTCTGCCGATAAACCAGAGTGGCATATTTGGTCTTGTAGTGCAAACTGGAAAACCCAGGATCATTCACGATAAAGGGGAAGATGCTGCCGATTTGCAGCGCCGAGATTTTCCTCAGACCCGATCGGAAATCCTTTTACCACTGGAATCCGGTGATCAGATCATCGGTATTCTGGATATTCATTCCACAGAAGAGAATGCTTTCAGCGAGGATGACCTCTCCTCACTTTCCATTTTGGCAGATCAAGTTGCAATTACGATTCAGAATTCACTCCTATATGAAAAGTCGCAGAGTGCATTACGTGAAGCGGGTATTACTTCCTCACAAATTTCCAGTGACGCCTGGAAGGGATATGAGAAGAAGATCTCGACAAAAGGCTATCGCTATGACGGGATCAAATCTGAACCCTTGAAAATTAACAGAATGCCGAATGGCGAAAAAGAAGCCTTATTGATCCCAGTGCAGTTGCGAGGTCAAACAATTGGCCGCTTGAAGTTAAGCAT
>Ga0209077_1000211_pt1 | contig 15286 bp, 10 predicted proteins | sample PPLLak1March2015_FD_187247 | JGI IMG/M metagenome (GOLD analysis project Ga0209077, IMG submission 187247) | Freshwater sediment microbial communities from Prairie Pothole Lake near Jamestown, North Dakota, USA - PPLs Lake P7 Core (1) Depth... | ecosystem: Environmental > Aquatic > Freshwater >... | reverse complement strand
TGCTGTATTTTTCGAGCAGGGAAGTTGCGAGTTCCATGAATAGAAGCACCTAATAGCGTTGGGCGATTATACTCTTCCGACCCGGTTTTGATGCAAAAACACCCCCGGTTTGAGGTACACTCCTCCGACTATTATCAATTCCTGAATCAAGCGCATGAGCAAAGCTGCAATCCCGGCCGTCATTGGACGCTTCAAAATATTACGGGTACTCGGCGAGGGCGCCCAGAGCGTGGTTTACCTTGCAGAAGATCCCCACTTGCAGCGTGAAGTGGCCATCAAGACGGTACACCTTGCGGGCGGAGAGGATCATCTCAAACGCACGCAGGCCCTGATCGACGAAGCTCGCACCGTCAGCAAGCTACAGCATCCCAACATCGTGCCGATTTTCGAGGCCGGGGAACACGAGGGCAACCCCTACCTGGTCTTCGAATATGTTCAGGGCAGCGACCTCTCCCACCTCATCAAACGCGAAGGCGCCCTGCCCTCGCAACGCGCGGTAGAGTTGGCCATCCAGATTCTCGATGCCGTGGCCTACGCACACCAGAACAACATCATCCACCGCGACCTCAAACCCTCCAACATCCTGCTCAATGCCGAAGGGGTGCCGCGCGTCATGGATTTCGGCATCGCCACGCGCATTTCCGAACAGGCCGGTGCGGAGAAGGAACTGATGCTGTTCGGCACCCCCAGCTACATGGCGCCGGAATATATTACCAACAAGGAAATCGGCCCCAAACTGGACATTTTCGCCAGCGGCATGATTCTGCACCAGATGCTGACCGGCAAGCCTGCGGTTCAAGGCAGCGATCCGCGCGATACGCTGCGGCTTATCGTCACGGAGCCGATCGCTCCGCCCTCGGCACGCAACACTCATGTGGACGAAAAACTCGACGATATCGTACTCAAGGCGCTGGCAAAAGACCCAGCGAACCGTTACGGCTCGGCCCAGGAAATGAAAGCGGCGCTACAGGCTTACCTCAATCCGGAAACAGACCCCATTGCAAGCGATACCAACCAGGGAACGCTGGATTTCCTGCTGCGCCGCATGCGCCACAAGAGCGACTTTCCCGCACTGGCAGAGTCCATCAGCGCGATCAACCGCATAGCCTCCTCTGAGATGGAAAGCGTCACGCAACTTTCAAACGCCATCCTCAAGGATGTGGCGCTCACCAGCAAGCTGCTGAAAGTGGTCAACGCTGCCTATTACACCCAGTGCGGTGGCGGTGCCATCAGTACGGTGTCGCGCGCGGTGGTAATCCTGGGGTTCGATGCAGTGCGCAACCTGGCACTCACCCTGATGCTGTTCGACCACTTGCAAAACAAGGAGCACGCGGCCCTGCTCAAGGATGAGTTCGTACGCTCGCTATACAGCGGCATTATCGCCAAAGGGCTGGCCAATAAAGTCGGCGTGCGCAATAGCGAGGAAGGTTTCATCTGCGCGCTGTTCCACAATCTGGGCAAGATGCTGAGCATGTTCTACCTGATGGAAGAGGTGGAAGAAGTAAACAAGGTCGCCCAGCAGAAAAAAATGAGCGAGGAAAATGCCTCCATCGCGGTGCTGGGCATGTCCTACCAGGACATCGGTATCGGCGTTTCCAAGGCGTGGAATTTTCCTGAACAGATTCCCCACAGCATGCGCAGCCTGCCTGGCGACAAGGTCAAGAAACCAGCCACCGACTCTGATCGCCTCAACACGCTGGCGGCCTTTTCCCATGAAATCTGCCGCATGGCCACCCAGGAAGATAGTGGCGAAAAAACCAAGGAACTGCTGCGCCTTACGCAACGATTCGGCTCCGCCATGGATATCAGTGGAAAAACCATCCTTGACACCGCCGAAAGCGCCGCGCTGGATTTTGCCAAATTCGTCAGCACGCTGCAGCTTGATCTGCGCCAAAGCAAGCTGGGCAAACAGCTGATTAAAGGCACCACGGCTGCGGAAACCTCCTCGGCAACGATGGCAACCGCCAGCGGCATGACTGATGCGATCCTCGGGGAAGACGATGCGACACGCGCGATCGAACTCCCCACTGGCGCAATGCATCAGAATTCCCAGGGCATCCTTACCCAGGGCATCCAGGACATCAGCAATTCACTGGTGGAGGGACGATCGCTCAATGACATCATGCGCATGATCATGGAAACCATGTACACCAGCATCGGCTTCTCCCGTGTGCTGCTATGCATCAAGGACGCGCGCCAGAACATGATGACGGCGCGCTCCGGCTTCGGCCCGGACGCCAACCAGGTCATCAAGGGCTTCAAGTTCCCCATGGCCTTCACCCCGGACGTTTTTCACGTCAGTCTGAAAAACAACGTGGACATCATCATCGAGGACATCGACGACCCGAAAATCCAGACCCGCATTCCGGCCTGGTACCGCGAGAACGTCCCAGCGCATACTTTCGTGCTGTTCCCGATCGTACTGAAAAACAACCCGGTAGCATTGATCTACGCCGACAAGCCCAAAGCCGGGGATATCAAATTGCCCGAGCAGGAATTGGGGCTATTGCGCGTGCTGCGTAATCAGGCCGTGCTGGCAATCAAGACACAGACGTAAAAAAAGGCGCCGAAGCGCCTTTTTTGGGTATCGAAACATTTAGCCAGTGATGCGACGCTTGTATTCGCCGTTACGGGTGTCAATCTCGATCTTGTCGCCGATTTCAACAAAAGCGGCCACCTGCAGTTCGAAGCCAGTGCTGAGCTTGGCCGTCTTCATGACCTTGCCGGAAGTGTCGCCACGCGCCACGGGTTCGGTGTAGATCACTTCGCGCACCACGGTGGTGGGCAGTTCCACAGAAATGGCCTTGCCGTTGTAGAACACCACTTCGCACGCCATGCCATCTTCCAGGTAGTTGAGCGAGTCACCCATGTTCTCGCCTTCAACCTCGAACTGGTTATATTCGGCGTCCATGAACACATACATCGGGTCGGCAAAATAGGAATAAGTCACTTCCTTGCGTTCCAGCGATACCGTTTCGAACTTGTCGTCGGCGCGGAACACGCTCTCGCCAGGAGAGCCGGAAAGCAGATTCTTGTATTTCATCTTGACCACGGACGCATTGCGGCCGGATTTGGTGTAGTCAGCCTTCAGCACGACCATGGGATCGCTGCCAATCATGAAGACGTTGCCTGCGCGAAGTTCCTGTGCGGTTTTCATAATACTTATGTCCTACGCTCAAAGTGATGCGGAAAAATCCGTAATTATATCTTTTTCCGACAAAATTGCACCAGATTTGCCGCCAGATCGCCATGCATCATCTGGACATCCACCCAATGCCGTGCATGTCGCTCCAGCACCTCGTGCTGCTGCCAAAAATCCGGCCAGGCCGCGCCAGCCCCGTCGCCCCGGTTCCATGCCTCCCACAGGCCACGCAGCGCGGTCGCCGCAGCTCCAGGCAAGTCGGCACAATAGCGATCGAGAAAGGCGTGCAATTTGACCCAGTGTGCATCTTCCCCCTGTGGGTAGATGTGCCAAACGAATGGTCGCGCCGCCCACTGGCCACGCACGAAGGAGTCCTCGCCGCGCACAAAATTGCAATCGCATGCCCACAGCAGATAGTCGTAACGCGCCTGCTCCAGAAACGGCAGCACGCGCACAGCGAGATTGCCGCGCTGCAGCGATTCGCCACAAACCACGTCTCGCCGACCGAAGAAGGCTGCCACCCCTTCCACCATACGGCCTTCCGGCACCAGGCAGGTGACGCGAGAAACGCCGTTTGCCCAGGCCTCCAGCAATCCCGGCAGGGCCGAATTTTCATAACCGAACAGGGACACGCGACATTCCCCTGCGGCGGGCAAGGGCAAGCCGATGGAATGCCAGAACCGGGCGATATGCTGTGGGTCGTTTTGAAAATACTCGTGTCTCTGTAACAGCCCGTTTTCCACCAGCAATCCACCGGTAGCAGAGGTAAATCCGGGGAAAAAGAAATACTTGGTTAATGGCAGGCGGGGATGGGGCGAGGGCAAGCCATGACAGCCATCGACCCAGTTCTCTGCGCTGAGGTATTCCAGGTTAACCCATACCGGCTTGCACACCAGAGCAGCCATCGCGGCGACATAGCCGGCAGGCAATTCGCAACCAAAAGCCTCGATCACCACTTCGGCTGGTGCTATAGCAGGGAAAGGCACGCTCCAGCGCCGCACCTCAACGCGGCGGGTAGTCTGCTTGGGTAGGTCGGGATTGATTTCAGGGCAAATTTTTTGCAGGCTGGCAAGGTCGTCCACCCACAATCGCACTTCAAGATCATGCTCGGCAGCAAGTTGGCGCGCAAGACGCCAGCACACGCCGATATCACCATAGTTATCCACCACCGCACAGAAAATATCCCATTTCCGGCCGGGTTGCTTATTTAGCGTCAGACGGTTTTTTCCAGCTCTTCTTCAAAACCCAAGCGCACGGCCTCACCATCCATGTCCACCGTGACATGGCCGCCATTGGCGAGACGACCGAATAGCAGTTCGTCCGCCAAGGCACGGCGGATAGTGTCCTGTATCAGGCGAGCCATCGGACGTGCGCCCATGAGCGGGTCGAATCCGCGCTTGGCGAGATAAGCCTTGAGCGCATCGGTGAACGTGGCTTCGACTTTCTTCTCATGCAGCTGCTCTTCCAGTTGCATGAGGAATTTATCCACCACACGCAAGATGACTTCCTGGTCCAGCGCACGGAAGGAAATGGTGGCGTCCAGGCGATTGCGGAATTCCGGCGTGAACAGTCGCTTGATCTCGGCCATTTCATCCCCGGCCTTCTGGCTCTGGGCGAAACCGATGCTGCCCTTAGACAAGCCCTCCGCCCCGGCATTGGTGGTCATGATGATGATGACGTTGCGGAAATCGGCCTTGCGTCCATTGTTGTCGGTGAGCGTGCCGTGGTCCATCACCTGCAGCAGGATGTTATAGATATCCGGATGCGCCTTCTCGATCTCGTCCAGCAACAACACACAGTATGGCTGCTTGGTCACCTGTTCGGTCAGCAGGCCGCCCTGCTCGAATCCCACGTATCCCGGCGGCGCTCCGATCAGACGCGACACCGCATGACGCTCCATGTATTCGGACATATCGAAGCGAAGCAGTTCGATGCCCATCACATAAGCCAGTTGCCGCGCCACTTCGGTCTTGCCCACGCCGGTCGGGCCGGAAAAGAGGAAGGAGCCAATCGGCTTGTTGGGGCTGCCTAGGCCGCTGCGCGCCATCTTGATCGCCGATGCCAGAGCTTCAATCGCATTGTCCTGGCCGAACACCACCGCCTTGAGATCGCGTTCCAGTGTCTTCAGCGCCGAACGGTCGTCGCTGGAAACGTTCTTCGGCGGGATGCGTGCAATCTTGGCGATAATATCTTCTATCTCCTTGATAGAAATAGTTTTTTTCTGCTTCGACTTGGGTAGAACGCGCTGCGCCGCACCCGCTTCGTCGATTACATCGATGGCCTTGTCAGGCAGATGGCGGTCGTTGATGTAGCGCGCCGACAACTCTGCCGCGGTGGTCAGGGCCGCTGACGTGTACTTCACGCCGTGGTGGGCTTCGAAGCGTGACTTGAGGCCGCGCAAGATTTCCACGGTTTCCGCCACCGACGGTTCGGGTACATCTATTTTCTGGAAGCGCCGCGACAGCGCATGATCTTTCTCGAAGATGCCGCGGTATTCGTTATACGTCGTCGCGCCGATACACTTCAACTGCCCTGAACTCAAAGCGGGTTTGAGCAGATTGGACGCATCCAGCGTACCGCCGGAAGCGGCCCCCGCGCCGATCAGGGTATGAATTTCGTCAATAAAGAGGATCGCATGCGGATCATCGTTGAGCTGCTTGAGTACCGCCTTGAGGCGCTGCTCGAAATCACCACGATATTTGGTGCCGGCCAGCAGGGCGCCCATGTCGAGCGAATAGACGGTGCCTTTTGCCAGCACTTCCGGCACGCCACCTTCCACGATACGGCGCGCCAGGCCTTCGGCAATGGCGGTCTTGCCCACGCCCGCCTCGCCCACCAGCAGAGGGTTGTTCTTGCGCCGACGGCACAAGGTCTGCACCACGCGCTCCAGTTCAAGGTCGCGCCCGATGAGAGGGTCGATCTTGCCCGCCTTCGCCTGAGCGTTGAGGTTCTGGGTAAAGCTGTCGAGCGCGGAAGCCGGCGCCTGCTCCTGTTCAGTTTCCTGTTCCGGTTCCTGGCGCGAGGCGGCGCCTTCCTGCACCTTGCTGATGCCGTGGGAAATATAATTCACCACGTCAAGGCGGTTCACACCCTGCTGTTGCAGGAAATACACCGCATGGGAGTCCTTTTCACCGAACATCGCCACCAGCACATTGGCGCCGGTCACCTCCTTCTTGCCGGAGGACTGTACGTGCAGAATGGCGCGCTGGATGACGCGCTGAAAGCCCAGCGTGGGCTGCGTGTCCACCTCGTCCATTCCAGCCACCGTGGGCGTATGCTCGATGACAAAGTCGGACAGCAGCTTGCGCAACTCGTCGATGTTCGCCGCGCAGGCACGCAACACCTGTGCTGCGGTCGGATTATCGAGCATGGCCAGCAGCAGATGTTCCACGGAAATGAACTCGTGGCGCTTCTGGCGCGCCTCGATGAACGCCATATGCAAAGATACTTCCAGTTCCTGGGCAATCATTTCACGTTTCCTCCATCACGCATTGCAGCGGATGCTGATGCTCGTTGGCAAATGCCAACACCTGTTCGACCTTGGTTGCCGCTATATCCCTAGGATAGACACCACATAAGCCACGCCCCTCCCTATGGACTTTGAGCATGATTTGCGTCGCCTGTTCGCGGTTCTTGGCAAAAAAACGCTGCAAGACGAGCACCACGAACTCCATCGGGGTGTAATCATCGTTAAGCAAAATCACCTTGAACATCGCAGGTGGCTTCAGCTTGGCGCGTTGCCCCTCCAGTACTGTGCTTTCGCGAAACTTACCAGGCATACTCGTCACACTCAATTAATAACACCAATTGTGACGCTAATGACGAATTTTTCAAGGGCAAGAATTTATATTTGATACCGCATCGAATAATGCTTGACTTGCTGTCATATTGGACGTAAAAATACTGCTATGTTTGGCTTCAAGTTTTCTGCAGTACCGGTTTTGCCGTTTGCGGTCTTGAATTTCAAGCATATTCATTGGGTTTGAGCCCGTAATTTTTTAAGGAAGCATGTAATGGCAACTGGTACCGTAAAATGGTTTAACGACGCTAAAGGTTTCGGCTTTATCACTCCTGATGATGGCAGCGAAGATCTGTTCGCGCATTTCTCCGCCATCCAGATGGGTGGTTTCAAGACCCTGAAAGAAGGTCAAAAGGTCCAATTCGAAGTGACCCAAGGTCCTAAGGGCAAACAAGCCTCAAACATTCAAGCTGCCTAATACAGCTCCAGAATGCTAAAAGCCCGTGGCTTGCGCCACGGGCTTTTTTTATGGCTCTTGCCCCTCTACTCACATGGCCCGAATCATTGCCTGACCGAATGAGGAACAGGACACCTGCGTCGAACCTTCCATCAGGCGGGCAAAATCGTAGGTCACCTGTTTTCCTGCAATCGCACCATTCATACCCTTGATAATCAGGTCCGCCGCTTCAAGCCAACCCATATGGCGCAACATCATTTCGGCTGAAAGAATGATCGAGCCAGGATTGACGTAATCCTTGCCGGCATACTTCGGTGCCGTGCCATGCGTGGCCTCGAACATCGCGATTGAGTCCGACAGGTTCGCCCCTGGCGCGATGCCGATGCCGCCCACCTCGGCTGCCAGCGCATCGGAAATGTAATCGCCATTGAGATTCAGGGTGGCGATCACGTCGTAATCCTCCGGACGCAACAGAATCTGTTGCAGGAAGGCATCGGCTATCACATCCTTGATCACGATACCATTGGGCAGTTTCATCCACGGCCCGCCATCCAGCAGTTCCGCACCGAACTCTCGTGCCGCCAACTCGTAGCCCCACTTCTTGAAGCCACCCTCGGTGAATTTCATGATGTTGCCCTTGTGCACCAGTGTCACCGACTTGCGATTGTTATCGATGGCATACTGGATCGCACGGCGAATCAGGCGTTCGCTGCCCTCGATGGAGACCGGCTTGATCCCGATGGAAGAACTTTCTGGGAAACGGATTTTCTTCACGCCCATTTCCTGTTGCAAGAACTCGATCACCTTCTTCACTTCGGCCGAGCCGGCGTCCCACTCTACACCGGCGTAGATGTCTTCCGTGTTCTCGCGGAAAATCACCATTTCCACCCGTTCCGGATGTTTGACCGGGCTGGGCACGCCGTTGAAATAACGCACTGGGCGCAAGCAAACATACAGGTCAAGCATCTGGCGCAAGGCCACGTTGAGCGAACGAATGCCGCCGGAAACCGGCGTGGTCAGCGGCCCCTTGATCGACACCACATATTCGCGCACTGCCGCTACCGTTTCTTCCGGCAGCCAGGTATCGGCGTCATAGATTTTGGTGGCTTTCTCGCCGGCGTAGACTTCCATCCAGGCAATCTTGCGCTTGCCGCCATAGGCCTTGTCCACCGCAGCATCCACCACCTTGATCATGACCGGGCTGATATCCACGCCGGTACCGTCGCCTTCGATAAAAGGAATAATGGGGCAATCGGGGACATTAAGGGAAAAATCACTGTTGACCCGAATTTTTTCGCCTGTGGCAGGCACTTTGATGTGCTGATACATGTGTTGCTCCTAATCGAAAAAATAGACAGGATTTACAAGATAAACAGGAAAAAGAATCGCCCTTATAATCCTGCTAACCTTATAAATCCTGTCCATTCTTGAAAATATGCTTATCCTGTTCAACAAACCCTACGGCGTGATCTGCCAGTTCAGCAGCGACGGCATGCACCCCACGCTCAAGGACTATGTGCAAATTCCCGGCGTTTATGCAGCTGGCCGGCTGGACACCGACAGCGAGGGACTACTGATTTTAACCGATGATGGCGCCCTGCAACATAAAATCAGCCATCCCCGCCACAAGCAGGCCAAGACCTACTGGGTGCAGGTGGAGGGCACTCCCACGCCGGAAGCGCTGGAGCAACTGCGCCGCGGCGTGAATTTGGGCGACTTCACCACCCAGCCAGCCACAGCAAGGCTCGTCCCTGAACCGCCCGGACTGTGGCCGCGCAATCCTCCGGTGCGCTTCCGCAAGGAAATCCCCACCAGCTGGATCGAACTGGTTATCCGCGAGGGCAAAAATCGCCAGGTTCGACGCATGACGGCCAAGGTAGGCTTTCCCACCCTGCGCCTGATCCGCTATCGCATCGGCGAGTGGAGTCTGGGCGGGCTGCTCCCCGGCGAATGGCGCGAAGCGGGCTAATCCGCTTCGGCGATGCGCTTTGCAATGTGGGCCAGCGCCTCATCAACCTGATCGATGAGAATCAGGCACAAGTCTCCAGGTTGGAGATGAGCCAGCGCGGTGTCGGTAGCCAAAAACTCGCCGCGAATTTCCTCGACCTCCTTGGCGCGCGTGGCCTGAGCCAAGCCTTCCCGCAATAAAACCAGCACCTCGCCATCGGCACGGCCACGCTGGCACTGATCCTGATAGAGAATGACCTCGTCGAAGGCATCACCCAGTATCTGGGTCTGCTGGCGGATATCAATGTCGCGCCGGTCACCCGCGCCACTGATCACGACAATCCTGCGTTTCGATGGCATCTGGTCAATGGCGCGCACCAGCGCCAGAATGGCATCCGGGTTATGTCCGTAATCCGCGATCAGGGTGGCGCCACGGTAACTAAAGACATTGAAGCGGCCCGGCGCGGTCTGTGCGTCGTTGACGAAGGTCGCAAGCCCGGCGCGGACAACTTCCCATTCCAGACCCAAGGCCCAGGCAGCAGCCGTGGCTGCCATGGCATTCTCGATCTGGAAAGTGATGGCGCCATTGCGGGTGATGGGAATCCCGGCCAGCGGGAGACGCTGCTCAAATTCCCCCTCAACCAGCACAATCGCATCGCTTTCGGCATAAACCACGCGCTGTCCACGCGCACGGTGGGTGGCAATGACCGGGTGCTGACGGTCAAGTGCAAAGAAGGTCACCGAACCGGGACAGGCACCTGACATTCCGGCAGCCATCGGATCGGCTGCATTGAGGACCGCGACACCGCTCGGGGAAACATTTTCGACAATAACCCGCTTTACCACAGCCAGATCCTCGACCGTGCTGATGTAACTCAGGCCCAGATGGTCACCCGAGCCAATATTCGTGACTACGGCCACGTCGCAATGATCGAACGCAAGCCCCTCGCGCAGCACCCCTCCGCGTGCGGTCTCCAGCACTGCGGCATCCACATCGGGATGGAACAGCACGGTGCGTGCGCTTTTGGGGCCGCTACAGTCCCCGGTGTCGATGCGCCCGCCCTCGATATAAACCCCGTCCGAATTGGTCATGCCCACGCGCAGGCCGCTCTGTCCAAGCAGATGGGTGATCAATCGCACGGTCGTGGTTTTGCCGTTGGTTCCCGCCACGGCCACCACTGGAATGCGGCCATTTTCACCCGGCTCGAACATCGAGGAAATGATCGCCTCTCCCACCGCACGCGCCTTGCCAAAGGAAGGGGCAAGATGCATGCGCAAGCCAGGCGCAGCATTGACCTCGACGACCACGCCGCCCTGCTCCTGGAGCGACTGATGAACGCAGTCGCACACCATGTCGACGCCGCATATATCGAGCCCGATCATGCGCGCGGCCGCCACCGCGCTCGCCGCCATATCCGGGTGGACATCATCGGTGACATCGGTCGCTGATCCGCCAGTACTCAGGTTTGCATTGTTGCGCAGGATCACCAGTTCACCCACGGCAGGCACCGAATCGGCCGCATAGGACTGCTTGGCAAGCGTGGCGAGCGCAATGTCGTCAAAGCTTATCCTGGTCAGGGAAGTCGCATGGCCCTCGCTGCGGTTAGGGTCGCTGTTGACCTGCTCGACCAACTCGCGAATGGTATGAACACCGTCGCCGATGACCTGGGGAGGATCACGGCGAGCTGCCGCAACAACATGCTCACCAACCACCAGCAGGCGAAAGTCGTGCCCCGGCACGTATTGTTCGACAATAACCGACGAGCTGTATTCGGAGGAAACCGCATATGCGGCCATCACCTGCTCGCGGGTCTCGATATTCACGGCGACCCCCTTGCCCTGATTGCCGGCACGGGGCTTCACCACCACCGGACCTCCAATTTCCTGCGCGGCCGCCCAGGCATCTTCGGCATCAGCCACCGGGCGGCCACGCGGCACAGGAACAGCCGCCGCATCGAGCAGTTTCTTGGTCAGTTCCTTGTCTTGGGCAATCGCCTCTGAAATCGCGCTGGTGCGCGTCGTCTCGGCAGCCTGGATGCGCAGTTGCCGGCTGCCCCAGCCGAACTGCACCAGGCTCCCCTTGGTCAGGCGCCTGCAGGGAATGCCACGTGCCATCGCAGCTTGGACAATGGCACCGGTACTGGGGCCAAGACGCACATCCTCGTCCAGCTCGCGCAAACGCGCCAGCGCCTCGGCGATGTCGAACGGTGCATCTTCTGCTGCGGCGCGGCAGAGCGTCTCTGCGAGTTCCAGCGCGAGGCGACCAACTTCCTCCTCACTGTATTCGACGATGGTCTGGTAAACGCCTTTCTCGATCGTCCGTGCCGTGCGGCTGAACGTCACCGGGCACCCCGCGTGTGCCTGAAGTCCCAGCGCAGCAAGTTCCAGCGCATGGGCCATGGAGACTGCCTCCTCGTGCCCGGCCGTCTGCAGCGCACCAATATCCGGGAAACGCGCACGTAGCCGGGATTCGAAACCAGCTATGCCGCCGATCGAGCACTCTTCCTCGGAACAGGACACGATTGCCTCGATGGCGGTGCGCCGGCTCCAAAGATTGGGGCCACGCAGTGCCCGGATGCGAGATACTTCCATGAATTTAATTCCCTGTTTTACCCGGCCGTCTGTGCAGCCGTGCCAATGATTTCTTTAGCTGCGGCGCCAGCCTGTTCCAACTCGAAAGTCTGGATACCGGCACGAATCAGATCATGGGAAATGCCAAGCGCCCATGCCGCCCCGACTGCCGCCAACAGATTGCCAACCTGGGAGGTCCCCAGCCCGAAACACGTAGGGATAGTCGTCATATCGGCCAGCACGAACTCGTCCCGCCCCGTGGCCAGCACCATGCCACCATCGCGCACGAATACGGCGCGCTTGCCTTGCGCACGGTGTTCGGCAATGGTTGACGCCAGCGCGTCACAAGCAAAGAAAATCACATCACCATCGCACAGGGGCGCCATTTGGGCCACTAGGGGATCGTCGGCGTTGAGCACTGCCGCTCCATCGGGCAGCACCACGTCAACCAGGGTGCGCAGCACGTTGTAAATCTGCTCGGGTGTTTCAATGTAAAATTCTGGCAAGCAGGCTGCTGGATCAAGGTGGGTAACCACCGCTACCTGGCAACGATCATAGGCAAGTCCTTCACTCAAAATCGTGTGGCTGCCGCTCTCGAAAACCGCAGCGTCGACCGCCCGGTTGATCAAAATCTTGTGCGCTGCGCCCCACGTCGCACAATCGCCTTTTTCGACCAACCGCTGATCGAGATAAAGTCCTTCGCTGCTGGCGAGTCCGACATGCCTGCCGCTCAAGTGCAGCAAGTGTGACACGAGCCGCGCGGCCACGCTTGTACCATGCGTGCCGGTAACACCAACAATAGGGAAACGGCCATATTCATGCGCCGGAAAAAGGCTGTCGACGATCGCGCGGCCAATCGGGCGCGACTCTCCCGAAGCCGGCTTAAGGTGCATGAGCAAACCGGGCCCAGCGTTGATCTCGACGATCGCACCACGCTGCTCGTCGAGCGGGCGCGAAATATCCTCGGCAACCAGATCGACACCCGCGATGTCGAGTCCCACGATCCGGGCTGCCAAGGAGACGGTGGCGGCGACGCTGGGGTGGACCAGATCGGTGACATCGAAAGCGACGTTGCCATTGCGCTGGATCAGCACCTCCTTGCCTTGCGGCGGAACCGAATCGGGCGTAAAGCCCTGACGGGTGATCTCGAGCCTGACCGCCGCATCGTCCTCGACACGCACCACGTTGAGCGGATAATCCTCGGTGGTACCGCGTCGCGGGTCGATATTGATTTGACTGTCGATCAGTTCGACGATGCTCGAACAGCCATCGCCCAGCACCGAAGCCGACTCGCCTCGCGCAGCTGCTGCCACGCGTCCGGCCACAACCAGCAGACGATGTTCGTTGCCGCGCACGAAGCGCTCGACCAGCACCTCGCTACCCTCATCGACGGCCAGCGCGTAAGCAGCCTCGACCTCCTCGCGCGTCATCAGTTCGGTCGACACGCCGCGCCCATGGTTGCCATCGCTCGGCTTGACGACCACCGGCACACCGATCTCCTCCGCGGCTTCCCAGGCATCTGCCGGGCTATCGACCACGCGCCCCTCGGGAACCGGCACGCCGCAGGCCTGCAGCAGGCTCTTGGTCAGATCCTTGTCGCTTGCGATGCTCTCGGCGATAGCACTGGTCTGATCTGTTTCCGCCGTCCAGATGCGGCGCTGGCGGGCGCCATAGCCCAGCTGCACCAGATTGCCTTCGGTCAGCCGAATCGAGGGGATTTTCCGCTCGGTGGCCGCATCGACGATGCACGCCGTGCTCGGTCCCAGCAGATGCTCGTCGGCCAGCTCGCGCAACTGCGCGACCGTGAATGGCACGTCGAAAGGACGATCCTCGATCGCTGCCATCACCAGATCGCGTGCGGCGTGCAGGCAGGCAAGGCTGACTTCTTCATGGCGCGCCCGCACCACAACCTTGTACACACCGCGTGTGGAAGTCTCGCGCGCCTTGCCAAATCCGGTCTGCATGCCGGCCAGATTCTGCAATTCGATGGTGACATGTTCGAGGATATGGCCAGCCCAGGTTCCCTCGCGCAGGCGCAGCAGGAATCCGCCCGGTTCGCCGACGCCGCAACGGTGCTTGCTCAACTCTGGCAGCCACGACGACAGGCGTTCGTAAAAACCGGGAATGGTGTTGGAAGGGTAATCTTCCAAGGCGCCAATATCGACCCACACTTCCAGAACCGGGCGATACGTCCAGATGTTCGGCCCACGCAGAGACATGATTCTGATGAACTTCATGTCATTCTTTTCCATTTCTGTAATTATTCTGAGATTGAGGATGTCGCAGGCAATCAACACAAAACGACTTGTGCCATTTTAACGCTAGTAACAGCTATCGGTTTACCTCCGCCCGTAAAAATATCGCCACAAACGCCCGATGCTGTACGCCTGCTGCCAAGGCAAGTAAACTGCGCCTCTGCATAGTCAGAGAAGAGTCAGGGTATAAATTTTGTGAACACCGAACATCTCCTTTCCAAACAGGCAGCCAGCACCTTGCCCGAAGCCTGGCACACCGAAGCGCTGGCGCAGCTGGCCGACGGTGAAGAAATCCTGGCATGGCTGGAAGTGGATCTCGACGTACGCCTTCATTTCACGCGCGGGCTGGTGGCCGTTACCGAACGACGCCTGCTGGCAAGGGACAGCGAGGATGCGGGCTGGCGAGACTGGCCCTATCGCCAGGGCCTCACCCTCCTGCGCCACGATCATGCCGGCGTGGGCTGTCTCGAACTGCATGACGAAGCGTCACGCCTTGCCTGCTGGCGCTATACCCTGAGCCAAAACACACCGGCAATGCGGCTGCTCAGCCTGTTCGAACAGCAACTGGAAAGCCACGTCACCGGTCGCCCCAGCATGCGGAAAAACGAAAACGTGTGCCCAAACTGCAAGGCGCCGCTCCTGCCGGGACAGGAAGAGTGCCCCATCTGCACGCGGGAAATCCACATCCCCCCCTCGACCTGGACGCTGTTCCGCCTGTGGCGCTTCGCCAGGCCCTACCGTGGACAACTGCTGGCCGGCTTTCTGCTCATGCTGGCCTCCACCGCCGCCACCCTGGTGCCGCCCTACCTCACCATGCCGCTGATGGACAAGGTGCTGATTCCCTACCAGAACGGCGCGCCCATCGATGTCGGCATGGTCGGGCTGCTGCTCGCGGGGCTGCTCGGCTCAGCCCTGCTTGCCTGGAGCCTGGGCTGGGCACGCACCTACATCCTCGCCCTGGTGAGCGAACGTATCGGTGCCGACCTCCGCACCACCACCTACGAGCACTTGATGCGGCTCTCGCTGGAATATTTCGGCGGCAAGCGCACCGGCGACCTGATGGCACGCATCGGCTCCGAATCCGACCGCATCTGCGTTTTTCTTTCGCTGCACCTGCTGGACTTCGCTACCGACGTGCTGATGATTATCCTCACCACGGCGATCCTGTTCTCCAT
>Ga0209077_1000209_pt1 | contig 15312 bp, 16 predicted proteins | sample PPLLak1March2015_FD_187247 | JGI IMG/M metagenome (GOLD analysis project Ga0209077, IMG submission 187247) | Freshwater sediment microbial communities from Prairie Pothole Lake near Jamestown, North Dakota, USA - PPLs Lake P7 Core (1) Depth... | ecosystem: Environmental > Aquatic > Freshwater >... | reverse complement strand
CAATATTTCCATGAAACTTTTGGAGAGTCCGTTCGGCGTTCCCTTCCTCATCCTTAAAGAACCTGCCTTTTCTGTAATATATCCTGGGGTGATCGGAATACAAAGTTGTCTCGCTGTCCTTCGTAAAAGTGAAAACCACTTTGAAATTATCGAGCTTTCTGGCCATATCTAAAAGCCAGTTATAATAGATTACACCCACACTTTTCTTGTTTTCAAGCGAATAAAGTCTGGGATTACTGTAAAATAAAACGAGCTTAAGGTTCAAATCTCTCCGATCTTCCATATATTGTAGAAGGCACCGGGCGCACTCAGCACCATTAGATCCAGACCAATATGCAATATCTTTCTCCGCACCAGTTGCGATCTTTGCGAGAAAAGGTTCTCTTGCTTTGGTATATTTGACAGAAACTTTATCGCCTACTTTGAATTGTTCAAAGAAGTATGCTGCAAATCCATCTGCCTTGCCGATGACTGGATTTATGTAACCAAACGGCTTCTCATCCTTTATTGTCAGTTCAATATCATTTCTTGTAGGTGAGGATGCGATCGAGTATGCCCTTTCTACTTGAGCTTCTTCTACGCCTCCCGAAGAAATTGGTCTTTTCAATAATGCCCTGATTGTCACAAATTCTCCTATGTTAAATGTAAATCGATCCGACGCCGAGAATGGCGAAAATACATAGGTATAGGAATCAGGAGTTTCCTTTATTTTGTCCTTTATTTGCCATTCGAACATAGGGGTTTGGGACTTCGACATAGATTCTCTTGTTGGAAGAGAATATACTTAACATTTTCCAATTGCTTATAACGGAATTTTGCCAGAATCAGCGATGAGTAGTAGTTGCCCATTCAGTCCGGAAAGATCAATGTTTTTCATTAGCGAGTGAAAAACGAAATGTTTTGGCCCAGATAATCAGTAGCTCGAACACAAGTACATATCTCTAATGTTACAACTTGCTCTGACTTTTTTTATCTTCGCTTTGTACAAACATTGATGATGATAGCCTCCTTTGAACGAGCGAACCGGACCTTTGCTAGTAAAGTGTTAATATATGGAACTCACCATTATGACGGATCTCATCGATTGAAATGGATGGATTTCTTTGGTTAAAACATGCTCGATCCGTTGAAAGGACTATAGGCTATTTTTTTATTATTATCTTCGTAGTCTTCCTCGCTTACCCTGCTGTGCCTAATCTTTCCGCCCTTTTTCACACTCCACCTTTGGCAAGTAATTTGGTTACCTTTGAAGATCGGGGTCTCGGTTTCATGATCAAATATCCCAGCAATTGGGAGAGATCGAAAATTGGTCAGGATCAGGTCACTTTCATAGCTCCACGCGAAAGTGATTCCCCTTCTTTCCCAGCTGGGCTGGGAATAAAGTCACATAATATTTCATCTGCAGATTCCACACTAGATACCATAGCAAAGGAAATTGTTACGGATCTTGAAGATGATACTCAAGATTTTACTCTCTTGAGCTCGAGCAAGTCGAAACTGAATAACTTTGATGCTTATGAGATCTCCTTTAGCGCAACAGATGATAACGATGCAAAAAGGACCGCAATGCAAATAGTTGTAAAACCTGAAAATCTGGTCTATGTAATCACCTACAAGGCCTATCCAGAAAAATACGAATCTTATTTGCCTGTTATACAGTCAATGTTAGATACGCTAAGATTCTTGTGATAATGGCGATAAGGGTCCGGCTTGTTCCGTCAATGAAATATCAAATCATTCTTGATTTTCAATAATTAATAATGATCTGCATTGCTGGTTATGATTCGCACATACTAGAATACCTATTCAATAAGGGCGACAGGTTTTATTATGATGTTTCCAGCAAACCTCTTACGCCAATTATTGTATTCTGTGGATGCTTGCAACGACAGAGACTAGTTCCATGCTCAGAAAATTTGTGTTTACACCGACAATAGGTACATATTGGTTCAGATTCCTTCCCCCAGACGTCAGTAATCTTCAATCCCTGATCATAAAATATATGCCTATACAATATATTTTTAATGGAATAAGCTTATGCTCACCGCGCTGGCAACTTAAATTAGATATTTGTTTGCTATCCTAATACGAATACGGAAAATATATCACCGACTTCATCCAAATAATTCAATAATATCCGCAAAAACATGATAGACATTAGGTCATATTTTAATGTTTGTAGGATTCTACGCAAAACTATTACCAAATAGTTAATATTTAACATGGGGCTGTAATACCTTTGCCTTAGCAAATGCATGAACGAGATTTCCTTCATGAAGTCTGCATAAGTGCTTTATCTGTTAGCAAGAAAGTAAGTTTTGCGGGGATAGTGGACAGTAATGGTAAACTTCTGCTTGGTCATGAAAAGAAAAATGCTGACACCAACAGACGGAGATTACTTTGTTATATTGGTAATTATGAGAATAAAGTTGTCGTTAGCATATATTTCAAGCATCTTGCACCAATGCTAAATGAGATAGTAAAAAAACATTTCTTCGATATGAAATCGAATACTACGATTTATGATAGTAACACAACAGATAGGGAGCATGCTATCCGGATTTACCAAATCAACGAATTTTATGTTTTGGATGTTGCTAGCAATATCAAATTGGGCTTTATTCCAATAACTGAAACAGCAGACAAATTTCTTTGTGTATACTTGGAATCAGATATGGTCGAAATGTCCAACACCTCATATCATAGGATAATAGCCTCAATTAATAGATCTTTATAAGTTCTTGCTCAGAATCATGTATCTGGCAAGAGGAAACCATTCACTTTATTCTAGGGCAACGAAAAGAGTCGGCACCTGCGGCTATGTGAACGACTTGCTTTGCAATTGCAAACTGTCTAAAGGTTTATATCTAATGATTAGGGCACTAATCTTTAGTGCCCTATGTCAACTTTTGATTATGAATCTAATCCTGGATTCATCATAAACAGGACTGCTAGATCTCTTTCGCGTTCTTTAGATATTAGACTAAGGAACAGCGTCGGCATAACTTTTGCTCAATGGAGAGTACTTGTTCTGCTAACAAAAACCCATGATGGCCTTTCCCAAAAGGAAATCGCAGAAGGTCTTGGATTAGAAGCACCTAGCCTAATTCCTATTCTTGACAAGTTGCAGAACGATGAATTTATTGAGAGAAGAGTAGATCGCAACGACAGAAGGAACAACAGAATATATCGCTCTAAGAAGACCTTCGAAATCTGGGAGACTACCCTTGAGTGTGCAACTAGGGTGCTCACCATAGCATTGGCAGGTCTTCCAGAAGACAAGGTACAGATTATGAAAGAAGTATTGGAAAAGATGTGGATCAATCTCCAAGCAAATATAGAACTATCCAATAAGACACCCGCGATCATGACAGACATGGCTAGACAAAAACAGGGATTACGAGAAACAACTCTTTCACGACAACAACAGCAACAACAACAGGTCTGAAGTCGTCGGAGGATACTATTACAAAAATGCAGAATCCGCTAAAGGGCAAACAAGACAAAAATAATCCAAATGGAGGATTGTCGGCCAGAGAGGATTCTAAGCTTTTGACCAGTAATAGCACTCGCGTAGCGATACCTCGTACGGCTTGGAAATTACTAATCATTCTAAGCTCCATTGCAACTATGGTCATGTATGCAGAAACGATGTTGATTCCTGCTATCCCAGATTTGATAAGTGACTTTAATGTCTCTTACGGAACTTCTTCCTGGATACTGACGACTTATCTGATTAGTGGTGCGGTTGCTACCCCGATAGCTGGCAAACTATCTGACGTATATGGAAAAAAGAAGGTTCTCTTAGCAGTAATGCTGATCTATGCAATAGGGGTCTCTTTCGCAGGGTTTGCCTCAAACATTTACACATTGCTACTTGTTAGGGCTATTCAAGGAATTGGAATGGGGATGTTTCCCATTGCATTTGGTCTTATAAGAGATCAATTCCCAAGGGAAAAAATTTCGATAGGTCAAGGAATCATAAGTTCAATGTTCGCAGCAGGGGCAGCAGTAGGGCTTTCAGCAGGTGCACTAATCGTAGAGAATTTTGGATGGCAAGCTACTTTTTTCACGATAATTCCGATCGCCATTTTACTTTTGATTATTATTTGGAAGTTCGTCCACGTTCGTGAGGATGGTGAAATTGATCCTTCGCCGATAAACAACACAGTTAGGAAAGATAAGGAATCCGGTCTTGCTCCCGTTGCCAATTCCAATAAGAAACAGAGAGGAAAATTACAACTCGATATTAAAGGAGCGGCAGCTCTTGCAGTATCAATAACTTCATTTTTGCTCTGCCTAACCCTAATTGAGACGTCTGGTGATTTAAGCACTGAAAGCAATTCAGTTGTTGGCATATTATCAGCCTATGGCACGATTTTAGGTTCAGCCGTGGTTGCTGCGATTTCCTTTGCTCTATTCTTGTTTATTGAGAAGAGAGAAAGTTTGCCGCTTATTGATTTGCGACTTTTAGGAAACAAAGCGATATTACCATCAATTCTGATAATCCTCATCGTGGGACTATCAAATTTTATGGTGTTCCAGACTATACCAATACTGGTAAGAAATCCCGAGCCATTGGGGTTCGGAGCCGACGTCATCGGTGCAGGGACAATTCAGCTACCATTTGCGTTAGTATTTCTGGTATTTGGGCCAACTTCAGGTTTCATAATCTCAAGGCTAGGCTCTTTAAGGCCGGTAATAGTTGGAACCTCGATCGTTACGGCTAGTTTTTTGGGACTTACATTTTTTCATGACAGCCCACTCGCCATTTCAATTAACCTGGGTGTTCTTGCTACTGGGTTGTCTTTCGCGGCTATTGGAGCAATGAATGTAATAATACTTGCCACTCCAAAAGAGCATACTGGAATTTCCCTTGGGATAGCAACCCTTGTGAGGATAATAGGGAGCGCAATCGGACCTGCTCTCGCGGCTATGTACATGCAAGCAAGTCAAACGGTTATTGATGTGGGCGCTGTGTCGAGATCTTATCCATCTGATTTCGCATTTGTGATGATATTTTCTTCTGCGACAGTGATCGCAGCGGGTTCAATCTTTCTATCTGTCTTGCTTCGGAGGAGAGCAAACAAGATGGCCATTCCCCAGCTTTCATAAGTTTCACATTGATCATAAGCCTAGCCCAAAGGTACTAATGTATAATTCATGATCTCCTTCCTCAACGCAAAACTGTCACCCTTGTCGCTCCAACTTCGCTAACTACATAGTGGTCGTGTCCTATCTCAATTATGTCGCCTGGCGCAATTCTATCGTGAGTTCTCTTGCTTCTGAGGGGCTTACCAAATGGTTTTTTCTGTTGCTTAAACATTAGCCAAATCCTTCCGACATTTAATACATTCTTGAATTCTGATTCCCATACCAGATCATATAGTGTGTATAATGCTTGGAAGCTGATACTGTTGTCCCTGATAAGTAGTTCAGCTTCAGGCTCCCTACAAAAATATACTCTTACAATCATCTGTAATCTACGGGATCACTTTGTAAATATTTACTAATTAGTATTCTTGAATAGTTGAATACAATCATGGAGGGCCAGCACCTACGTTACTTAACAAGTGGCTACACGACATGTTGAGAATTTCTATTGGGAGCGTGAGATGCAGTACTTTATTTTGATATCATAGCATGACGGTTCATGATACTGCTTTTGACAACTCAAAAAGGTAGATAGGAATCAAGAAGAATTCAAAGGTTCAATAATATAGTATAGTATAATATAATGGGTCTTGTACGATTGTCAATAGCAGATTTTAGTGTCAACACAATAAATGAAAATAAAAAAGGACTTTTGACGTCCCGTTAGTGGATCTGACTCCGGCTAATTCTTCTACTTTCTTATTTGAACTGCCTTCGTGATTGTTCCGTATATTGGGGTATCTCCAAAGTGATTATTAACTGCGGATGGGTCTAAGTATATGCTTACAACGTTGTCATCCATGCCGGTAACCGATGTCGGGACATTGGATACTGGTCCGTCTTTCATGGTAACTGTCGAAGTACCATTAAATACGGCGGTGTTATTATTTGGCATAGATATTTCAGTTAAGGTGAAATTGTCTATTTGATGCTGATGCAATGCACTACCATTCGTCCTTACCATATCAAATGATGCAACGAATTGGCCATTCTTTGACATATCTTTTCCCATAGCTGAAGTTGAGTTAGATGCTGAAGAGCTTTGATTTCCGTTTTCTCCTGTTTCGTCTTCAGTTACGCTCGCCTTCCAATAACCAGACAACACCCAAGCAGGGTTCCCGTTTTCATCGTTTTGAATGCTCGATATCGTGCCAGCAGCGTAATGGCCTGGTTTCATCATACCGTAGTTGTGATCGCCTCGCTGATCCATTGGATATGCTGCAACTTGATTGCTCTCAAATGGTGAGTTCATTAGGATAAATCCAATTCCTGTGGTGAGGAGTGCGGCTCCAATCACTATTACGATTTGGTTATGTTTAATGTGAAGACAACTGACCGCCACAAACTTATTAAGCATACGATTTTCCCCACCGCACATAATTGTTCAATGGTTAGTGACTTGCCATCAATATTCTAACGCAGATCAGAACCATTAACTTAATTTTGTGTACGTCCAGGGCATAAACTCAATGGTTACGAATAGAATTCTAAAGTGAATCACAATCTTTAGCTACCGAGTTTTCCAAGTGATTCACTCTTCCATATGCTTTACTATTTGTGCACAGCTATTTGTCAGTTCGATTCCAAAAATATATCAGCGATGATCTTAGATGTGTCTCTTTAGGCGATACACATATCTGACACGTTCCCCAATTGTAGATTTGATGATTTATATATCGCCTATCAATGATACATCTTTGACGGATTAAATGCAACCGGAGTTAACCAATCGGATTGATCTCCCGTCAAATTCTACTCCAAATCGTACAACGGGGTTGGATGGACAAAGGATTATTGAAGGCGGATTCGTTAGTGACTCTATCTCTGATGGACGAGCCAAGAAGAGTACAGAGCGTATTTTTGTGATTTGTGATGTATGCTTCTGGGCCACAACTTATCTGGACAAGAGCAGGCTCCCAGTCCTTGACAGTAGATGTTCGAGATGTCAAGAGGTGGGGTTGTCGAGTTTTCCTGTCTTAGTCAATGAATCATTCACATATACCTATTCAGAAAAACGAGGCGTGGAACTGATGTTCATGAATTGCAGTCGATAAATTGCTGAATTGACAGCTATCGCCACCCACTCAATGAGAATCAAATACTAACTTAGGTTATTTGTTATTGTAGAAATTGGCAATCGTGATTTGACTTGATGCTAAACAAAAAGCTTTCCTGTTCCTACTTGTAGATACAGGGTAGGATGGGTCAAAGATATAGAAAGCAACCTCTGTTGATAAATATCAGTACTAATTGTCGATTTATTACTTAGACTTACAACAAGATTAACAATATATCTGAAATATTGCAATCAAAGTTGTAATTTTATATGCAACAAATTAATAATCCGGATTGATCATATATAGATCCTTACAAATGTCTGAGATCCTACAAGATAAATCGCTGGGTTTGGTATTGAAGGGGTATAATCTAATCCCAAACGGCGGTCTTGCGACAAAAATTGGGATTTACACCCCTTTGATTATAGAAACAATACTTCAGGAACATCCTGAGGAAGTTGACAAGTGGTTGCAAAAGCTGCATGCTGAAAGCATACGTCAAAAAAAGCTATGCCTGTTTGAGAATGATACTGCCGCATGCTTCAATATTGAAATTTATGAACATTTCGAAAAGAGCTTTAAGAGTTGGGAAGAAGGTGGCTTAATAAGGATAATGTTGACTAAAGACAGGCCTGTATGGGTTAGCAAGAAACCACTCTTCGTTCATGCAAAGTAAACTGTTAGGCAGACCATGAGTTACACTTCTTTTCGGTGAATTAACTACCAACTATGTGATTGTATCATTTACTAGTGGGATGGTGGCCAGCTTTTGATGATAGATATCTTGGGAACAGATCTCCAGGTCTATCTTGGTCACACTTGAGAAAGACTTGATAATGGGAATAACTCCGATGACTCTGAGTTCCTTAAGAGATAATTCACTGCTGCTCTTCATGCTCAGTAAAAGAAATTTCAGTTAGTACAGAATTTTATGCTTCTGCGAATTTATATTCTTCAAGTTGCTAGGTCTTGTAAATGTCATCGTATTTAGGAACTTTCATTTTGGACTTCATGTCTATTGATTTCAAAACTGATACAGATATTGCAACTGCTTTACTCTCACAATTTAAAGAAGAATGTGGTTTCGACCCGGGTCTAGAAGCCTTTGCAATATTGGATCCAGTTCCGAGTGCGGGTTGGATATTTTCAAAGTTATTTATTGCTGGCCAATTTGTAGAAAAATTGTATCAAGGTAATATTAAGGAGATTGACAAATCTAAAGGTAAGAAGTTTTCAGACAGATTTGTTTTTTGGCTTGCAATTCAACTAAAAGAACATGGTTGCCGAGCTCAGATAAAATTATCTGCATAGTTTGAGAAAAAATTTTTATTGAAATTGTTACACCACTATTGGGTCCACAATACCCCTATAAAGGAACATGTCTTATTGCCAATTGTGGATAATCTAGGACGGAAACAGTTCGATTTAACAGTTTAACCTATTATCAATCCATGGATGAACCTAGAAGCAAGTTTTCTTGTATTTTGACAAACAATTACATCTCAATTTTTGGACGCCAAGGCATCCTGACACGCTCCTTACTCATTCTCAATAACTCAGCATAGAAATGGTTGTAGGAGGGGGTATACAACTAACTCATTCTTAATTGGGCAATACAAGTAAGAACGGATCCAAGTTACCTATGATGCATACCGCCCTTTCGGTACAGATGAATTTTGTGAGGATATTTTGACATATCACAATTTTCCCTTGACACTCATTTTGTTGATTGGCAATAGTTTTTATGTTGTTGTCCTTTGAAGGTGATTCACTAGATTCTGTAGCAGGTGTAACCTCAGAACTTGCGATGGTTTCCTCACTAGAGCCATATTCTGATGCAAAGGCCATCTCTGATCTCATGCCAAATAGAAAGGCTATCGTAAGCAGAGTCGCAAGAAGGACTACCACAGAAAGAGAAACTCTATTATTATTATTGTTCATAGTCTAGAATTATTTTTGATGTTATTTAGGAAATATTTAGGTTGAACTAATGAAAGAATTCTGTACTAATATTCTGTAGTTAGGTCTGGGCTCAAAAAGCTAGAATCCCAATTCAAATTTGTTTGCTACTAAATACATGAGTCTTAAATGAGTAATTCATTAAAGTTATCCATCATCTGGCACATCAATAACCGGGTTGATGACCAGTACCTTCGATTTTAATGAAATACAATCTCGCTATCACTTGGATATCAGTTCGCATTTGCAGGTAACACCTCTGAAGCCATATCTCCATGTCGAGATGGCAGATGAAGCCTTGGAGAGAACAATTGCATCTGTGTTTCGTACAGGAGAAGAGGTTAACAGAATATCGCAGAACAATTCATCGACCCGTGACAATGGAACACGACAAACACTCACGGGCGTGGGCAGCAGTCACACAGATTTAGGAAACGAGATAAGAGATCATCGACGTAATTTAATTGGGATGCTAGGATAGAATCGGTAGATTGTCCGGTCAACTAAGAGGTATTAGGCAAACCATTTTTTAAACCAGATATGATTTGTGATGATGAACCAAAGTAATTGTGTTCAAGCCTGTATGCCCTCTGACTTTGGCGCTAACGTCTTCTTCATACCTCCTGCGGAAGTTCCCAAGAATGTCGGGGCGTAAAATTGAAAATTGGATTCTAAGAATCAATAATTTCTATTGGCAGAGTTGCATTTGATGGGGAAAATATTACGTTACAGCCATGGCAGTATAATTCGTGAACCTGATACTTGGTATTTGGTATACTAGATGTAAAGACCACATACTTTGATGAGTGGCATAATGGGCATCCTAAGAATTTTTTATTCTGAGGATTTATCTTCGTTTTTTTCTTGGTATAATCGACACTCAACATTAGTTTTGTGTCAATTATGGATATAATGAGTAAGATTCTTATTCACTTATTACTTTTATTGAAACATTCAATATAATTAATTCGTAGTTTATTGATTCAGTATTTTTGTTAGTACTTGGCTGCAGCAAATAGTATACTTGAGCAGATGTTCAATTGGTCTTCAAAATATGAATCGAGTGAATTTCTTGGTTTCAACGACTCTAGAATTAAGATAATGAAATAAAAACAAAATAAAAGTGAATGGTTAATTTGTGCCAGTAATATTTTCTACGATGTCAGAAATGTTCTGTCCTAAAGCGAGTTTGGTTTCAAGGGTGTTCGAGATCGGGATCGCCTTCTCCCCATCTGTTAACATCGTCCTTGCTGTTATGTTGTTCAGTGACACATCCTCGAATGTAGTGGCAAGTTGTATTTCTCCTGATTGATTAAGTAAGAGAGGTTGAGGGAATGAAGTAGTCCTTAATAGAGTCTGATTGGCTGCATATACTTCCATTACTGCGTTAATAGGAGCATTGGTCATTGATGGATCTAGAGATGAGTATTTCAATAGCATCTTTACCTGGTTTCCTGGACTGTTCGTCAAGGGAACAAAGTGTGCGTAATCTAAGCTCTGTGATACGGTATTACTATTGTAGTCTGGTTCTGAAGCAGTGGCAGCAACCCTTTCGGCTTCTCGTGCAGCTTCCCGTTGCGAAGACGACACGTATCCTCGTTCTTGTTCTGGTTGTGTTGGATCTACTTGTCCAGCTACCGTCTGCTGGATCATGTTGGGAGCTGTAGGACCCACTATCATCAGAGCAACGATAGTCATAGCGATAGCAACAGAAGATTTATGGGATGAGGCTATTGTTGTTGTTATCGCATGCGATGTGGTTCTCAGGGATTCTATGATCATAGACTTTTGCAAAGTGTATTATTTCATCTGTATGCCCAGAAGGTATTTACTTGCGCCAGTTCAAATATCTTTACAACTGAATCCAGAAGTTTTTGGGTCGATATACTAGTGGTGGCTTAATAATTCTGCAGAATGTTATCTAATATATTCAACCTTCATGTAATTAAGGCAAAGTAAGCACTATCACTACTATCGTCAAACGCTCATGATAACGTTAGAACTAGCTAAAACAAAATTAAACGAGCTAAATGTTCTCATTAGATATCTGTCCTTCTTACAGAACAATGGATTTTCAGATCTGGGAAAGGGAAAAATACTAGGTCAAGTTCAACTCCTAAAGGAACTCATTAGCGAAGGGGGGGAACGCTCGGAATACAATGAGGAAATAAGTCAGGAGACGAGTTCGACATCCACTAACGAAGACGGAGCGAATACGAACAACTACAATACCGTTACTCCTACTCTTATCGGCGACGAAGTGGAAAAATATCTAAGAGTGTAAGGTTAGCCATTCAGCAATATGTTGTTGTCTGAAAAAGATGTTCTAGAATCTTTGGATTTCGACCTTAATTCAATTCTAATTCAAATTCTAATTCAAATTCAAACCCAAACTCATGAATCAGAGGGAATGTAATTCTGGGTTTCGGGAGAAGAGTCTATGCAGACAATGGGCGACAGCATTATGACCTCTCAACATTATCCAGAATGATTGCAGGAATTTTGTCTTTCATTTTCGAGTCAATTTAATGCGGAATGTACTAAATCTGAGTCGCCTTCCCTCTTTAGGCTTGATCCGATACGGTTCAATGTTTCGTGAATACATGATGCCCAAGTCAAGGCGTCCTTTAACTAACTTCCAAAATGGCTCTCGACAATCTTTATGATATCTTTGTGGATATCTTCTTTACTTCGAGCCGCATCAATAACTTCCCACTTCTCTTTTTCCGCCAAGGTCAAAAAGGCTTCTCTCACCCTTTCAATGAATTCCTTGTCATATACAAATCGATTCTTTTTCATGAGAGTACCTCGTTTTTCGGTGATTTGTACTGGCACATCAAGGATCAATGTCAAGTCAGAACGGGGCATATTTTCATCTAACGTAGAAAGCCATCCAGTTTCTAAGCCATTAACATACCCGTATACTATGTTACTTTGGTAGTAACGATTCATTATCACTAAATACCCATCATTAAGATGGAAATTGATCACATCTCTAATTTCATATCTATTTGCAGCGTAAAGAAGATGCAATACTTCCGGATTAGAAGGCATCTCTGCATAATTAAGGTATTTGTCTATTATCTTACCTAGATCCGTCTGATAGTCGGGGAGATCAAAATGAGCCGTGTTCAGATGCTTCTCTTTGCTCAAATAATGACTTAGCATCTGTGCCTGGGTAGTCTTGCCCGAATTTTCTATTCCTTCCAGCGTTATAATCTTCCCAGCCTTCTTCTTTGACATTAGGACTTCACTAGGACAGGCCACCTTTTACCTTTTCTCTTATAAGGAAAATCCAAAGAAAAGGTCAGACTATTGGACTGTCCTCGCCGCTGACCAGCAGATGTACAATTTACTCCATAGTTGCTAAATCTTTCAAAATCGATAGGGTTAAGGGGACCTTTGGTACGATGAAGCCTAGACAGGCGGCCTAAGAATTTGACCTTTCAATCATTCTATCAATTACTTTAGTCAAAATACTTGCATTCTAAATGAATAACAACGCTATTCTTCTTCTGGATCAAGGTCATCTTCTTCGATTTCCTCACTTTCAGAGTCTTGTAGTTCATGAACTTCTTCCTTGATCTCTTCTCTCGCTCCTTCCTCATCATCTTCAGTTTCAATATTCTTTGAATCCTCGATCATACAAGAGAATTACTTTTCTAAGATAAAAGCGTTCTAAGATACATTTAATGGTAAATTGGAAATGATTTGTGCATAATTGAAGGATCGTTTTATATTAACCTCCTAGATATTACACTTCACAAACAGGGAAATTGATTTGAATGAGTCAAGACAAGGAAGCAATGATAGTGTTAGCGCTTGGAATACTTTTTTGCCTGATGATCATTATTGCATCATATTCTACGGATCATTCTACAATTCAAATAGGTGACCAATGGAACGATGAAGGGGCAGCAATTCAGTATGGTTTAATACTGGTTGATCTAAAAGACTGAAAACAAAGATAATTTGCTAGGACTAGCCTCAGGATATCAATATATGCAATCTGTTTGAGGTTTTGAAAAATGAATTTTCCGGGCAGTATTGCTAAATTATTAATGTCAAGAATTTTTGTAGAACGATTTGTACTGGGATAGGCAGCGAAATCACCGCTCCGCTTTTTATTGGCATCATCTCTACTGCCAAAGCTCGCTATGTCAGAGCAAAACCTACGAACTCCCAAAGATATTTTTGCTTCTCAATTAGTTGTTCTGAAGATGTATATGCTTCCGCATTCTTAGCGACCTACAGACTAGCAGACTTTGTAATAGAATTCTACCTTATGAGTTCCTAATCCCTTAACTCGCTGGATCTTCCCTTCCTTTGTAAGGTATTTAATAGCATAACGCACAGTTCCTATATCTAGCCCTACTTCTTTTTCAATATGCCTAGTGGTAACTTGTCCGCTTTGCTTCTCGATGACTGAGTAGACAGATTTAATAAGCTCTCGGTTGGCGTTTTTTACACTCTGGTTATATCTGGCGAAATCATCAAGCGTTAGTATGTGCCACGCACTTATTTCAGAATTTACACTGGAGCGCTTGATCTGAATACTTTTTGGCATAAGCTATTGGAATTATAGAACATTTCTCTAAAAGTAATTAGTGTAAGATTTTTTACCTTGCGTAATAGATCATTCAACAAAATATTAATCAACTTAATTGAACTGACTGGACCTGAGACTCTCATTCATTACTCACATTATCATAAAAGGATACGATTCTGCGATTGAGGTGTATATTTCACCTGGGCAAAATTGACTTTAAGCAATTTTTGTAATTTAGGTGCAAGAGTATTTGAGTCTCTCCAATATCATGAGTGATAAGTAGACACTGGTCCACTGGCTTAGAGCTTAGTGAATGTGTGCAATTATACTTTCGTTTTATGAGAATTTTACTAGCATCAAGCTATACAAAATCTCCTAGTCTAACCTCACGTAACTGATTCTCAGCAGATTGTTTAAACTAAATACTCTGATCCTTATTTGGGTCATTTACTAATCACAAATAGCGATTCAATTAAGTTTCTACAATAACTGAAGGTCCTCATAAATACCATTGTCCCATTTGTTTGGTGTTGTTTAACCGGAGCCCGAAGATAGCGAGAAAACACATTGAAAACAAGGCATTGATACTAGAAGCAATTCGAGCCTATGAAACGCTGGGTGCAAGAGGTGGTGCTACCACTTTGAATGTAATGTATGAGGTGTATCTTTCATACGACCAAGCCCGGCACTATTTGATAGAATTACTTCAGGGTCGGATGGTAGAACATGATGTGGGTACAAAAAAATATATGGTTACTGAAAAAGGCATTCAATATTTGACAGCATATTATGATTTAGACAATATCGTCAATAACTGATACCTGTCGAAGCGGAGCAGAGCAAAGTAACTTATGATCCTAGCAAAGAGAACGTACTCCATTCGTGAAAGGCCATCAGGTGATTAGGCGTTCCTCCCCCTGAGTGATAAAGCCTCAAACATACCATTCACTTTCCTATTTGAGGAACAATACCCAATTATATAACTTCTACTGATGACCGTCTTTCTTGGATGAAAGTAAGACATAAGCAAAGTTATCATAAATGAACAGTTTAGACAAGGTATCGCATAGACTCATTATATAATAGTACAATCTCAAAATAGTCCACCTCTTTAATTTGGAATTTTAATGTAATGCACTAATCTTATAGTTTGAATGCAGCACTAGTAAAAAATTGAAGTAATTAGTCAAGTTTGAAAACCTGCCTTAGGACTGATAGACTTATTGAAATTGGATTGATACAATATTGCTATTACCAATCTTACAGAGTGTAAGGAATGATTCTTGTTACAATAAAAAGAAAGAAATGAAAAATGAATCTTCTCATCCTCTACTTTGGAAGAATAAAGTAAATATGGGTACTACATCAACAGGCCAACAAATGAGAATTAACGAATGCAGTTTTCAACAATTCTAACCCGTCCAATGAATTCTATGAGAGCCTGCTAAGGACTAGCAAAGCTCTCCAAAGCGATTCATTTCTGGTGGATTTATTATTCAAAATAGACCTCACTCAAAGATATAACGGGCAGGTCTTTGAAGAAATATTATTAAGATAGATAATCCATATTTCATCATTATTTGACTCCTAGTA
>Ga0209077_1000208_pt1 | contig 15323 bp, 9 predicted proteins | sample PPLLak1March2015_FD_187247 | JGI IMG/M metagenome (GOLD analysis project Ga0209077, IMG submission 187247) | Freshwater sediment microbial communities from Prairie Pothole Lake near Jamestown, North Dakota, USA - PPLs Lake P7 Core (1) Depth... | ecosystem: Environmental > Aquatic > Freshwater >... | reverse complement strand
AATCAGTAGCACGCGACGTTTGGTTGCCGCCAGACTGGCCGCAAGATTAACCGTGGTGGTGGTTTTCCCCACGCCACCTTTTTGATTTGTAATTGCGAGTATTTTTGCCATCACCCCACCTTAACCCACAGCTTCAATATTGATCGACCGCAACAAAACCAGATGCCGTTCGGCATCCAGGCCCGGTACCTTTAGCGGCTCTACGCCCAGTAACGCAACAGTGGCTGGCAGTCGGGTCAATTCCTCATGGGGGTAAATTCCTTTCATTGCCAACATCCGTCCCTTATCACCACACAAATGCAACGCCAAACTGGCGAACTCGGCCAAATCCGAAAATGCACGGGAAATCACTACATCGTATTTTACTTCCGGCCGCCAGGCCTCTACCCGGTCGCAGACGACCGTCGTGTTGTCCAGACCCAATTCCAGGCAGGCCTGACGAAGAAAACTGGTTTTCTTATGGCTGCTGTCCAGCAGGGTAACCTCTAGCGCCGGATTCGCCAGCGCCAGAGGGATTCCCGGCAGGCCAGGTCCGGTCCCGACGTCGATAACCCGGCGCCCGACGATATACGGCAAAACCGCCAGACTATCGAGCAAATGCTGGGTAACCATTTTTTCCGGCTCACGCACGGCCGTCAGGTTATAAACCTTGTTCCATTTCTGCATAAGTGCAACATAGTTCAACAAGCGCGATTGCGTCGCCACGTCTAAATCCAGGCCCATTTTCTCCAAGCCGCCGGCTAATTTTTCTTCCAGACTCATGCGCTTTTCTTGTCGTCACTAAGGCTCTGGCTACGTTTCAAGTGCACCAGCAGTACCGAAATCGCAGCGGGAGTCACCCCGGAAACCCGCCCGGCCTGCCCCAGCGTTTCTGGCTTGTGCTGGTTAAGCTTCTGCTGCACTTCTATGGATAGCCCATGCACCTCGCGGTAATCCAGGCTCAGGGGCAAAACCATGGCTTCGTAATGCTGGTGACGGGCAACCTCCTCCTGCTGACGCGCGATGTAACCCTGGTATTTGGCCTGAATCTCAACCTGTTCGGCCACCTTCGAATCTCCGACCCCCACACCAGCGCCCGGCAACGTCATCAAATCGGAGTAGCTGACATCAGGCCGACGCAACAAGTCCAATAACGAATATTCACGCTCAATGCCTTTTCCCAGAACCCTTTCCGCATCGTCCTGAGGCAACAACTTTGGGTTCACCCAGACGCTTTTCAGGCGCTCCTGTTCACGCGCGATAGCCTCGCGCTTTTCCACGAAGCTCTGCCACCGCGCATCATCGACCACGCCCAGCATTCGCCCCGCCTCGGTCAATCGCAGGTCGGCATTATCCTCGCGCAACATCAACCGATATTCGGCACGACTGGTAAACATCCGATAGGGTTCGACCACGCCACGGGTGATCAGATCGTCCACCATCACTCCGAGGTAAGCTTGATCCCGGCCTGGATACCAAGCTTCTTTTCCCTGTGCCGACAACCCGGCATTGATACCCGCCAGGATTCCTTGCGCGGCAGCCTCTTCATAGCCCGTTGTGCCATTGATCTGGCCCGCAAAGAATAAGCCTTTTATGGTTTTGGTTTCCAATGAGTGTTTCAGCCCGATCGGGTCGAAAAAATCATACTCGATCGCGTAGCCAGGCCGCGTAATATGCGCATTTTCAAAGCCTTGTATCGACCTAACCAGTTCCACCTGCACATCGAAAGGCAAGCTGGTAGAGATCCCGTTGGGATAAATTTCGTGGGTACTCAACCCTTCCGGCTCAACGAAAATCTGGTGCGAGTCCTTGCCGGAAAAACGCATGATCTTGTCTTCGATAGACGGACAATAGCGCGGCCCCACCCCCTCGATCACGCCAGTGTAAAGCGGCGAGCGATCGAGCCCGCCACGAATGATGTCGTGAGTACGCAGATTGGTCTGAGTAATCCAGCACGGCAACTGATGTGGGTGCTGTTCAGCAGAACCGAGGAAGGAAAATGCCGGCGCCGGGTCGTCGCCGGGTTGCTCCACCATCACTGAATAATCCAGGCTGCGACCGTCGATGCGGGGTGGAGTGCCCGTTTTGAAGCGCTTCACCGGCAATTTAAACTCGCGCAAGCGTTGCGCCAGGGTGATCGAAGGGGGGTCGCCGGCGCGCCCAGCCTGGTAATTCGATTGACCGACATGAACCAGGCCCGCCAGGAACGTGCCTGCGGTCAACACCACGGACCTGGCCTGAAAGCGCAAACCCAGTTGAGTAACCACGCCCACCACACGGTCTTGCTCTAGAATCAGGTCGTCTACCGCCTGCTGGAACAACCACAGGTGGGGTTGATCCTCCAAGCGACCCCGGATCGCCTGCCGATAAAGAACGCGGTCTGCCTGTGCACGCGTCGCACGCACAGCCGGGCCCTTGCTGGAATTGAGGATGCGAAACTGGATGCCCGCTTCATCTGTCGCCGCAGCCATGGCCCCACCCAAGGCATCGACCTCCTTTACTAGGTGGCCCTTGCCAATACCGCCGATCGAAGGATTGCACGACATCTGACCAAGCGTTTCAATGTTATGCGTCAACAACAACGTTTTCAGACCCATACGAGCCCCGGCCAGCGCAGCCTCTGTTCCGGCATGGCCGCCGCCGATCACAATGACATCAAATTGGGAGGGATAAAGCATGATCAACCGGGAGTGCAAAATGAGTGCGAATCATAACCCAAAATAGTTATTGTTTCACGTGAAACGCTATTTTCCGATGCAGAAACGGGAAAATATCTCGCCCAACAAATCGTCTGGAGTAAATTCACCGGTGATACTGGAGAGCGCGTTCTGAGCCAATCGGAGCTCCTCAGCAAAAACCTCTACCCGCCCTTCGCACTTCGCCGCCAAAGTCATGCACTCCTTGGCCACACGCAACGCGCTCAAGTGGCGCTCACGCGCCATGAATACCCCCTCGCCGCCAGTCCGCCAGCCAACAACCCGCAGCAAGTGATCGTGTAGCAAGCCAATTCCCGCACCCGTTTTGGCCGAAAGGTAGATATCCACCTCCGCCCCCTCAACAACTGTACTAGGTTCCTGCCCCAGTAGATCCACCTTGTTGAATACCCGCAGCAGCGGCAGGCCGGGCGGCAGTTTGGCAATAATTTCCAGGTCGGTCGGCGCAATCCCTTTCACCGCATCGATCAGGAGCAACGCCACGTTAGCTTGCTCAATCGCACTCCAGGTACGGGCAATGCCTATTTTCTCGACCTCATCATCAGTGTCCCGCAGCCCTGCGGTGTCGATAAAATGCAGCGCAACGCCTTCAATCTCAATATGCTGGCGGATAGCATCACGGGTCGTTCCCGCCACAGGGGTGACGATCGCCACCTCCTCTCCCGCAAGTTGGTTAAGCAAGCTGGATTTGCCCACATTAGGCTGCCCGATGAGAACAATGTGCAAGCCTTCGCGCAGCAGGCTGCCCTGAGTTGCCTGACGGAATACTTTATCCAGCTGAGAGTCGATGGCAGCTAGTTGGCTAAGTGCATTGGACTCCTCGAGAAAATCAATTTCCTCTTCCGGAAAGTCCAAGGTTGCCTCCACCAGCATGCGCAAGTTGATCAGCGCATCCACCATTTGGTGGATAACATGGGAAAACTCCCCGCGTAGCGAGCGCATTGCGGTTTTGGCTGCCTCCGCGGTGGCCGCATCAATCAGGTCAACGACACTTTCGGCCTGAGCCAAATCCATCTTGTCATTGAGAAAAGCGCGCTGCGTAAACTCACCGGGTTCCGCCGGGCGCGCACCCAATTCCAGACAACGGCCCAGCAAGCTGTGCAACACCGCGTCACCTCCATGACCCTGCAATTCGAGAACGTCCTGGCCTGTATAAGAATGGGGTCCGGGAAAATACAGCGCAATCCCTTGATCGATCGCCTCCCCATCCGCCGTCAGAAAATTACTCAGGGTAGCGACACGGGGGGCCGGCAGTTTCCCCAGAAGCTTCTGGACGAACACAATCAGGTGATCCCCAGAAACACGCACCACGCCGATGCCGCCACGCCCATGAGCCGTGGCAATTGCGGCGATGGTATCAGTGTTTACCATGCCCCTTGGCAGCGGCTTTTTCCTGCTCGACACCATGAGTGACATACCATTGCTGTGCGATCGACAGCACGTTATTCACCACCCAATACAAGACCAGGCCGGCGGGGAAGAAAAAGAAGAAAACGCTGAAAGCAACCGGCATGATCATCATTACCTTGGCCTGAATAGGATCGGGTGGCGTTGGGTTAAGCTTGGTCTGGATAATCATGGTGACGCCCATCACGATCGGCAGGATGTAATAGGGGTCGGGAGAGGATAAATCGTTAATCCACAGCATGAATGGTGCCTGGCGCATTTCGACGCTGTTCAACAGCGCCCAGTAAAGCGCGATAAAGACAGGAATTTGCACCACGACCGGCAGACATCCGCCCAGCGGATTGACCTTTTCTGTCTTGTATAGCTCCATCATGGCCGTATGCATTCGCTGGCGGTCGTCGCCATATTGCTCCTTAAGTTTTTGCAGCTTGGGGCCAAGAACACGCATTTGCGCCATGGAGCGATAACTCTTTGCGGACAACGGATAGAAAACCAGCTTGATCAGGACCGTTAGCAAGATGATCGCCACACCCCAGTTTTGAACCAGCTTGTTAAGCCATGCCAAGACCCAGAATAGCGGTGCCGAAATCACGGTCAAAATGCCATAATCAACGACCAGGTCAAGCCCTGGCGCAACCTTGCTCAGATGATCCTGCTCCTGTGGCCCAGCGTAAAGGGGTACAGTTATTTTTTTAGTAATCCCAGGCTCTATCGACCCGACGGGCAGAACCACGCCTACGTTGTAAAGATCATCACCAAGCTTCTTTGCATAATATTCACGCGGCTGATCATTCGCGGGCAACCAGGCGCCAAGGAAATAAAGCTGGATCATGGCAACCCAGCCGTCATTACTTTGCTTGGGATAGCTCGCCTTATTCTCCTCGATCTCCGAAAAAGCGATCTTCTGGAATTTTTCTTTATCGGTATAGACCGCTGGGCCGGTATAGGTCGATATAAAATATGAATCTCCGATGGGTGGCCGACCATTTCTTACCAACTGGAAATAAGAATGGGGCTCAATTCGAGCCGTACTGCCATTGTGGATTTCGTATGTCACATCAACCACATAGCTATCCTTGCGAAAGGTGAACACCTTATCTACCTTGATACCATTCGCACCCGCCCAAGTTAGCCTCACCGATAATTCATTCGACCCGTCCACGAGTTGGTACTGCGTTGTCGCTGCAGTAAACAGGGTTTTGTGTGTTGGCAAATCACTGCCTATCAGGCCTGATTGAGCAATGTAGGGTTGTTTAGGGTCATCTTCCAGCAAAACGAAATTTTTGCTTTTATCCTGGGTATCATGATGCTTTAGTAGCTCCAACCTACGTACGTCACCACCAAGGGTGTCGATTTCCGCATAAACCAGATCTGTTTGTATCTTTACCCGCTCTCCTGTTTGCAGCGGCCCGCCTGAATCCTTGGCCGGCGTATCAACAGCGTGTACCGTGGGCGCAGGCGTTTGATCAACACCGTCTTTTTGGTGAACGATTTGGCCAACTGGGACTGGGTGCTGTTCCTTTTGCCATGCATCCCATAACATTAAAATGGAGAAGGAAAATACAATAAAAAGTATCAGACGTTGGGTGTCCATATTGCCTCAATCATAATTAGGGTATCGGATCATATCCGCCCGGATGCCGGGGGTGACAGCGGCAAAGTCTTTTTATTCCAAGCCAACTGCCCTTGAAAGCACCGAACTTGACTAATGCCTGGCAAGAATATTCGGAACAGGTCGGGGTAAATCGGCAACTTGGCCCAAGCAAGGGACTAATCAAATATTGGTAAGCCCGAACCACAGCGATCAACAAACGCTTCATTGTCTTTGCACCAACCTTTTTTGCAAGTTATCCACCAGACGCAAGAACTCTTCTTCTACCTGATGGAACTCATTCCCGCTAAAGCTCTTGTGCGCCAGAACAACAATATCCAAACGGTCGAACAGGTTCTGACGTCGCCGGAAAATTTCTCGCAAACTGCGCTTGATGTAATTCCTGGATACCGCATGAGCTGCCGTTTTTTTCCGAATAATCCCGGTAAATCGCGGGAAATCAAGCTCATTCGGTTTAACTAGTACGCGCAGGTATTCACCAAAAACCTGACATTTAAATGAAAAAACGGATGAAATGTCATCCGTTTCTTTTAAGCGTTTGCTTTTCTGAAAAGCATGGGTAGCAGGCACTGCTAAACAAAACTATACGCTGAGTTTCGCCCGGCCCTTGGCGCGACGCGCTCTAATCACGGCGCGACCGCCGCTGGTTTTCATCCTCGCACGGAAACCATGTGTGCGTTTACGTTTGACAACTGAAGGCTGATAAGTCCGTTTCATTTTGTTACCCCAAAAACTCGTTTAGCTAAAACGCGCAATTAGACTATCTTTAAGGTGTTATTGTCAAATGATATTTATATTCCCGCCCTGTGGATAAGTTTATCCAAAAAGAATAGAATGCCAAATTGCTGTTGGGTTCTCCAGGCTCTTGCCGCCTAACCGAAACAACTCCAACGAATATTTTATGGAAGCTTTTTGGATTACCCAATGGACAGTTTTTGGCTTGATTGCATAAATAGATTTAAAGAAGACTTGCCCCCCCAGCAATTTAACACTTGGATCAAGCCGCTCAAGTTCGACGCCTCGGACGGTACTCCCCGGCTAATTGCACCCAACCGCTTTATCCTGCAGTGGATTAAAGATAAATTCCTGGATCGCATTGAAGAAATGGCTGAAGCCCATTTCTCCGAACCTGTGTCCCTAGTGCTTTCCCTGCCTGACACTCCAGAAATCAACCCGGCACAACCTGCAATAGTCGCAACGCCAACACCCGCGCGACAAAATTCAAAGCCTGATCAATCTCGCCTCAACCCCCTGTTCACTTTTGCCAATTTTGTTACCGGCAAAGCAAACCAGCTTGCTCGGGCTGCTGCAATACAAGTCGCAGAAAATCCCGGCACTGCCTACAACCCGTTGTTTGTCTACGGTGGGGTAGGGCTAGGCAAAACCCATTTAATCCAAGCCATCGGTAACTTGGTTCAGGAACAGAATAGCAAGGCAAAAATCAGCTACCTGCATGCAGAACGCTACGTTTCAGACGTAGTCCGCGCTTACCAACATAAAGCTTTTGACGATTTCAAGCGCTATTACCATTCTCTGGATTTGCTGTTGATTGATGACATTCAATTCTTTGCCGGCAAGAATCGTACACAAGAAGAGTTTTTTTACGCTTTTAACGCATTGATCGAAGCACACAAACAGGTAATCATTACCTGTGATACCTTTCCCAGGGAAATTGCGGGTATGGAGGATCGCCTAATATCTCGCTTCGGTTGGGGATTAACCGTTGCGATAGAGCCCCCTGAACTGGAAATGCGCGTAGCAATCTTGTTAAAGAAAGCTCGAGCCGAAGAAATAAAATTACAAGAAGAAGTCGCTTTCTTTATCGCCAAACAGATCCGCTCCAATGTCCGCGAACTGGAAGGCGCACTAAAACGTGTTCTCGCCTATTCTCGATTTACAGGACATCCAATTAGCCTGGAGTTGGCCAAAGAGGCGCTCAAGGATTTACTCGCTGTTCAAAATCGTCAGGTATCACTGGATAATATTCAGAAAACCGTAGCGGATTACTATAAAATCAAAGTTGCTGAAATGTTCTCTCCGAAACGCTCCAGGAACGTAGCTCGACCACGGCAAGTTGCTATGGCACTTGCAAAAGAGTTAACGCAATTAAGTTATCCGGAAATTGGCGATGCCTTCGGAGGGCGTGACCACTCAACGGTAATTCATGCATGTAAAAAAATTATAGAACTAAAAAGTTCAGACCCCACAATTAACAGGGATTTTGAAATCTTATTGCAAATTCTACGTAGCTAATCATGTGGATTCAATGTGGATAAATTGCTATTACGTAATAGCTTCATTTTTTAGCACCATTTAGTCCACAAATCTCAGCAAGGTTACCCACAAGCTTTTAGGATAATTATCCTATTGATTAATAGAAAATAATATCAACTATACCGATAATTGGTCCGGCTTATTATTAGTTCTAGGAATATATATATGTTATTAATTCAAACAAACAGAGATGCGCTATTAAAACCGCTTCAATGCGTAATTGGAATTGTAGAACGGCGGCATACTCTTCCTATTCTTTCTAATATTCTTATTGAAAAGAACGGGGAAAATCTTTCAGTTATTGCTACGGATCTGGAAATACAAATTACTGCTACATCTATTTGTAAAGAGGAATTTCCCAATTTTTCAGTAACAGCTTCAGCAAAAAAACTTCAGGATATCTGTCGAGCTTTTCCTGATGATTCCCAAATTTCATTGGAAAAAGATGATTCACGACTGCAAATAAAAGTGGGAAAAAGCCGTTTCAATCTTCAAACACTTCCTGCGAATGATTTTCCCAAATTAATCCCTTCAGGCGAAAATCGTTCCTGTTTAAAAACAACCCAGAAGACTCTGAAAAATTTACTCCATTTTGTTCAGTATGCAATGGCACAGCAAGATATACGCTATTATCTGAATGGCTTGTTGTTAGTAGTAGAAAGTAAATTACTTAGGGTTGTGGCAACAGACGGACATAGGCTTGGTATGGCTTGCTCCCCGATGGAAAACGAACGAGAAGTTTCAGAAGGATCAACCTATGAAGTGATATTACCGAGAAAAACTGTCATAGAGTTGACCAAACTGCTAAGTGATAGCGATGACGAAGTAACGATTGAAATTGGTCAAAACCAAACCCGGTTTTCTTTCTCCAATATAATTTTAGTATCAAAAATTGTAGAAGGTAAGTTCCCCGATTTTAATCGAGTAATTCCTGCTGATTACCAGAACCACATTCAGATTGATCGTATACACCTGTTACAATCCTTGCAGCGCGCATCCATTCTTTCCAACGAAAAATTTCGCGGTGTAAGATTGGTATTGACTCAAAATAGTCTGCGCATAATTTGTAACAATAATGAGCAGGAAGAAGCACAAGAAGAAATCGAAGTTAGTTATACTGGGGAGCCACTGGATATTGGCTTCAACGTCAATTACTTGCTGGATGTACTTACTAATCTAAGCAACAACTCTATTATTCTCTCATTCGGTGACGCCAACAGTAGCGGACTTTTCACTATACCTGCTAATGAATGTTTTAAGTATGTTGTCATGCCAATGCGTATTTAAATTAAAATTGTTTCACGTGGAACCCATAAATAATGTCTGAATATACTTCCGATAGCATCAAAATACTGAAGGGGCTGGAAGCCGTTCGTAAGCGGCCCGGCATGTACATTGGAGATACTAGCGACGGTTCGGGCTTGCACCATATGGTGTTTGAGGTGGTGGACAATGCTATTGATGAAGCGCTTGCCGGGCACTGTAACGAAATAAAAGTAGTTATTCATCCGGATAATTCCATCAGCGTCCACGACAATGGCAGAGGAATCCCCACAGGAATCAAGGACGACGACGAATTCAAGCGGTCTGCCGCAGAAATCGTAATGACTGAATTGCATGCGGGGGGGAAATTCGATAGCAATTCATACAAGGTTTCCGGGGGCTTGCATGGCGTAGGCGTCTCCTGCGTGAATGCCCTTTCAAAATGGCTAAAATTGACTATTCGTCGTGATGGGCAAACACATTCCATGGAATTCCGTTGTGGCGTCGCTGTTGAGCCACTAAAACTCGTTGGGCAGACTGAAAAACATGGCACGGATGTGCATTTTTTAGCAGATGAAGAGATTTTTGGTTTAGTTGAATTTCATTATGAGATTCTGGCAAAGCGCTTGCGCGAACTGTCTTTCCTCAACAATGGAGTACATATTGAACTTATCGACCAGCGCACAGGAAAAAGCGATAACTTTGCTTTCAGTGGCGGGGTAAAGGGGTTTGTTGAATATGTAAACCGCAGTAAAGCTGTCCTGCACCCCAAAGTTTTTTATGCAATGGGCGAAAAAGATGGAATGACCGTGGAAGTGGCAATGCAGTGGAATGATTCCTATCAGGAATCAGTTCAATGTTTTACTAATAACATTCCACAGCGCGACGGAGGAAGTCATTTAACGGGCCTGCGTAACGCAATGACGCGCACATTAAATACGTATATAGAACAAAGTGAACATGCAAAAAAAGCAAAGGTAGAAACTGCCGGAGATGATATGCGAGAGGGATTAACATGCGTATTGTCGGTAAAAATTCCGGACCCCAAATTTTCATCACAGACCAAGGAAAAACTCGTTTCATCCGAAGTAATGCCGGTAGTGCAGGAAATCGTTTCTGCAAAACTGGCAGAATATATGCTCGAAAACCCGAACGATGCAAAAATTATTTGCGGCAAAATTGTCGATGCTGCGCGTGCGCGTGAAGCCGCCCGCAAAGCTCGTGAAATAACCCGCCGCAAAGGTGTATTGGATGGCATGGGCCTACCAGGAAAGTTGGCTGATTGTCAGGAAAAAGACCCAGCATTGTCGGAACTTTACCTAGTAGAGGGCGATTCTGCTGGCGGTTCAGCTAAGCAGGGAAGGGATAGGAAATTTCAGGCTATTCTCCCGCTAAAGGGAAAAATTCTAAATGTCGAGCGCGCCCGCTTTGATCGTCTGGTGTCATCCCAGGAAATAGCAACTCTAATCGTTGCTTTGGGAACCGGGATCGGCAAGGATGAATACTCTGCAGAGAAACTGCGCTATCACCGCATCATCATCATGACTGATGCGGATGTAGACGGTTCCCATATACGCACTTTATTGCTTACTTTCTTTTACAGGCAGATGCCGGAACTAGTGGAACGGGGTCATATCTATATTGCTCAGCCACCATTGTATAAAGTTAAACATGGTAAACAGGAACGTTACCTGAAAGATGACCATGAGTTGAAACAATATATGCTGCAAATGGCGTTGAGTGAGGCCGAACTAGTCACAGAAAGTGGAAAAGAGCCAATCAGCAAGGCAGCGCTGGAGGAAGTGGCCAAAGAGTTCCTGCTGGCCGAAGCTATCGTCGAGCGCTTGAGCCGCATTATCGCGGAGCCCATACTCTACGCGCTGCTTAAAAATATCGAGCTTGATCTGAAAGATATTGCTTCCGCGAATAAGAGTGCGGAGCAGCTTAAGCAAGCTTTGGCTAACGACCAATATACTGTTTCGGCTTACTTCGATGAATCAACGGAAAGCTGCCGCCTGAAAATCAGCAAGATGGTGCACGGTAATCTGCAGATCAGCTATCTCGACCGGGATTTCCAGCAAAGCGGCGACTATGTTCAGCTGTTGAAAACAGCGCAAGTGCTGCATGGTTTGCTGAAAGAAGGGGCAAGTATCAAGCGTGGAGAGCGATCCCAGCCTGTTAGTGAGTTCAAGGCCGCAATGGACTGGCTGCTAGAGGAGGTTAAACGTGGCTTGGGCATACAGCGCTACAAGGGTCTGGGCGAAATGAATCCTGGACAGCTGTGGGAAACGACCATGGATCCCCAGGTAAGGCGGCTACTCAGAGTGCAGATTGACGATGTGATTGCTGCGGATGAGATATTTACCACCTTGATGGGTGACCAAGTTGAGCCGCGGCGTGCTTTTATCGAAACAAATGCACTTGGAGCAAGAAACCTCGATATCTGATAAAGCTGTGCTGTGCCAGAAATAATTAGACTAGAACAAAGATAGTTAGAATGAAATTGCAGAAATAATTAGAATGGGCCCCAAACGGGGCCCATTCTTTTGTATCTGGGTAAGGAGAAAAAGGTTGAAGCGAGCTTAATTATGTCTTTTGATCGTATTTTGTAGCGAAGGCGAAGAAGCTCCCTTAAAAATCCCTGCATGAATTGATGAGACTGCTCTGTCTACACTATGGATAAGATCGGACAGGGAATAGTTTTTTTCTTGTAACAACGAAACGTTCAGATAAAAGCCTTTCTTAACTTCGGTATACGGTTGCTCTCTTTGTGCTCGAATCATGGAAAAAGAAACAGGCACATTTCTAACTTTCCAATTCGTCTTCGAAATCTGATTGAGAAGGCAAGTGACTTAATAGAAAAAGATCGCTTACGTTCGTCACTAAAGGGAAAGCTACAGGAAGCAAAACAGATTTATTATTTTGACCGTTCCAAGAAGGAATAAGATAATAACGGCCCGTTTAATGAAGACTCATGCCGAATAGATATAGTTTTCTTATGCGATGGGATTTAAACTGTAATCGTTAACCCAATTTGTTGAAGAAAACGATGATTTTGATGAATGTTGCAAATTAGGTTGCACCTCTGCAACATATTCTGCAACATTATTTAAATAGGCACTGGTCGAAAATCCAATCAAGCAATCGATAGTGATTTCACACCTTTTTTGTTGCTGATTTGAAAAACCGGCTATAGTATTCATTCTAACGAATTCTGAATTTGATGCCCTCTAGTCCAGCCAATTCGTGTTTGCTAGCCGTTTATAGGAACAATAAATAATATGTATCTTATTGAATCTTATGAACAGGCGGTCTAATTATTTATGGCAAAGCACAAAGCCCAACCAAGATGGGACATCTTTAGCGCCGTAGTCGATAATTACGGTGACATTGGCGTCTGCTGGCGGCTCGCCCGCCAACTGGCTACCGAGCACGGCCTAAGAGTTCGTCTCTGGACGGATGACCTGATCAGCTTTCAAAAGATTAATCCAGAAATCAACCCGCGCTTGCCAGTACAGCTTTCCCGAGGAGTGGAAATAAGGCAATGGGTTGAATCCAACTTGGCCGTTGAGCCGGCGGATGTAGTAATAGAAGCCTTCGGTTGTGAGCTGCCAGCCGAATATGTAGTCGCAATGTCGAAGAGCGGGCGCAGGCATGCCTGGGTAAACCTCGAATATCTTAGCGCCGAAGAGTGGGTAGATAGCCATCACGGCCTTCCCTCCCCTCACCCCAGATTTACTCTTATCAAGTATTTCTTTTTTCCGGGATTTGCTCCAAGTACGGGAGGCTTGCTGGTTGAAAAACCCTGGCTGGAGCAGCGGGCCATTTTCCAGGCAGACGAACAATTACGTGCAGATTTCTGGCGGGAACTGGGCATTCCGGCAGCAGAAAAAAACGAAATCCGTATTTCCCTGTTTTGTTACGTCAATAATTCAGCGATGAGCCTCTTTTCTGCTTGGTCTAAAGGCGCCATACCTGTCGTGTGCCTGATCCCGGAAGGGGTGGCAATGAAAGAAATCTCCATTTTTTTTGGGGAACCCCATCAGGAAACGGGGAACCTTTTCACAAAAGGGAGTCTTATTGTCAGGGTTTTGCCTTTTCTGGAACAGGATAATTACGATAAGCTTTTATGGGCCTGCAATTTCAATTTCGTACGAGGCGAAGATTCTTTTATGCGCGCCCAGTGGGCTGCGCGGCCCATGGCTTGGCAAATATATCCTCAGGAAGCTGGAGCGCATTGGCCAAAATTGAAAGCTTTTCTGGATCGTTATTGTGCCGATTTGCCTCAATCAACGGAGGCAGCACTGAGTGCTTTTTTCAAAGCGTGGAACGGAGATGTCTCGGGAACCCCAAATTGGGAAAGCTTATGGAGGCACCGCGCCACATTGGAAAAACATGCCCAAGAATGGGCAAACAGTCTGATAAAAAAAGAAGATTTGACTACAAAGCTAGTAAACTTTTGTAATAATAAGTTAAAATAATCGGCTTTGATCCGCCCAACATTTAATATTCTGCAGGAAGAACCATGAAAACCGCACAAGAAGTCCGCCCAGGCAACGTAATCATGATCGGCAATGACCCTATGGTGGTCCTTAAAGCCGAGTACACCAAATCTGGCCGCAACGCGTCCGTGGTCAAGATGAAAATGAAGAATCTCCTAACCGATTCTCCCAGCGAGGCTATATACCGGGCTGACGATAAATTTGAGGTGGTGCAGCTCGAGCGCAAGGAAGTGACTTACTCATACTTCGCCGACCCGATGTATGTCTTCATGGATGCCGACTACAACCAGCATGAAGTTGAACAGGAAAATCTTGGCGATGCCGTTAACTACCTTGAAGATAGCATGCCTTGCGAAGTGGTTTTTTACAATGATAAAGCGATTTCTGTTGAATTGCCCACTACCGTGGTACGTGAAATTGTTTACACCGAACCCGCGGTACGCGGCGATTCATCCGGTAAAGTGATGAAACCGGCAAAGGTCGCCACCGGTTTTGAGTTGCCGGTTGCGCTGTTTTGCGAAATTGGCGACAGAATCGAAATTGATACCCGAACCGGGGAGTTCAAGCGTCGCGTCGCAGCTTGATGACCAGAAAAAAGAAGTAGCGGAGCAATAAAAAAGGGGCCATCTTGGCCCCTTCTTTTCATATGTAACAACCGGTTATTCGTCCGCAGCAGCAACTGGCTCGGTATAACCACATTCTTTTTGCGGACAAACTTTTTCCGTGCCGCGACGTTTGGTCGTTTTGATGGTTAGCACCGGCCAGTTGCACTTAGGACAAGGCTCGGCGACGGGAGGGTTCCAGACCGCATATTTACAATCCGGGTACGTGTTGCAAGAATAAAACAGTTTACCGTAGCGGCTCTTACGCTCGATCAGGCTGCCTTTTTTGCACTCTGGACAGGTTACCCCCGTATCCTTGGGCTTCTCCAGAGGTTCTAGGAACTTGCACTTAGGATAAGCCGAGCAACCGATGAACTTGCCGTATGCGCCGGATTTAACGTGTAGAGGGCTTTCACATTTCGGGCACAGGCGGCCTTCCACTACTACCGGCTCGTCCGGCTTGACCTCGCCGTCCATGCTACGGGTAAAGTCACATTCAGGATAACCGCTGCAACCAACGAATTTCCCGCGCTTTCCTAGCCGTACGGACAGTGGTTTGCCGCATTTTGGGCAGGCCTCATCGAGCTGCTCATGAGTAAGATCCTTGCGCTCGATATTCTTCTTTTCTTCGATCTGTTGGCTGAAACCCTTCCAGAAATCCGCCAGTACCGGTATCCACTCTTTTTCGCCGGTAGATATGATATCCAGCTGGTCTTCTAGTTTTGCGGTAAAGTCATAATCGACGTAGCGCGTAAAATGCTCGGTCAGGAATTTATTGACTACCGAGCCTACGTCCGTGGGGAAAAACCGCTTTTTGTCGAGGTTTACGTATTCCCGCGCCTGTAGGGTAGAGATAATGCTGGCGTAAGTTGACGGGCGGCCAATCCCATGCTCTTCCAGATCCTTGACCAGACTGGCTTCCGTATAGCGGGGTGGCGGTTGGGTAAAGTGCTGCTCGCCGTATAGTTTG
>Ga0209077_1000207_pt1 | contig 15380 bp, 13 predicted proteins | sample PPLLak1March2015_FD_187247 | JGI IMG/M metagenome (GOLD analysis project Ga0209077, IMG submission 187247) | Freshwater sediment microbial communities from Prairie Pothole Lake near Jamestown, North Dakota, USA - PPLs Lake P7 Core (1) Depth... | ecosystem: Environmental > Aquatic > Freshwater >... | reverse complement strand
CTCGGGCACAAAACTTAATTCTTCTGCCGGTCGCGAGTCTGGCGCCAGCTTGTTGAGAATTAAGCATTATGTCCCCGAAATTAACGCACATGACCTATTCGGCAGCTGAAACACGATACGACTCCATACTTTATCGGCGATGCGGGAGGAGCGGGCTGCAATTGCCGGCGATCTCGCTGGGTCTCTGGCACAACTTCGGAGGAGTGGATAACCTGGAGAGCTCGAGGGCGATCCTGCTGCGCTCCTTCGATCTCGGAATCACGCATTTCGACCTCGCCAACAACTACGGCCCTCCGCCGGGTTCCGCCGAAGAGACGTTTGGGCGAATCTTCAGTCAAAACCTCAGAAGCTACCGCGACGAGTTGATCATCTCGAACAAGGCAGGTTACAGGATGTGGCCGGGACCATATGGCGAATGGGGTTCGCGCAAGTACCTGGTCTCGAGCCTCGATCAAAGCCTGCGACGGATGGGTCTCGAGTATGTGGACGTCTTCTATCACCACAGGCCTGACCCGGACACTCCACTCGAAGAGACCATGGCTGCCCTTGACCACATCGTGCGGAGCGGAAAAGCCCTTTACGCGGGCGTCTCGAACTACGACTCCGACCTTACGGCAAGGGCCGCTGCACTGCTGAAAGAGCTGGGCACGCCGTGCCTGATCCATCAGCCGGCGTACAGCATGTTCAGGCGCTGGATTGAACCGGGCCTGCTGGAGGTATTGCGAACCGAAGGCATTGGCTGCATCGCCTTCTCGCCGCTTGCGCAGGGACTGCTGACCAACAAATATTTCGTGGAGATCCCGGCCGGATCCCGCGCCGCGAAGCCGCACGGCTTTCTGAGACCGGAGCACATCACCAACGAGAGGCTCGCGCAGGTGAGGGCGTTGAACGATCTGGCTTGCAAAAGGGGCCAGTCGCTGGCCCAAATGGCGATCGCCTGGGTGCTGAGGCACCCGGAAATGACGTCCGCTCTGGTCGGGGCGAGCTCGGTAGCCCAGGTTGAAGAGAACCTGAAGGCACTGGATAACCTGAGCTTCACGGCGGACGAACTCGGCTGCATCGATCGAATCGTAGGACAACCGGAATGACGACTTAAGGAGGAGACCATGGACAGTATGACGCGCGACAAGAAGATAGCTCAGCTGGAGGAGTTGCCGGGCTTGGTTGAGGCAACGGTCAAAGGGCTGGAAGGAGCTGTCCTTGATAGTCCGTATCGAGCCGGCGGCTGGACGGCGAGGCAGCTGGTCCACCACCTGGCTGACTCGCACATGAACGCCTTCATCCGGTTCAAGTTGGCGATCACCGAACAGCAGCCGACGGTCAAGCCATACGATCAGGACGAGTGGTCGAAGCTACCCGACTCGGTTGGGTTCCCCGTCGATGCATCTCTGCAGGTCTTGCGCGGCGTCCACGTCCGGCTGGTGCAGCTGCTGCGCTCCCTCCCCGAGGAATCGTGGTCCCGCACCGTCGTGCACCCGGAAAGGGGCAGACTATCCCTGGATGATCTCCTGGAGATCTATGCGGGACACGGCCTCAAGCACGTGGAGCACATGCGAAAGGCAATCGAAGCCGCTGCCCACTGACGACTGACAACTGAGAGAAGGTGTGAAAGAATCGAGAGACGAGGCGAATGTACGTCTTCGACCCCCAGGGGGTCGAAATGCGGTCTGACGATTTTTTCACACCTTCTGACGACTGACGACACTGCTCACCCCCAGGGCCCGGTCGGCGACCCCGTGGTCAGTGGCCAGTTGGCAGTGGGCAGTTGGCAGTGGGCAGCGGGCAGTGCGCAGTGGGCAGTGCGCAGTTGTCAGTCGTCAGTCGTCAGTTGTCAGTCGGTTTGGAGGACGCGATCACAAGTCTCTCTCGTGCGCGTGCGCTACTTTTATTGACACGGGTGGAGGTAGCCTCTAATATTGGCCGCAGTTTACGAAGGAGACAGCAAATGGCGGCAACAAGCGACGAGAAGATCGTGTCGGACGTGAAAGCCTGCCGTGAATCGCTGAACGAGATCCGGGGCCGATTGAGCAGTTCCGTGGACCATTTCCAGGCGCAACTCGGGGAGCTGCGGGATTCACTCGGAAAAGTACAGCAATTTCAGGCGGACCTACAAACTCAGTTGGCTCGCATTCAGCAAAGCTCTACTCGGCTGGAGGAAGATGCGCGAACAGCGCAGGACTTCGGCATCGGGCTGGCTGACATGGAGGCGACTCTTCAGAAACTCGAAGAAACCGCTTGGGTGGAAGCTACCCCACCTCCTTCCGGGGCGAATCTGGATACCGTGTTCCTGAAGCGCGCAATTAAAGAAGTAGGCGCTTCGACCGGACAGGAAGCCATACTGCAGAATCTTTTGGACCTGGTTGGTACACAGGTCAGCCGCGCCATCCTGTTCCTGGAGGAGGATGGCCGGTACGTCGCGTGGAAGAGCCTCGGTTTCCCGGAAGACGCTGTTAAGTCAATCCAGGTCGAAGACCAGAACGACCCAATCATGACCGCGGCGCGACGAAAGCGCCTGGTCTATCGGGAACAGGCTCCCGCTGATGCCCGACCTTCACTGGGCGACGCCGGCGACTTGCCGCATGCCTTCTTCGCTATCCCACTCGTTTTCGACGAGTTTGTTCCGGTCATCTTGTATGCGGACTCCTCGGAGTCTATCAACGTCGACCAAATTGAGCTGCTCACGTACGTTGCCGCCTTGGTGTTGAAAAACAATGCCCTTCATGAGGTCATCCAGAGGCAACCAGAGAGTCAGATCTCCCAACCGATGGCGGTGGTCGCACCGGTTCCCGAACCAGCAGTTGCGCCTGAGTCGTCTGAGCCCGAGCCGATAGCTGCGGCAGAGGCCGAGACGCCTGAAACCGGGGAGTTTGAACTTCCCTCGATAGATTTCGGGCTTCCGACCGAAGTACCCGGTGTCGAGGCCGGCATGGTGCACCAACCCGAACTGCCCGCGACGGAGGACTTAGGGAAGGGGCTGGCCGAGCAGTTCTCGCCGCTGCAGCAGGAACTCGAGGAAGAGTCGGAACCGGGCCCGGTCGGCGAGGCCGTTCGCGAGCAAAATGAGTGGGAAATCCCGGAAAGCATGCAGGACTCAAGCTTTGCGGCCGCCCCGGAACCCGAGGCTCCCGCCGCTGCAGTCGAGGCCGAGTCCGCTTTCGGGGAATGGCCCGCGCCGCCTCCTGAGCCAGAGCCTCTGCCGCCGCCCGCGCCGATGCCACAGCCTGAGCCTCCGGCGCCGCAGCCATCCGCTCGTCCTGCCTTGTCCGCCGAAGACGAGGAAAAGTATGGCAACGAGGCTCGTCGCTTCGCCCGGCTTCTCGTTTCTGAGATAAAGTTGTACAACGAGGACGAGGTCTACAACGGGCGTCAGCACGGCGACTTGTACACGCGGTTGAAGCGTGACATCGACCGGAGCCGCGAAATGTACGAAAAGCGCGTTCACCCGGAAATCGCCAAAGTATCCGATCATTTCCATGAAGAGTTGATCCGGATTCTGGCTCGCGAAGATTCGAGCCTCATGGGCCAGAACTACCCGGGGGCAACGTTACGTAAGTAACGCCTGACTTGGTCTTCCGTCCTTTCAGCGGAGTAAGCGAGAGCAGTTTGCTTACTCCGCTTTTTTTTTGCCTCCCAGATTGAACGTGCCCGGGGATCGGGATTCGTCCCTGGTGTCTGTCCTTGCGGTCCTTGGGGTCCTCTCGGGTCTGTAGAATATTAAGAATGAACAACCGACAGCTCTCGGCGGTTTTCGACGAGATGGCGGACATCCTGGAGATCAAGGGAGAGAACCCCTTCCGTATCCGTTCCTTCCGCCGGGTTGCGGAAATAATCGCAACGCTCGATTTTGGTGTCGCGGAGAGCCTTGTTCAGGATGCCAGCCGGATTCGCGATATCCCCGGCATTGGCGAGGGAACCATGCGCAAGCTGGAGGAACTGGTAAAGACCGGCCAGTGCGAGGAGCATCAAGAGCTTCGCCGGGAGCTTCCGCCTTCCATGCTTCCGCTCTTGAGCGTCAAGGGTCTCGGCCCCAAGAGAGTCAAACAGTTCTGGAATTCCCTGCAAGTCGCTAATCTCGAAGACCTGGAAACGGCCGCCCGGAGCGGCAAACTGCGGACTTTGCCCGGAATAGGAGAAAAGACGGAGACCGCCATCCTGAAGGCGATCGAGGAGTACCGGAAGCAGGCCGGCCGGGTCAGACTCGATCAGGCTTTGAGCGTCTCGGCTGACGTGGTTGCTTACCTGCACGAACTTCCCGAAATCGAGAGAGTCGAAGCCGCCGGGAGTGTGAGGCGCAGGAAGGAGACGGTGGGCGACATTGACATCCTGATTGCCAGTAGCGCTCCGGCAGAGGCGATCGCCCGGGTGCTGCAGTTTCCCGGCATTCGGGACGTTCTTGCTCAAGGGGATACCAAGGCGTCTGTGATTCTGGGGCGGGGCTTGCAGGTCGATTTCCGTATTCTCGAGCATGAGGCGTTTGGGGCTGCCCTTCAGTATTTCACCGGTTCCAAGGAGCACAACGTCGTCCTCCGCGAGCGGGCTAAGCGGCTCGGCTACAAGCTGAGCGAATACGGTGTCTTTCGGATTGCGGACAATGCCAGGCTCGCAGGCGAGACAGAAGAAGAAGTGTACCGTCTCCTTCAACTCCCCTTGATCCCTCCTGAGCTGCGAGAAAACAGGGGCGAGATCGAGGCGGCCGAAACCGGGGAGCTGCCTGAACTGATCCGGGTGACCGACATCCGGGGAGACCTTCACATGCACACCGAAGCGTCCGATGGCAAGGACAGCATTCAGGCGATGGCCCAGGCGGGACTTGCCGCCGGCTATCAGTACATCGCGATCACTGACCACAGCAAAGCGCTGGCGATGATCGGGGGACTGGACGAGAGACGGCTCCTGGAACAGGCGGCCGCCATCGACGCGGCCAACGAGGCGTCTCCCGGCATACGGATCCTGAAAGGCGTCGAGGTCGATATCCTGACCGACGGGACCCTGGACCTGAGTGACGAGGTGCTGTCTGGCTTGGACATCGTTGTGGCATCAGTCCACAGCCGTTTCAACATGAACCGCGCGGAAATGACCGAGAGGGTCTGCAGGGCGTTGCGTCATCCGCTGGTGAACATCCTCGCCCATCCGACCGGGCGCCTGCTGGGTCGTCGGGAACCGTATGATATCGACCTTGAGGCGGTGATGACAGTCGCCCGCGACCACCATGTCGTCCTGGAGGTCAACAGCTACCCAGACCGGCTGGATCTGAAGGACCTCCACTGCCGGATGGCGAGGAATCTCGGCGTGCTTTTGAGCATCGATACAGATAGCCACTCCGCCGGAATGCTAGGGTTTGTGGATTACGGCATTGCCACTGCGCGCCGGGGTTGGATCCGAGCCGAAGACGTTATCAACACGCGGGGTCTTGATAGCTTGATGAGGATCCTCAAGAAGAAGGAATACCGTTGACCGCGCATCGACTCGGTGCGGGTTCTTCGATAGTACTTCGCAGCCCGACCCCAGACGAGCTAGAATCTTCACGTTGAGCCCGATGAAGCTCAGAAAGGGTTATTTGTGATCAAGGATCTACTGCCGCGACAGGTTGTCTGCAACGAAAAGGACGAGAAGGGAAAACCGTGCCACGGGAAGCTGAAGCGATACTATCCTTTCGCTTCCTACTTCAATGAATACGACTCGAAAAGGCGCACCGAGATCGAACGGGAGTTCGGGCGCAATCCCAAGCTCGTGCTGCTGCGGTGTGAAGACTGCCAGTCCATTTACCGCCTGCCCGAAGAACTGAAGGAACAACTCGCGCAGCGGTAAGGCCAAGGACCAAAATCCCGAGTCTCGCCAACCGGGCCGAAAAGCGGCGGATTCTGAAAAGCGAATCCGCCCTACGACCCCTCGGCGTGCGAAAGCACTCAGTCGTAGGGCGGATTCGCTTTTCAGAATCCGCCGCTTTTCGGCCCGGTTGGCAACCCCGCGAGTTTAGCCCGGCCCCTCAGTTCACCGTTGGATCATACAGGGCTATTTCCTCCGAATCGCATTCCGGGCACGCCTGAGTCTTGTAGCAGGTCTCTGCGTCTCCGAGCCAACCGCACTTCGGGCACCGGGCCGTCAAACCGCGCAGCTTGCCATGGTGGCTCCACTCCTTCAGCTTATTCGCCGCGACTAAGAGGATTCCGAGTCCGAGCAGAACGTAGCTGTAGATCACGACAAGTGGAGCGGACAGCCCGCTCGAAGTAATCACCAGGGTCAGGAAGACAAGCCCGACGATGATCAGCGCATGCCCGACCCGTTTCAGGAGTAAAGGTTTGCTTAAATCCACGTTGCTCAGTTCCGAAGCAACCATTAGTTTAACCCAAGGGGTTCAATACCTCCTTGCCCCCTGTACCGCAATTTAATATGCTTAGCCCCGCGACGGCGCTGAGTTGCGTGCCCTTATAAAAGGACATTTGCCTTCCTCGGGCAAAGGAGAGACGGTATGAGGTTCGGGGCTGTGAGTTTTGTCGGTCACGGATTCATCTTCCGAGCAGGCATGGCGGCTGTGCTAACAGCTGCTATTGTGCTGGTTGCGGGGTCCGTCAATGGTGTGCAGGCGAGCTCCGTCACCCTTTCGAACGTGACCTCGGCTGCCCGCCCGTTTGCATACATCCTCGGCAGCCTCGGAGGCATCGCGATTCTGCTCGCACTCGGTCTTGCCCGCCGCCCAAAGATCGGTTCTTCCCTCGCTTCCGACCCGACTGATCGTCTCGGCGCCCTGAGTAAGACGCTCGTCAGCGAAGATTGTGCGGCGCTGACGATTGCCATGACCGAACTGGCGCAGGGGAACCTGACTGCGCAGCTGACGATTCGCTCCAAACCTGTCAACCCCGAGCTCCATCCGGAGATGAGGGAATTCATTTCGGTCTTCAACGCCATCATTAAGAGCCTCGGCGAGACCGCCAGGGAGTTTAACGCCGTCACCGAGACGCCCTGTCATCGTTTCTGTTATGTCGGTGCCGATTCCTTCCTCGAGGGACGTGCCTGCGGCGAGGCGATGGGGGAAGCCCTGGGCGGAAGGGGACAGGTTGCAGTAGTTACCAGCAATTACAGCGCATCGGGGCCCGAGCTCAGGCGGAAAGGGTTCTGCAGCGCGATCCACGATAAGTTCCCCGGGATAGAGATCCTGGTAACTGAGGAAGGCTCGGAACTACCAGAAATCGCCTACCAGAAGGCCCGGGAAGTTCTACAGAAGTACCCGTACGTCCAAGGGTTTTATGTTACCGTCGGCGCCACACCACAGGTCGTGGCGAAAGCCGTCGGCGAAGCGGGCCGCCAAGGTCAGGTCAAGATCATCACGCACGATCTTGTTGATGAGACGATGCGCTGCCTGCAGGAGGGCTTCATATCAGCAACCCTCGGCCAAGACCCGTTCGCCCAAGGGCACGAATCCGTCATTTACCTCTATAACTACATCGCGGCCGGCTGGCGGCCTGCAGCTCCCCGTATGCTCACCGAGCTGGATGTGGTGACCCGGGAGAACTACCACCACTTCTGGCACCCGGATCGGGGCACAATTGAGAGTGAAGCAGTGGCGGCGCGGCGGAGCAATCCACTACCGGCGCAGACATCCAGGCACTTGCGTCTGGCTTTCCTGGGACGCGAGGATTCCAAGTTCTGGGATGCAGTCCGCCAGGGTGTCATGGTCGCCTCCGAAAAACTACGACCGCTCAACGTCACCGTTGACTGGATCGTTCCGCCGGAGAATCGGCAGCGAGCGGCAATCGAGGCGGACATCTACGGTCCGCTGGTCGAAGCGGCAATAGCACAGAAGTACGACGGAATCGCGACCGGCATTTTCGACAAAGACCTGATTCCCTTCGTTAACCGGGCGGTGGCGGCAGGCATTCCGGTTGTGACTTTCAACAGCGAACCGACGAGCCTCCGCGGCCTGGTCTTTTCGATCACCGATCAGGCCCACCGGCTGATGGATCTGGGCCAGAACCTCGCGGTCACCGTCAACTCGGTGAATCAGTCCACCATGCAGATCAACTCGGCGATGAACCAGGTTTCCCGAGGAACAACATCCCAGAATGAGCAGGTCAGCCAGACGCACGAAGCCTTGTCTTCACTCCTGAAGCATATCGACCAGGTGAGCGGTGAAGCGTCGAAAGGATCAGTGGCTGCGGAGAACGCCGCGAAGGCTGCGTATGCAGGAGCTCAGGCCGTCGAGAAGACACTCGCCAGCATGCAGTCGATCCGAACTTCCGTGCAGGAGACTGCCCAGACCGTTCAGGTGTTGGGCGAACACTCGGAGAAGATTGATATTATCATCAAGCTGATCGGCGGAATCGCCTACCAGATCAAGCTTCTGGGTATAAATGCGGCGATCGAGGCAGCGCATGCAGGCCAGTACGGAGCGGGCTTTCTGGTCGTCGCGGGCGAGATCAGATCTTTGGCCGAGAGAACCGCACAGGCTACAAGAGAGATCACCGACCTGGTCGACAGCGTCCAGTCTCAAATATCCGCAGTCCAGAAAGTAATGGGATCGGGGCTCGAGAAGGTCTCCCATGGCGCAAGCCTTGCCGAACAAGCGGGTAAAGTTTTGAATGAGATCCGGCAGGCGGTCGAAGCCAATCACCAGAGGCTTACGGCAATCACCTCGGCCATGCGCGAGATGCAGTCCTTCTCCCACCAGGTGGGTGGTGTCATGGACAGCGTCGCCTCAGTCAGTGAACAAAACGCCGCGGCGGTCGAAGAAGTGACGGCCTCGACCAAAGAGATGAGCGCCCAGCTCGAGGAGGCAACTCAGCTCGCTCACTCGTTGGCACAAATGGCCGAGTCCGAGCAACAGCTCCTCGCCAAGTTCACGCTGTCCGGAAACTGATCGGCTAGCGTTCGCCCCATTTCAGCTTCTGGCGCAGAACCTCGAAAAAACTGCGCCCGGTCGGTTGTACCAGTTCGACCTGGTACTGCGATCGGGTGCAGAAGATCTCATCCCCGATTCCGAGCGACACACCAATCTGTCCGTCAATCGTCAAGGCCGCCTCGTCGCCGCCCTGAAGCACCACCCGCACCTCGCTCTCATCAGGAATGATCAGGGGTCGGTGGTTCAGTGTATGCGGACAGATCGGCGTGAGGCTCAACGAGTTCAAGGTCGGATAGACTATCGGTCCTCCCGCCGAAAGCGAGTAGGCTGTCGAACCAGTTGGCGTCGAGATTATCATGCCGTCGGCCAGGAACCGCGAGGTGAACTGGTTGTCGATCCAGACCTCCAGCGAGATCATCCGGGCCAGGGTCCCCTTGTTGACGACGACGTCGTTGAAGGCATGGTGCTCTTGCGAGCCATCGTTTCTTTTCTTGATCACCGCCTTTACCATGCTTCGGCGGTCTATTGAATAGTGGCCCTTGAGGATTTGATCGAGGGCCGGATACAGCTCCTCGAGCGTTACGCCCGTGAGGAATCCCAAACTCCCGAGATTTGCCCCGAGGATCGGAGCACGTTTTTGTTCCCCCAGTCTGGCGACGGAGAGCAAGGTGCCGTCGCCGCCGAAGACCACAATGAGGTCCACCTGGGCAGGGATCTGATCGCGTTCGGCTGACGGTACGGAAAGGCCGAAAAGTTGGGCAACCCGCCGCTCGACCAGCAGCTCACAGCCGCGCTCGTCCATCCAGGCGATGATTTCACGCAATCGCTTTGCGAAATCGAGACGATCGATCTTGACGAAAATCCCGATCTTCAAGCCGCCCTCCCCAGTTCAGCATTCGGCGATTATCGGAGGCAAACGATTCTCAAGCGGTCGGCGTCGTCGATGGACTGACAAGAGAATTGTCCATGGTGGCCCCGAGGTTTCCCCACAGCTTAGCCCTTCAATTCTTTAAGCCTGGCCTTCGCATAGCGATCCCGGCAGTCGATCGAGCAGAAATAGAAGACAGCATCGCGGGTGCGGGCCTCGATGGCCAGGTCCTCGGCGACGTACATGCCGCACTGTGGATCTTTGATCATTCGCCCCGAGACCTTTTGCCTGGGCGAGCGAGGCGGTACCCGTTGTTCTTCGCTCGGCGGGCCGAATAATCGACCCAGGAAAGAACGAATGACCGTCAGGATGAGTAGGAGCAATACCAGTACCGATAGCAGGCGGATCATTTTGCCACGCTCGCCGTTTTCTGATGGTCCTTCGCGGCCGCTATCTGCTTTTCGATCTCGGCCCGATGCGGATATTGCGGGTGGAAGGCAAGTAACTTCTCCCACTCTTTGACTGCCTCGCCGAACTTCGCCACCGAGAAATAAGCAAAGCCCAGGTTTTGCAGGGTTTGAGGATGCTTGGGATTTATGACAAGAGACTTCTGGTAGATTGCGATCGCCTTGTCCGGGTTGTTGGTGTACAGATAACAGGTTCCCAGGTCAGTGTTCACGTCGGGGTTGCTGCCGTCCAGCTGAACCGCTTGCTCGTACCACGGGATCGCGGCGTCGAACCGTTTCATGTCGTAATAGGTGTTGCCCAGCGCGACCCGAACCGGACGGTCCTTCGGGTCCTTCTGAGCCTGCGCCTGCAGCTGCTGGAGCTGCTCCATCTGCTCAACCGACGGATGGTCAGCGGGGAGTTCTTGACTGCCTGCCTGCTGTTGACCTGCCTCGGCGGGGTGCACATGTTGCGCCGCCTGATTGCGGTTGACCGCCTCGGAGGTGAAAAAGCCGAGGATGAAGCCGATCACAATGCCCAGCACACCCACGACGATCTGTTTGCTAGTCATAAGAAAAAGTATGTTATCACAAACGACAGGAGGGGCTGTCCGACGGGGATGGCGGCGGGCGGGCGACTGCTCCCGGCTAAAGACAAGGGTCCCACTTCGAAGTGGGACCCACGGATAATTCTTTGCCCGGCTGCGCCTACTTCTTGCTGAGCTGCTCGATCAGCTGTTTGGCGACTTCCGCGTTGTCGCCAGTCGGTGCCAATTCCACGTACTTCTTGAGATGAGTCAAAGCATCATCCATCTTGTTGAGACCCAGCTGAGTGAGCCCAAGCTGATAATGCGCCTCGGCATAATTCGGGTCCATCTGAAGGCTTTTGTTCAGGGCCTCTTCGGCCTCCGCGCTCTTTCCGGTATTGATGTAGGTGACGCCCATGTTGTAGTACTGAACGGCCGCGGTTTTCGGGTCGGTGGCAGCAGCAAGTCCCGCCGCCTTCTCGTACATCTCCTTGGACTTCTCCACGTTCCCCTGGGCACCGTAAACACCCGCCAGGTTCTGAAAGAGACCAGGGTCGGTCGGTTTCAGCTCGATTGCCTTGTTGTAGGATTCGATGGCCAGGTCATACTGCTTCAACTGGTTGTAGGAACTACCCATGTTCGCCCAGACCGCAGGTTGGGTGGCGTCGATCTGTGCAGCCTGTTTGAACTGCTCGATCGCCTGTTCGTGCTGTCCCTGCGTGGCAAGTTGGCGACCCTGCTCGAAGACGCCCTGAAGCTTGGCCAGGACCTCCCGCTTCTCCTCGTTTTCTTTGCTTGCCTTCTGAATCGCGGCCTTCTCTTCGTCCGTCATTTCGACGGCAGCTTTTCCGGACTGGCCGGGGCTCATCTTGAAGTTCTGGGTTCCACGCGGGTCATCCATTCCAAAACCCGGTTTCACACCGGAGGTTCCTTCCGAAGCGTATCCGTCTTTTTTCACGACGATTCGGTAGGTGCCCTGTAGGGGAATACCGGCGTGGATGTACTTCCCTTTTTTGTCGGTTGTCAGCTTGTAAGATCGCTTGATCTCCATCCCCTCGATGGTGACCGTTGCGCCCTGTATCGGCTGTCCGTTGGCATCGGTAACGACCCCTTGGAAGATGCCGATCTGCGCGAACGCGGGTACCCCCGCGGATAACGCAAAGAAAACCGCCAAGAGGCATTTGCTGAACTTGCTGTTCATAGAATCCTTCCCGTCGTATAAGTTCCGATTAGACTGATCCACTCGATTGGAAGAAGTTTCTCAGGGTGACAATATTATCGGTGAGTGGGCAGTTTGGCAAGCTTTCCAAGAAGAGGCGCCCGTAACTCCTCGTCCGTAACCTGCTGTCAAAAATCGCCAAAATGCCACGGTCTTTTCTTGACCGGATCAGACGGCCGAGACCTTGTTTGAGCGAGATGATCGCCTCGGGAACACTGTAGTTCAGAAATGAATTGTCCCCGCCCTGTTCAAGTCGGTTGAGTCGAGCCGCAACTACTGGTTCCGACGGGACTTGGAACGGTAGTTTGTCGATGATGACCGCCCGCAAGGCATCTCCCTGGACATCCACTCCCTGCCAGAAGCTCGCGGTTGCGCAGAGAACCGCGTGGGGCGTCGACCTGAACACCTCCAACAGCTCATTCTTCGGCATCTCTCCCTGCTTGAAGAGCGGGTAGCGCGGGTTGTCCTCCAGGCTTCGATAAACCCGGTTCATCTGCTGGTAGCTGGTGAACAGGAGAAAAGCGTGGCCTTCTGTCACGTCGAGTATGGCCCGAATATCGCGAAGCGCCCGGAGGAAGTACTCAGGGGACCGGGGTTCCGGAAACGAGTGGGGCACGTACAGAATCGCCTGAGTCGAGAAGTCGAACTCGCTCGGCACCGTCATTTCAACCGGGGAGGGGACACCCAGGCGCGACCTGATGTAATCGAAGTTCCCTCCCGTGGTCAGGGTCGCCGACGTCAGAATCACGCTCTCGATCTTCTGAAAGAGTACGTCTTTCAGGATCGGGGCGACATCGATCGGGCTCAGATGCAGAACGACCCCACGGCCTCGTTTCTCGAACCAGTAAACGTGATCGGGATTGGTCTCAGAGAAGACTTCCTGCAAATCCTGGCGCAATTGTCCGAGCCTCCGAACGACCGAGTCGACTTCGGCGGTCTTCTGGTTTTCGCGCTGCAGTTGAGAGTGGAGCACCTGGATCGTCTTGAACAGGGGCGTATAGAGAGCCGCGAGCTCCAGGCGCAAATCCACCTGCCCTCCGTTCCGCCGGAAAAAATTGAGCGAGAAGTGCCCCTCCTCGGCCGGGAAGGCGTTGAAAAACTCTTCCGCCCGTTTCTCCAGGTCAATCACACGGCCCAGGTGTTCGGGCAATTGCTTCAATATCGGCTGAAGGTCCCGGCACAGATCTTCGATCTGAAAGCTGCTGATCTGGTGACCAAAGTGGGCACACGCGACGTCTTCCACTTCGTGCGCTTCGTCGAGAATCAACACGGCGAACTCGGGAAGCGTCTTGCCGACCTCGTCGGTCTGCAGTGCCAGGTTCGAGAATAATAACGCATGGTTGACCACGATCAGATCCGATTCGAGCGCCCTCTGGCGCATCTTGGTAATGAAGCACTCGTCGAAATGCTGGCACTTCTGACCGACGCACGTCTCACCGCGGGCGTCCAGGTGGCGCCAGAGCGGATCGTCATCCCGCATCCACCGAAGTTCCGCGCGATCGCCAGTCTCGGTTGCGCGCACCCAGCCGGACAGGTGCTTCCACTCCTCGACGGCTCCTCCGAAAATCACGTCCTGTGGGTTGTGCTCGTAGTATTTTTTCAAGCACAGATAGTTGTTCCGCCCTTTCATGTAGGTCACGGCGAGCTGTGGGAACAGGTACTTCTTGATAAAAGGGATATCTTTGAAAAAGAGCTGTTCCTGGAGATTCCGGGTGGCGGTTGAGACGATTACCCGCTTTCGCGACCGAAGCGCCGGTATGAGATAGGCGAGCGTCTTGCCGGTCCCGGTTCCCGCTTCGACACACAGATGTCGCTCGCCCTCCATCGCATCCAGGACGGCCTTGGCCATGTTGAGCTGGGACGGGCGAAACTCGTAGTTGGGGAGCTGTTTCTCCAGCACCCCACCGGGGCTGAAAATGTCGTCGAGACTGGCTATCCTGTTCTTAACTGACACGTGATTGAAATGCTGTCAATCGCCCGGCATACAGGGGGAAGCGAGCAGCCAGGCCGCAAACCCTCTGGCGGATATCGCGTTGAATCGCCTCGTCTTCCACGCGGTCGAGAACAGCCGCCATCCATTCGCCGATCTGCTCCATCTCCGGCTCTTTCATACCGCGCGTCGTGACGGCCGGCGTGCCCACGCGGATGCCGCTGGCAACCATCGGAGGGTTGGTATCAAACGGTATGGCGTTCTTGTTGATCGTGATCGCGGCGTGTTCCAGCGATTCCTGGGCTTGCTTGCCGGTGATCTTCTTCGAGAACACATCCACCAGGAAGAGGTGGTTGTCGGTCCCACCTGAAACCAGGCGGAAACCGTTTGCAGCGATCGTCTCGGCAAGCACCTTTGCGTTCTTCACAATCTGTTCCTGGTAGCATTTGAACTCGGGTGTGAGCGCCTCCTGGAAACAAACCGCCTTGGCGGCGATGATGTGCACCAGCGGTCCGCCCTGGATGCCCGGAAACAGGTACTTATCCAATGCCTTGCGATGTTCTTCCTTGCACAGAATCAGCCCGCCCCGGGGACCGCGCAGGGTTTTGTGGGTCGTGCTGGTGACGAAGTCCGCATAGGGAACCGGGTTGGGATGCAGGCCCGCGGCCACGAGTCCCGCGATGTGCGCCATGTCGACCATCAGGAAAGCGCCCACCTTCTTAGCGGTTGCACTCATTCGGTCGAAGTCGATGATCCTGCTGTAGGCGCTCGCTCCGGCTACAATCATTTTGGGACGCTCGCGCTCGGCAAGCTCATCGAGAGCGTCGTAGTCGATCTGTTCGGTCTCGGGGTGCACGCCGTAAGGGACCACCTGGAAGAACTTCCCGGAGAAATTGAGCGGGCTCCCGTGAGTCAGGTGACCGCCGTGAGCGAGGTTCATTCCCAGAATCTTGTCTCCCGGCTTGAGAACGGCTAGATAGGCGGCCATGTTGGCCTGGGTCCCGGAATGCGGCTGGACATTGGCGTGCTCGGCCCCGAACAGCTGTTTGGCCCGGTCAATTGCCAGGCTCTCAACCACGTCGACGAACTCGCACCCTCCGTAGTAGCGCTTTGCCGGGTAGCCTTCCGCGTACTTGTTCGTGAACACCGAGCCCATCGCCTCGAGAACCGCTTCGCTGACGAAGTTCTCGGAGGCAATGAGCTCGAGGGTTTGGGCCTGACGCTGTGTCTCGTTGAAAATCGCTTCTGCGACTAAGGGGTCAACTTCGTGCAAGGGCTTATTCATCGGCTTCTTTCTCCGCGTCCCGAGACTCGAAAAAGAGGAACTAGTGATTCTCTTCGATCTTCCGGATCTTCTCCAGGCGTCGCGCGTGGCGACTTCCATTGAACTCGGTCACAAGCCACTCTTGAACCATCCGTATCGCCAGCTCATGATCAGTTGTCCGGCCACCGACCGCCAGGATGTTCGCGTCGTTATGTTCGCGACTCAACCGCGCCGTCTCGACATCATGGCAGAGGGCGGCCCGAATTCCGGGCACCTTGTTGGCCGCGATC
>Ga0209077_1000206_pt1 | contig 15492 bp, 11 predicted proteins | sample PPLLak1March2015_FD_187247 | JGI IMG/M metagenome (GOLD analysis project Ga0209077, IMG submission 187247) | Freshwater sediment microbial communities from Prairie Pothole Lake near Jamestown, North Dakota, USA - PPLs Lake P7 Core (1) Depth... | ecosystem: Environmental > Aquatic > Freshwater >... | reverse complement strand
ACACGCGGCGACCCGTCGGTGATCCCCAGTGAGACCGTGCTTCGCTTCGAGCTCGCTCAAAGCGTGGCGGTCAAAACACAGGTCGACCAGACGTCCAAGGCTGAGTAGTGGCGAGTGGCAAGTGGCGAGTGGCAAGTGGCAAGTGGCGAGTGGCAAGTGGCAGGTGGCGAGTGGCGAGTGGCGAGTGGCGAGTGGCGAGTGGCAAGTGCATCAAAACGGTTCGATGTCAGCTCCAAACGTTTTGTGGATTTGAGCCCCCAAAATTGGAACCCGCCACTTGCCACTTGCCACTTGCCACTCGCCACTCGCCACTTCGACCTAACGATCAACCAAACAGCAAGCAAGGAAGGGAAACGAATATGAATCGACAATTCTTCCCAGTTTTCGCTGGGGCGCTTTGTGTTCTGTTTGCGCTCGGCATTCCTAGCAACGCCCAAGAAGAGAAGCTTGGCTCAAAGCAAGTCATAACCGTCGAAGGCGTCGGCACAATGGAAGTGACGACAATCACGGCGTCCATCGAGGCGGTTGACCAGCAGAATCGCACCGTGACACTCAAGGGACCGCGCGGCAACGTCTTTACCGTCTCGGTCAGCGAGCGCGTCAAGAACCTGCCGCAGCTCAAGACCGGTGACGTCGCTCAGATCGCCTACTTTGAGGCGGTGGCGATCGACGCGAAGAAAACCGACGCGCCTCTCTCCGGTTCCGAGACCTTCGAGGAGGACTCGGCGCCCCCGGGCGAAAAGCCCGCGGGCGTGGTGTTGCGCAAGGTGCACGCGATCGCGGAAGTCGTCGACGTCAATAACGAGAGCCAGAGCGTCCGCCTCCGTGGACCCCGCGGAAACGTGGCCCAAGTGAAGCTCCGAGACCCGAAGGTCGTGTCGAGCCTGAAGGCGGGCGACAGAATCGATCTGACCTACATCGAAGGCGTGGCGATCGAAGTGCGTGAGGGAGCGGCGGCCGAGTAAAGCAAGTGGCGAGTGGCAAGTGGCGAGTGGCAGGTGGTGGCCTCTTCATTGAGGAAACCGAAGGAGGCTGGTGGGGTAGTTGTTCGGTCTTTTCCAACGAAGTGCCACCTGCCACTTGCCACTTGCCACTCGCCACCTGCCACTTGCCACCTGCCACTTGGAGAGAAGAAGGTTATGGACTTAGCAACATTGATTTTACTCGCCCTGAAGACCAGCATCTTCCTCACAGTCTTTGGTCTCGCGCTTAAGACGACCATGGACGACGCTTTGTATCTGTTCCGCCGGCCGGCGGAGCTCGGGGCGTCGCTGCTGTCGATGTACGTCATCATGCCGCTCTTCGCAGCAGCGCTCGTGGCCCTCTTCGATCTCCACCCGGCGGTGGAGATCGCACTCATCGCTCTGGCAGTATCACCCGTTCCGCCGGTCCTTCCGAAAAAACAGATCAAGGCGCGCGGCCGCGGTTCTTACGCCATGGGATTGCTCGTCGCAGCAGCAGTGCTGGCGATTGTCTTCGTTCCCTTGGCAGTTGACCTGCTCGGGAGGGTCTTCGGCGGGTCCGCTCAGATATCGGTCGCCACCATCGCGCAGCTGGTTCTTACTACGGTGATTCTGCCGCTGGCCGCTGGCATGGCAGTGCGCCATTTTGCGCCCGCATTTGCTGACCGGACAGGGACGCTCATATCCCTCGTAGCGGCGGTGCTGCTCATCGCCAGCGCCCTCCCTGTTGTAATTACAGCGTGGCCGGCAATCTCGTCTCTGATCGGCAACGGGACGATCGTTGCTATTGTGGCGTTTGTCATCGTCGGGCTGGCAGCCGGTCATGCCTTGGGCGGGCCGGAGCCGGAGGACCGGACGGTCCTCGCCTTCTCAACGGCGTCAAGGCACCCGGGCGTCGCTTTGGCGCTCGCGAGCGCCAATTTCCCCGGCGAAAAGCTGGTCCTTGCCGCAGTCCTCCTATATCTGATCGTGAACGCGGTCGTATCGATGCTTTATATGAAATGGCGCCATCGAGGCCGCTCGAGTATTGAGGCGGCAGCCCACACCTAGCATGAAGAGGGATTCGAAGCGCGTTTTCGCTTTTGAGCCATGAACGAGGTACGAGCCATGAGTGACTTAACGATCCTGAGGGCGCCATCGTCAGCGGAAGCCATCGATGCACCCGACAAGGCCGAGCCGCCCCGGCCGGGCATGGTCTGGATACCCGGCGGCACGTTCCGGATGGGCTCTGACCGGCACTACCCGGAGGAGGCGCCGGTTCATCGCGTGACCGTGGACGGGTTCTGGATCGACCGCACGCCGGTCACAAATCGCGACTTTCGCAAATTCGTGACCGCCACCGGCTACGTGACCTACGCACAAATCGCCCCCGACCCGAGGGACTACCCGGGTGCGCTCCCGGATATGCTCAGGGCGGGCTCGCTCGTGTTCACCCCGCTGGGGCATGCAGTCGACTTAGGCGACTGGAGTCAGTGGTGGACGTTCAAATTCGGCGCGGACTGGCGCCACCCGTACGGGCCGACCAGCTCGATCTCGGGACTCAACGACCATCCTGTGGTTCACGTCGCTTACCGGGACGTCGAGGCTTACGCAAAGTGGGCAGGCAAGGAACTGCCGACGGAAGCCGAATGGGAATTCGCCTCGCGCGGCGGCCTTGATGGCGCCGAGTTCGCGTGGGGCGACGAGCTCACGCCAGGCGGCCGCCAGATGGCGAACACCTGGCAGGGCGCGTTCCCGCACGAGAATCTGAAGACTGACGGCTACGAGCGCACGTCGCCGGTCACGGCGTTTCCGCCGAACGGCTACGGCCTCTACGACGCGATCGGCAACGTCTGGGAATGGACTACCGACTGGTTTTCGGCCAAACACCCGGCGGACGCGGCCAAGGCCTGCTGCATACCGGCCAATCCCCGCGGCGGGGCCGAGGAGGGGAGCTACGACTCTTGCCAGCCCGACATCAGGATTCCACGCAAGGTCCTGAAGGGCGGCTCGCACTTGTGCGCGCCGAACTATTGCCGGCGCTATCGTCCGGCCGCGCGCCACGCCCAACCGGTGGATACGTCGACGAGCCACGTCGGGTTTCGGTGCGTGTTCCGAGCCAAGAAGTGACCAAGCAGCGAACTTCAAACCGAGCATCATCATGGCCGATCAACAGCTAGGCCGGTGGCGCCGCCGGAGGTACGCGGGAGTGAAGCGATGAGGGAATGGCTGGTCGTCGCTACCGAGTACGCGGTCCTCGCGATCGACGCGCTGGCGTTGTTGATCATCGTGTATGGCACCGCAGAGGCGTTCATCAGCGGCCTGCACCTGGTGTTTTCCTCGCCGTCGGGCCGCGAGAGACGTGACATCTGGCTGCGCTATGCGCGCTGGCTGGTCGCGGGCCTCACATTCCAGCTTGCCGCCGACATCGTCGAGACGTCCATCACGACGAGCTGGGAGGCTGTTGGACGGGTCGCGGCGGTCGCCGTTATCAGGACGTTCCTGAACTTCTTCCTGGAGCGCGATCTAGCGGAGGTGCGGGAGCGGCAACATGAGACCGAGAGCTAGTACCCGGGAGTGAAAATGGAGTCTGCCACGTCGAGCTCAAACGAGGAATTTTCGGTGGTCCTCGGAGGACCGCTATATGAGATCTATCGTCGCTCGCGACTACTGCAGCCACCGATCGAGCTGGTGAAGCGGCGCATGATCGCGACCATCCTCGTGACGTGGCTCCCGTTGCTCGTGCTCACTGCGGCAGCCGGCGCAACGACAGGCGGGTTTAAGGTACCGTTCCTGTATGATTTGGACGTCCACGTCCGGTTTCTGCTGGCGCTCCCACTCCTGATCGGGGCAGAGCTCTTTGTGCATCGCCGCATGCGCTTGCTGGTCCTGCAGTTCAGCGAGCGCGGCATCGTGGTCCCCGAGGACCGTCCCCGATACGACGCGATCATCGACGCCACCGTGCGCATGCGCAATTCGATACCGGTCGAAGTCGGTCTCCTTGCAGTATCGACGACGCTCGGCTACTGGCTCTGGCGCCAGCACATCTCCCTACATGTGGGCACTTGGTACGCTGCTATGGACGCGGCGGGGGAGGAGCACCTCACGCTCGCGGGCTGGTGGTACGCGTTCGTGAGTCTTAACCTCTTTCGCTTTGTACTCCTCCGCTGGTACTACCGCATCGTCATCTGGTACGTCTTCCTCTTTCGGGTCTCACGGCTGTCGTTGGACCTGAACCCGCTGCACCCTGACCGCGCGGGCGGCATCGGCTTCGTCGGCAGCAGCGCGCGCGCATTGACCCCGGTCCTGCTCGCACATACGTTGGCGATTTCCGGGGCGATAGGCGGCCGTATCTTGCACGAAAACGCGAAGTTGCCACAGTTTCAGACGGAGATCGCCCTGGTGATCGGACTGTTGGCGGTGCTCGTGATACTTCCGCTCACGTTCTTTGCAGTCGCTCTCGAGAACGCAAGGCGTCAGGGAACACGCGAATTCGGCCTCCTGGCGAGCCAGTACGTGGATGGGTTCCGGGCGAAGTGGCTCCACGGGAAGCCACCGGAGGGGGAGCAGCTGGTGGGCAGCGCCGATATTCAATCGCTAGCCGATCTCGGGAACGCCTACGGCGTGGTGCAGGAGATGCGAATGTTGCCTGGCAATTGGCAGACGGTTCTACGGCTTGCGATCGTCGTCGCGCTCCCGTTTGCCCCGCTGTTGCTCACAATGTTTCCCTTTAATGAACTTATAGGCCGCGTGGTTGGAATGCTCGTCTGATGTCGGGAGGGGGAATTGAGACAGGTACGAAGAAATGAAAGCAACAGGAGGACAGGACCATGCCACAAGATAAGAAGACCAAGCCATTCAAAGGAGTCATCAAGCTCGACGTTCGTGACTCGAAAGCCGATTGGACGCCCTATGAGCTGAAGCGAGCGCCGGCCGGCGCGCCGAACATCCTGATCGTGCTGTACGACGACACGGGACTGGCCGCATGGTCGCCGTTCGGTGGCCGCATCAACATGCCCACGCTGCAAAGGCTGGCCGACAACGGGCTGATGTACTCGCAGTGGCACACGACGGCGCTCTGCTCACCGACGCGGTCGACGTTTCTCACGGGGCGCAACCACCATGTGAATCGCTGTGCGTGCATCACCGAAGGCGCCGACGGATTCCCCGGCGCAGCGGGGCGACTCCCAGCCGAGTGCGCCACTATTGGTCAGGTGCTTCAGGACAACGGCTACGGCACCTACTGGTTGGGGAAGAACCACAACGTCCCCACAGAGGACATCGCGAGCGGTGCCAGCAAGTCCGAGTGGCCGCTACAGAAGGGGTTCGATCGCTTCTACGGATTCCTTGGCGGTGAGACCAACAACTGGTATCCCGACCTGGTCGAGGACAACAAGTTTATCGATCAGCCTTATACGCCGGAGGAGGGGTACCACCTCTCGAAGGATCTCGCCGACCAGGCGATCATCATGTTGCGCGATCAGCAGTCGACGAATCCCTCAAAGCCCTGGTTCATGTGGTTCTGTCCAGGGGCCAATCATGCGCCTCATCACAGCCCCAAGGAATACGTCGACAAGTACAAGGGCAAGTTTAACGACGGCTATGAAGCGTACCGCGAGTGGGTGCTGCAGCGCATGATCGCGAAAGGGTTGTTCCCGAAAGACACCGCTCTGACACCAATCAATCCGTTGCCGGAGGAGGTGGCGGGCACGGCTCCGGGCGACGCCGTTCGTCCCTGGAACACATTGACAGCCGACGAGAAGAAGCTCTTCGCGCGGATGGCGGAAGTGTTTGCCGGCTTCTCAGAGTACACGGACGTTCAGGTGGGTCGCATCATCGACTTTCTCGAGAAAACGAAGCAACTCGACAACACGCTGATCTTCTATTGCGCGGACAACGGGGCGTCCGGCGAAGGCAGCCCGAATGGATCCGTCAACGAGAACAAGTTCTTCAATGGGTATCCGGATGAAATGTCCGAAAACCTCAGGCTCCTCGACGTATTGGGTGGACCGGATACCTACAACCACTATCCGACCGGTTGGGCCGTGGGGTTCAGCACTCCGTTCCAGATGTTCAAGCGGTACTCGCAGTTTTCCGGTGGGACCTGCGATCCTCTCGTGATCCACTGGCCCAAGGGCATCAAGGCAAAGGGAGAGGTGCGGCACCAGTACCACCATTCCACGGACATCGTGCCCACGATCCTGGAGGCCACAGGTCTCGAGATGCCGAAGGTCTACCGCGGCGTCGAGCAGTATCCGCTCAGCGGAGTCTCGATGCGTTACACGTTCGATGACGCCAAGGCGCCCACACGGAAGAAGCGGCAGTACTACACGATGCTCGGCACGCGCGGGATGTGGCAGGACGGTTGGAAGGCCGCCGCCCTCCATGCACCGCTCAGCGGAGTCGGCAACTTCGATAAGGATCAATGGGAGCTGTATCACGTCGATGTCGACCGTTCCGAGTCGAAGGACCTCGCAAGTGAACACCCTGAGAAGCTCAAAGAGCTTATCGCCGCTTGGTTCGAAGAGGCCGAAAAGAACTTCGTGCTGCCGCTGGACGATCGCAGCGCGCCCGAGCTCCTCGCGATCCAGCGTCCATCCTCGGAGCCTCCGCGCACACGCTTCATCTACTATCCTGGCGCCACGCCCGTGCCGGAAGGCGCCGCAGCCAATGTCCGCGGTCGATCGTACAAAATCATTGCCGACGTGGACATCACATCCGGCGCGGGCGGCGTGATCTTCGCGCATGGCTCGCGTTTCGGAGGCCACGCCCTGTTCATCAAGGATCGAAAGCTGTACTACGTCTACAACTTCCTTGGCATCAAGCCCGAGCAGAAGTTCGTCTCCGCACGGCTCACTCCCGGCAAGCATGCGCTTGGTATGGCGTTCGTTCGAGAAAAGGCGGGCAAGTACGGTGAGTCGCTCGGCAGAACTCAACTCTACGTCGACGACGAGGTGGTGGCGGAAGGTCCGATGCGGACCCAGACCGGGCCCTTCACGCTTTGCGGCGACGGGCTCTGCGTCGGTTTCGACAGTGCCGACAAGGTGAGCGAGGAATACGAGAGTCCCGGGAGGTTCACCGGCGGCACGATCCTCGGCGTTGCCGTTGACGTGAGCGACGAGATCTACCTTGAGCTCGAGCGCGAGGCAGTCGCCGCTCTCGCACGCGACTAGGAGGGAAAGCCGGATTGCAGATTGAGGATTGAGGGATTGAGGATTCAGGAGTGCGGAATGCAGCGAAGGATCCGTAATCCCCAATCAGCAATCCCCAATCCGACCCAAAAGGAGCCACAAACAATGAGCAAATCGAATGACAAACTACCGCGTAACGTTTTACCGATCCCGGACATCGCGCCGGTCGGCCTGACAACCTATGACGCGAAAGACCCGGACACAAAGTTTCAGAAGATCGAACCTTTACGCCCGCCCGAGGGAGCGCCGAACGTTCTCGTCGTCTTGATCGATGACGTCGGCTTCGGTGCGTCGAGCGCATTCGGCGGGCCGTGCCAGACCCCCAACCTGGAGAACCTCGCCGGCAAAGGTCTCAAATACAACCGCTTTCACACCACGGCGCTCTGTTCGCCGACGCGACAGGCGTTGCTTACGGGCCGCAACCACCACTCGGTCGGCATGGGCGGGATCACGGAGATCGCCACCTCAGCCCCGGGTTACAACTCTATCCGCCCCAACACAGCCGCACCGCTCGCCGAAATCCTGAAGCTGAACGGATATTCGACCGCGCAATTCGGCAAGTGCCATGAGGTCCCGGTGTGGGAGACGAGCGCGCTCGGACCGTTCAACTCTTGGCCCACCGGCGGCGGCGGGTTCGAGTACTTCTACGGCTTCATCGGGGGCGAGACAAATCAGTGGTATCCGGCGATCTACGAGGGCACCACGCCGGTCGAGCCGGAGAAGACGCCGGAGGAGGGCTATCACTTCACCGAGGACATGACGACCAAGGCGGTCAAGTGGGTGCGCCAGCAGAAGTCGCTGATGCCCGACAAACCGTTCTTCATGTACTTCGCGCCCGGCGCGACCCATGCCCCGCACCACGTGCCCAAGGAATGGATCGACAAGTACAAGGGGAAGTTCGATCAGGGGTGGGACAAGGTTCGCGAGGAGACATTCGCACGGCAGAAAAAACTCGGCGTCATTCCGAAGGATTGCCAACTCACTGCGCGCCACGAGCAGATACCCGCGTGGGAAACAATCTCCGCCGAGATGAAGCCGGTCCTGGCTCGTGAGATGGAAATCTATGCTGCCTTCCTCTCCCACACCGATCATCACATCGGGCGGCTCGTTGACTCACTGGCAGACCTGAAGATCCTGGATGACACCCTCATCTACGTCATCATCGGTGACAACGGCGCATCGGCCGAGGGCTCGCTCCAGGGTACCTTCAACGAGATGGTGACGCTCACCGGATTTGCGCACCTCGAGTCACCGGAGTTCCTGAAGGCGAACCTCGACAAGTTCGGCGGCCCCGAGGCTTACAACCATTATGCCGTCGGTTGGGCGCATGCGATGGACACACCCTACCAGTGGACCAAGCAAGTCGCTTCACATTGGGGCGGCACGCGCAACGGGACGATCGTTCACTGGCCGAAGGGGATCAAGGCAAAGGGAGAAATCCGCAGCCAGTTCTGTCACGTCATCGATGTCGCGCCGACGGTGCTGGAAGTGGCCGGCCTGCCTGAACCGACCCTCGTCCACGGCGTCATGCAAAAGCCCATCGAAGGCGTTTCGATGGCCTATTCGTTCAACGACGCGAAGGCCGAGGAACGGCACCAGACGCAGTACTTCGAGATGTTCGGCAACCGCGGCATCTATCACAAGGGCTGGACGGCGGTGACCAAGCACCGGACGCCCTGGGAAACCGGCCAGATCGAGCTGCCGCCGTTCGACGAAGACATCTGGGAACTGTACGACACGAGCAGGGACTGGAGTCAGACGAAAAACCTGGCGAAAGAGCAGCCCGAGAAGCTGGCCGAGTTGCAGCGGCTCTGGATGATCGAGGCGACCAAGCACAACGTCCTGCCGCTCGACGATCGGAGCATGGAGCGCGGGAACCCGGATGTCGCGGGGCGCCCGCAGCTCGTCCGCGGAAACCGGCAGCTCCTTTTCGGCGGAATGGGACGGCTGACGGAGAACTCGGTCGTCAACATGAAGAACAAGTCGCACGCGGTGACGGCCGAGCTGGTCGTTCCTGAATCGGGCGCTGAAGGCCCGATCATCGCGCAGGGCGGACTCACCGGGGGCTGGAGCCTCTATGCCAAGGAGGGCAAGCCGAAGTACTGCTACAACTTCTATGGCCTGAAGCGCTACTACGTCGAGGGCACGAGGCCGATCCCCGCGGGAACGCATCAGGTGCGGATGGAATTCGCCTACGACGGAGGCGGCCCGGCGAAGGGGGGCACGGTCACGCTCTTCGTGGATGGGAAGAAAGCCGGGGAAGGTCGCGTCGAGCAGACCGAGCCCGTTGTCTTCTCTGCCGACGAGACGCTCGACATCGGCTTCGAGGCCGGATCGCCCGTGACTCCCGACTACCCCGTACACCGGTTCACCGGCGAGGTGAGCTGGGTCGAAATCGATGTCGACAAGGCGGCGGCGGACGTCGATCACCTCATCCAGCCCGAAGAACGCCTGGCCCTCGCGATGGCCATTCAATAGCAGGAGGCGGGAAACGTCGGAAGGCATATCGGAGGCCGCAGGACCGACACTCGATGTAGGTCCGGTTTTCAACCGGACCGTCGTCTAACGACGCGCCGTTCTGCGGCGCACGCGACCGGTCATTTATCCGATTATGCGACCCGACGAGCCCGCCTCCACCCGGATCAAGCATGACAATCGAGGGCATTCCGCGGTCTCAACCATGGAAAGCTCTGCCCGCCAAGTATTACACGAGTTGCAGGTTGTTGACATATTTATGCTTATGGAATATGCTTATATGCAATGAGAACCATGGTGAAGCTTGACGACAAATTGCACCGCGATGCGCGGGCCTATGCGGCCAAGCATGGCATAACCCTGGCCGCGCTCATCGAAGAAGCGCTGCGACTGAGACTCGCGAAAAGAATGAGTCCCAAATCCAGTGAACCGCTGCGTCTACCGACTTTCCGGGGTGACGGTCTGCAACCTGGCGTCAGCCTGGACGACATGGAGACTGTCTACGACCGCATGGACGGAGTGCGATGATTGCATGTGACGTCAACGTCCTTCTCTATGCCCTTAGAGAGGATAGCGCACGGCACGCAGAATATCGCGCCTGGCTCGAAGAGGCGCTCAGCGGGGACGAACCGCTAGCCTTGTTTGAGCCGGTCCTTGCCGCCGTACTTCGCATTGCGACTCATCCCGCCATTTATCGAACGCCCACTCCACGCGCGCTCGTGGAAGATTACGTCAACACGCTCATCGCCTCTTCGGCTGCTGTCACACTACGAGCGGGCGATCAGCACTGGGGTCTGTTTTTGGACCTGTGCCGGAAAGCCGACTGCAACGGGAACCTGGTACAAGACGCGTATCTTGCCGCCCTAGCCCTCGAGCACGGCTGTCAATGGGTGACGACCGATCGGGATTTTGCCCGATTTCCTCGCCTGGTATGGAGACACCCGCTGCTTCACGCTTGAAAAACCGTCCGGATTCACTCGATTTCTTTCGCGTTCGAGGTAGCGGTCACGAATGCCCATCGACTCATAGAAACTCCTTCTCAGAAAAAGTTCTTTCGCTCAGCGCGCAGAGCCAGTGCTTATTGGACCGAAAAGCACTCGCCTGGCGAGAAGTATCAACAGAACCAGGCCGAGAAACACGGCAATCAGCACCCCGGCGCAGAGCTGGGCAGCTCGGGAAAAGGCATGGTCTACCGCTTTCAACGCTGTCGCGTCTATCTCCTGCGTGAGGAGTTTCCGCTGCTGGATGAGGGTATCGGTGACGTCCCCCACTGCCGCCATTCGTTCGGCGGTGATCTGTTTGAGGGCGGCCACCCGTTCGTGCTCGATGAAGGCAACGGTGCGCGACACTTCCGCCGACAGCTCCTTCAGCGTGGCCTCGCGCTCTGCCGTGACAAGAGCAGGCGTATTCTCCACGACCGCCAGGGACCGCTCCACGGCTGGGATGGTTCGGTCCAGCACGTCCACCGCGTGGCCGACCGACTTGACCGCGCTCTCTGCGGTCGGCATTGCGTTTTCTAGCGCGGAGATGGATCGCTCCATGGCCGGGACAACCCGCCCCAGGCCCTCCACTGCCTGCCCGGCCGTCCTGGCGGCCTTGTCCAGTTGGTACTCGCCGGCCATATCCATCGCAAAAAGCTCCGCCTGCCAGCGAGCCTGATCCATGAGCTGAGCACTGTAAATCTCAATACGCCGATTGAGGTCATCCACCGATAGCATCACGTTGCCCACGGCTTGGGGGATTGACAAAGATGTGGCCCACTCCCGCTGCGCAACTTCGCTCAGGAAGGACTCGCGTCCGGCAATAGACCGCGTGATCGCATGCTCTGCCGCCCACTTCCGGGCGTATTCGCGTACGCCGGACACGTCGCCGGAAAGGGTCATTGAGGCTGCAGCACGGGCTATCTCGGCCTCAAGCCGCTGCGAGGCGGTCACGGCGATGCCGCGCGTCTCGCCAAGGGCCTTTGCGCCCGGGCCCTTCTCGAAGTAGTCCATCATCTGGAAAGTCAGTACCCACGTGTCCGCGAGGGCCCCCAGGGGAGTGGGCAGAAACAAAGCCTCGCGGAGTGCCGGGACCGCTTCTATCTTCCAGAGCAAAGCCTCTCGGCGGATAGCGCGATCGGTCGTGCCCGCCAGGATCTGGTCGGCAGAGGCCACGATGACGCTCGACATCGGATGGACCATCGCCCGCATCCGGAGCCGTGCTTGCTCAAAGGTGGCCGAGACGTCCCCTTCGGCATGCACCTGCGCAACCGGCTGATTCACTCCGGGTGGGATCTTCGTGCAGCCGGCGGGGAATAGTAACAGACAACAGAGGAACACCTGCGCCAGGTGCGTGATGTGTCGAGGATGATCTCTTAATGCCCTTCGACTCACAGAGACTCCTTCTCGGATGCCAGGAAAGTGTTGCAACCCGGATGCCGGAGCGATACTGGCAAGATTACCAGTGGCGGGGGTACCCCGACATGAATCAGACCGGAGAGACTGGGACTGCCAGCTGGCGGGGTGAAAAGAAGCGCTGCCAAAAAAACAGGCATGGAACGCCGTCGGCCAGACAGCGTGGGAACGATCAGACAAGAATCGACAGGTTACGCCTCTCAACCCCTAATCCGGACTGACACGTGAGCCGGACCCGGCTGTACTTATACGTATCTGGAAACCACAAGCTACCGGGCCGGTTCTTGGAGGCAACCAACAGAGTCCCGAGATGTGTATAAAGTGCAGGGGCCCGGGTCTCACTCCACGGTGTCATCGCACACCGGCGCAAAAAGATAGCGTTCATCGTACAAGTCCTCTTTGAAGCTGGGCGAGATAAGCGCCTCTCGTCCCAAGACGGCAAACACCAAGTGAATGTAGATACGGGTGTAGGTGTTTGGCATAGTGTCGGAAAGTGCCACGTTTGTGCGCCGAGTGCAAGCCTCAAAACCACGTGTCAGTCCTACGGACCTGATCCGTCGCCGTCAGTGGTTTCTATCAACGTGTCGGTCCTACGGACCTGCTCGGTGGCCCATCACTGCCGGCCACCCACCGGGTGGCGTTGGTGGCCCGCTTCTTTTCGTTCTCCTCCCGTCGGAACTCCGTGCTCATCGGCCTTTCCGGCTCCATCCGGAATCCCAGCGCCGCCTACACGATCTCTTATCGCCGGATTAGGGCCCCGCAACCGGCTTTCCTTGTAAAGCCGGTTGGCTGTACGCTACACTAGCTTCAATCGTAGCGATACCGGAGGCCATTATCCCGAACCGGCGGGCCTTGGCGACCTTACGCCTCTCCAGAGGTTAATCGCGCCTGCTCCGTTCCGAGTCATCGTCGATCTGAATCCCGCACCAGACTGACCCGTGCTTGAGGCGGAGGAAAGGAGAATCACGATCACACGTAGAGGCACGTCGCCTGGCAGAATCACCGGCAAACGCGCGGATGCCGGCCAATGCGCGAGTGGGGCTTGGCCATAAGTGCTGCCGATCTGGTTGGTGACGGGGTGGTGAGAGAGCAGGTCCAACCATGGCTTTGGCGCATCACGCAAGCCGAAAGTCCAAACAACCGTTTGTTTGCCCCTCCAATCTCGGCCAGGAGCGAATCGAACAGATCCTCGAGAATCTGTTCACTTTCGCAGCCGTTCTGATTCTTCCGCTGGCTGCCTTCGCCGTGGTGCGAGGAAGCTACGCCTCCTCCACGGGTTTTCCGGTTCTTTATGTCACCCAGATTTTTCTTTCCCTTGGGGTCGTGAGCGCACGACTGGCGAGAGGGACTGTCTCATTCCAGACCCGCTGGCGAGTCTTCTGGATCTGCCTGTTCGGAATTGCGGCCACAGGATTGTTCACGTTCGGCCTGGTGAGCATGGCATCCGCGGCACTGATCTGCGTCTGCATCCTGGTGACGTTTGTCGGGCCCAGGCTTCACAGGTATATCGCGCTTGGGTGCACGATAGCGGTGATGGCCGCGGCCGGGGTCGCCCACACCCAGGGTTGGACCCAAACGCTGCCGAATCCCGGCGCCTTTGCGGTTTCGGCGGCGGCCTGGGCCTTTGCCATTGTGGCGCTGACGACGACTTGTGTCGCCCTCGTGTTTTTTGTGGGCCGCCTGAAGGATGTCTGGACGAAGGACATTTACGAACTCGCCGCCAGCGAGACCCTGTACCGGACCCTGTTCGAAACCGCACCCGATGGCATTCTGATCCTCAGGAACGGCGTGTTCGTCGAGTGCAACACCAGGATCCTGGAGATCCTGGGTTACCCGCGCGAACAGCTGCTTGGCAGGCGGCCTGAAGAATTCTCCCCTCCCTGCCAGGCCGACGGTACTGCCTCGGCCGAGAAGGCGCGGCTGAAGGTCGGGGCGGCCTTGGCCGGGGATGCGCAGTTCTTCGAATGGGACCACCAGCGCAGTGACGGCCGGATTCTCGCCACCGAGGTCAGCCTCAACCGCCTCGGCATTGACAACGAGGAACTGTTGTTGGCCATAGTTCGGGATGTCTCCGAGCGCAAACGGGCTGAAGAGAAGATCCGAAAGCTGGGAACGGCGTTGGAACAGGCTGCGGAAGATGTGATCATCACGGACCTGGATGGTGTCATCAGTTACGCCAATCCTGCTTTCGAGAGGATCACCGGCTACTCCCGGGCGGAGGCGATCGGACGCAACCCTCGGTTTCTGAAGAGCGGAATGCATGACGGCGATTTCTATCGGCAAATGTGGGAGACGATCCTGAGCGGCCAGAACTGGGAAGGGAGGCTGATCAATCGTACCAAGGCAGGATCGCCGGTCCACATGGATACGATCATCACCCCCCTGAAGGGCCCGACCGGCGACATCGTCGGTTTCGTCTCCCTGAAGAGGGACGTCACACGCCAGGTGCAACTCGAGTCGCAGCTGCAGGCCGCACAGAAGATGGAGGTGGCCTGCCAACTCGCCGCCGGGATCGCCCACGACTTCAACAATATTCTGGCTATTATCCTGGCCAACGCCGAGCTTTCGAAGTGGTCGCTTTCCGCGGAAAAGGAGATCCTCCCGTACCAGGAGCAGATCTGCACCGCAACCTTGCGCGCCAAGGCACTGGTCCGGCAGCTCCTCTCTCTGGCCAGGCACGAGGAGCAAGAACGTACACCGTTTGCGGTTCACACGGTCGCGGGCGAGGTTGTCGGCCTGGTTCAATCGGTAGCGCCTTCAAACGTGGAGCTGCAAGCGGATCTCGACCCGGATGCGGGGACAATCATGGGTGACCCGGGGAAGTTCCACCAGGTCCTGATGAACCTGTGCACAAACGCCCTGCATGCGATGAGAAGCGACGGTGGAACGCTTTCCGTTCGCCTGTCGAAAACCATCCTTGAAGATCCGCTGCCCCCTCTGCAGCCGGGAAAGCACGTCTGCCTCGAGGTGTCCGACACGGGGCACGGAATGGACAGCAAAACCATGGCGCGAATCTTTGATCCGTACTTCACGACGAAGAGGCCCGGTGAGGGGACAGGTCTGGGTCTGGCGGTCGTGAGGGGTATTGTCTCTGGTCAGGGAGGCGACATTCAGGTCGAAAGCCGGGTAGGGCAAGGGAGTGTCTTTCGTATCTACCTGCCGGAAATTGATCTCCCCTCGAACGGCAAAGAGACTCAGGGCAAAGCGCCCGCTCGAGGAAATGAGCGGATTCTCATGGTCGATGACGAGCCGGCTTTGGCAGCAGCCGGAAAGGACCTGCTTCAGCAGCTCGGATATGCCGTGACGGTTGCCACGCGTAGCAGTGACGGCCTGAAAATTTTCCTGCGCGACCCGAACGCCTTCGATCTGGTAATCAGCGACCAGACTATGCCCGAGATTACGGGCATCAACCTGGCTCGAGAGATTCTCTCGAGCCGGCCCCGAATTCCGGTCCTTCTGTGTACGGGCTACGGTGACCAAGTCGACCGA
>Ga0209077_1000205_pt1 | contig 15506 bp, 15 predicted proteins | sample PPLLak1March2015_FD_187247 | JGI IMG/M metagenome (GOLD analysis project Ga0209077, IMG submission 187247) | Freshwater sediment microbial communities from Prairie Pothole Lake near Jamestown, North Dakota, USA - PPLs Lake P7 Core (1) Depth... | ecosystem: Environmental > Aquatic > Freshwater >... | reverse complement strand
CTGCACGGGTTACGCTGGTCCAGCCAGGACGCTCGAAGAGATGGGAGCTGCGATCACCAAAAGTGCAAGCATGCAGAAACGCTGGCCGACATCGAAATCGTGCAGGCCTAGCCGGAAATAAATAAACCATTAAGTAACAACAGGATGCACGCAATATGCTGCTGATGCTAGACAACTATGATTCATTCACTTACAACCTGGTGCAATACTTCGGCGAGTTGGGCGAGGACGTGCAGGTGTACCGCAACGACGAGATCACCGTGGAACAGGTGGCGGCGCTCAAGCCCGACCATATCGTGATTTCGCCCGGCCCCTGCACCCCAGCCGAGGCAGGGATTTCGGTCCCGCTGATCAAGGAATTCGCCGGCAAGGTGCCACTCCTTGGCGTGTGCCTCGGCCACCAGAGCATCGGCCAGGCTTTCGGCGGCAGGATCATCCACGCCAGGCAGCTCATGCACGGCAAGACCTCGTTGATCCACCACAAGGACGTGGGCGTGTTCAAGGGCTTGCCCAACCCCTTCACCGCCACGCGCTACCACTCGCTGGTGATCGAGCGCGAAACCCTTCCGGATTGCCTGGAAATCACCGCCTGGACCGACGACGGCGAGATCATGGGTGTGCGCCACAAGACCTTGCAGGTGGAAGGCGTGCAGTTCCACCCCGAATCCATCCTGACCGAGCACGGCCACCAGATGCTGGCCAATTTCCTCAAGGAGAAGCGCGCGTGATCACGCCAAAAGAAGCGCTCACCCGGCTGATCGAACAGCGCGAAATTTTCCACGACGAAATGCTGTCGCTGATGCGCCAGATTATGAGCGGGGAAGTGACCCCGGCACAGATCGCCGCCATCCTCATGGGGCTGCGGGTGAAGAAGGAAACGGTCGGGGAAATCTCCGCTGCCGCCCAGGTGATGCGCGAGTTCGCCACCAAGGTGCCGGTAGCAAACACCGATCATCTGGTCGATACCTGCGGCACCGGCGGCGATGCAGCCCACACCTTCAACATCTCCACCACTGCCGCCTTCGCCGCCGCTGCCGCCGGTGCGCGCGTGGCCAAGCACGGCGGGCGTTCAGTGTCCTCCACCTGCGGTTCGGCCGACGTGCTGGAAGCCTTGGGCGTCAACCTCAATCTCACCCCTGAACAGGTTGGCCAGAGCATCGACGAAATCGGCATCGGCTTCATGTTCGCGCCGAACTTCCACGGCGCCATGAAGTACGCCGCACCGGTGCGGCGCGAACTGGGTGTGCGCACGATTTTCAACGTACTAGGGCCGCTCACCAACCCGGCCGGGGCAAGCAACCAGGTCATGGGCGTGTTCCATCCCGATCTGGTCGGCATCCAGGCCCGCGTGCTGCAGCGCCTTGGCAGCCGCCACGTGATGGTGGTGCATGGCAGCGATGGCTTGGACGAAATCACCCTGTCCGGCGAAACCCTGATCGGCGAGCTGAAAGACGGCGAAATCCGCGAATACGCCATCCACCCGCGCGAATTCGGTTTCGAACCTTGCAGCCTGGAAACCCTGAAAGTGTGGGATGCCACCCAGGCCAAGGACATGCTGCTCGGCGTACTCGGCAACCTGCCCGGTCCGGCGCGCGACATCGTGCTGCTCAATGCCGGCGCTGCAATCTATGTGGCAGGGTGCGCGGAAACACTGGCAACAGGGATCGAGACGGCACGCGCAGTGATCGAAAACGGCACGGCACGCGACAAGCTGCGTCAACTCGTGGAAGTATCCAACCGCCTCAATGGAGCATGATCGATGTCCGACATCCTGAATAAAATCATTGCAGTCAAGCAGGCCGAAGTGGCGCGCGCGATGGAGAAGAAGGCTTTCTCGACGATTCGTGCCGAAGCGGAAGCGATGCCGCCAGCGCGCGATTTTGTCGCGGCCATCCGCGGAAAAATAGCGGCGGGAAAATCAGCCGTGATTGCCGAGATCAAGAAAGCCAGCCCGTCCAAGGGCATCATCCGGGAAGAGTTCGACCCGGCGGCGATTGCCCGGAGCTATGAGCAGCACGGCGCAGCCTGCTTGTCAGTGCTCACTGACAGCCAGTTTTTCAAGGGCAGCAAGAACGACCTGATCGAAGCGCGCGACGCCTGCAAATTGCCGGTGCTGCGCAAGGACTTCATGATCGACCCCTACCAGATCTGCCGCGCCCGCACCATCGGCGCCGACTGCATCCTGCTCATCGTGGCGGCGCTGGATTTGCCGCGCATGCAGGAGCTGGAAGCGGTGGCGCACGAACTCGGCATGGCGGTACTGGTCGAGTCGCACGACGCGGCAGAACTGGAACTGGCGCTGCAACTCAAGACACCGCTGATCGGCATCAACAACCGCAACCTGCGCACCTTCGAAACCAGGCTGGAAACCACGCTGGAACTGCTGCCAAGGGTTCCAAAAGAGCGCATCGTGATTACCGAAAGCGGCATCCTCAAAGTGGAAGACGTACAACGCATGCGCCGAGGGAACGTCAACACCTTCCTGGTGGGCGAAGCCTTCATGCGCGCCGAAGACCCAGGCGTTGAACTGGGACGCCTATTTGCCTAAAGCCGTCGCCCGAAATCGACGGACAGCCCGATATGGTTGGGGTGGAATAATGGGGTATTGATCCGTTCCTCGCGATCCAGCCCAACCAGCGCCTGTTCCACGGCAAAGGCGCGATCTACCAGAAACCGTTCAGCTTTAATCCATTAAAAAATTTGATTACAATTTTGTAATGTGACACTGCTATAGTGAAAACAGGTTGTAAAGGGCAAACTTTGCCGAAAGGCGAGGACGCAAAACCACCGGTCTAACTGGCTATGCCACATGACAGCGGGGTCGCCAAACCGAAGAACGTATTTTCTGTTCGCTCTTCCCAGCGTCCTCTCGCGCCCGCCCTGGCAACCTTTTTTCTCATTGCCTCATCAAGAAAAAGGAGAAACTCCATGCCACAGTCCAACGCATTAGTCATAGACGCTTCGCCATCCATGAGAAATTACGTCCGGGAAATTCTCCACCAGGCATTAGGGTTCGATGAAATCCATGAAGCGAAAAACGCCGAGGATGCACACCAGACACTGAAATCCGGCCGCGACATAAACTGGATTTTTAGCTCATGGGAAATGCCGGGCCTATCCACTCACGATCTTCTAAAAACCGTGCGCAGTAGCCGCCACAGCACGCAAAGCCACTTCATTCTGATGTCCAGCAATGACGAGCTTGTCGTCAGGAATGTCGCTATCCGGGAAGGTGTCGCAGATTACCTTTGCAAGCCCTTTTCCCCCGATCAGATGGTCCACATGGTGCACCGTCTCAACGGACTGGTGAATCGGCGTGGAGCCGAGCGCCTAAAAGTCCGCACGCCCTGTGAGATTGACATGGGTTTTGATTTGTTTCACCACTATGGCGCCGAACTAGTGGATATTTCAACAACCGGCTGCCGCGTAAAAACTTCGCAAGTCAAACCCGGCAGCGGCTATATCGACGATTACGCCACCGTCACTCTGTTTTCGGCCTCAGAAACTTCTCTTCAGGTTCAAGCAACAATCAGAAGGCTGGAATTCGATGAATTCTGCACCGACCCATTGCGCGATACCGAGATAGCCGTCGAGTTCGTCAACGTCACCCCGGCCCTCAATGAAAAACTCGTGGCGCTCATTAATTCAGGTAAAGAGCAATCCGCTATCCCGTGTAACGGTGCCAGGATTAGTGAAGCGCTGAACAGGTAGCCATTCGGCGCACCCTAAGGCACTTCCGCCGACGGCATGCGCGCCAGGATGATTGCGGTTTTGCGCATCAGACCCCGGGCGCTGCGGTGCTTGTCGTAGTAACGCGGATTGGGCACCATGGCCGCGAGCTTGGCGGCCTGCTCCGGGCCAAGCTTGGCGGCGCTGGTCTTGTAGTAGTAGCGCGCGGCGGCTTCCGCGCCGAACACGCCGTTGCCCCACTCGATCACGTTGAGATAGATCTCGAAAATCCGCCGCTTCGGCATCATCTGCTCCAGCATCAGCGTGATCAGCGCTTCCTCGCCCTTGCGCCAGAAAGCTTTTCTGGATGAAAGAAACAGGTTCTTCGCCAGTTGCTGGCTGATGGTGGAACCGCCGGCAACGATCCTGCCTTTTTTCAGATTCTTTTCGTAGGCTTTCTGGATGCCTTCCCAGTCAAAGCCTTCGTGGTCGACGAACTTGGCGTCCTCGGAGGCGATCAATGCGCGCTTGAGGTGGGGCGAAATGCGCTCGTAGGGCACCCATTTGTGGCGTAGTTCGGCGTCCGAATTTTTTTCCTGCATTTCCGCCAGGCGCGTGTCCATGAAGGCGCTGGTGGAGGGATTGTGGTCCACCCACCACCAGATGTGAGCAAATATCCACGCCTGGTACAGCACCACGACTGCAACCAGAATCAGCACACCGCGCCACAGCCAGCGCCATAGTGCTTTCATCATGGCTTGAGCAGCGCCATCACGGGTTGGGTATCGGGCCGTACGCCGCGCCACAGGAAGAACGATTCCGCCGCCTGCTCGACCAGCATGCCCAGGCCGTCCGCCAGTTGCGCGGCGCCGTTGGCCTGCGCGAATTCAAGGAACGGCGTCAGGCCCTTGCCGTACATCATGTCGTAAGCCAGGCTGCCGGGTGAAAACACGTTGGCGGGCAGGGGGGGCAGTTCGCCCGCAAGGCTGCTGGAGGTGGCATTGATGATCAAGTCGAAATGGCAGCCGGCCAGGCTGGCATACTCGCCGCTGGAAATGTCGCCGTGAGGCAGGAATAGTTGCGCCAGTTCGTGCGCCTTGTCGGGCGTGCGGTTGGCGATGGCGAACAGCGCCGGGTACTGCTCCAGCAAGGGCAGGATCACGCCGCGCGCCGCGCCGCCCGCGCCCATGAGGAGAATGCGTTTGCCCTGGATCTTGAAGCCCAGGTTGGCGGTAATGTCGCGCACCAGCCCCGCGCCGTCGGTGTTGTCGCCCAGGATGGTTTCACCTTCGAATTTCAGCGTGTTCACCGCTTGTGCCAGTTCCGCGCGCTGCGTCAGGCTGGTCGCCAGTTTCCATGCTTCCTGCTTGAATGGCACGGTGACGTTGAGCCCCTTGCCGCCTTCCGCCTGAAACTTCTTCACCGCTACAGCAAAACCGTCGAGCGGGGCAAGCAGCGTGGTATAGGTAAGATCCTGGCCGGTCTGACAGGCAAATTCGGCATGAATCAGGGGGGATTTACTGTGGGCGATGGGATTGCCCACCACGGCGTAGCGGTCGGTCATGAAATTCCGGATGCTTTATTAATGGTAAGAACGCGATTTTACCTCAACAGGGCATGGCAAAGGTGCAACCCCGGATGATGAAATTCGCCATGGCGACCTGCCTTCGGCTACGCTCAGGCAACGGTGCCCGGCACGCTCTCGCCGTTGCCTGAGCGAAGTCGAAGGCGGAGCAGATTCTTTCCCTTGCCCTGAACCTCAAGTATAAAATGCCTCCTCATCCAGAAAAGACGACACCAGAACCATGACAGGACAACATCGCTCAGAACCGCATCACTCTGAACGCTTCCGCGAAGCCCAGAAAGTGACCTGGATCAGCGTGACCGTCAATGTCCTGCTCACCGTGCTGCAAATCGTGATTGGCATTATCGGCAAATCCTCGGCGCTGGTGGCTGACGGCATGCACTCACTGTCCGACCTGCTGTGCGATTTTCTGGTGCTGTTCGCCAATCGTCACGGCTCGAAGGATGCCGACGAGGAACACCCCTACGGCCACGCGCGCATCGAGACCGCCACCACCCTGGTGCTGGGTGTGATCCTGATGGGAACAGGCGCCGCCCTGCTGTGGGGCGCGGCACAGCGCCTGCAGGACCCCTCGGCGTTGCAGAAAGTGCATGTCATGACCTTGTGGATCGCCATTCTCACGCTGGCCGGCAAGGAAGGGCTATTCCGCTACATGCTGCATGTGGCGCGCAAACTGCGTTCGCGCATGCTCGAAGCCAATGCCTGGCATGCCCGCTCCGATGCGGCTTCCTCCGTGATCGTGGTGGCGGGCATTGCCGGCAACCTCGCCGGCGTGACTTCCCTCGACCTGCTGGCCGCGGCCCTGGTGGCGGCAATGATTTTCCGCATGGGCTGGAAGCAGGCCTATCACGCGCTCATGGAGCTGATCGACACCAGCCTGGATGAACAGGAAGTCGCCGCCATCCGCGCCACCTTGCTGGCAACCCCAGGCGTTCAGGGCCTGCACGAACTGCGCACGCGCCGCATGGGCGACCGTGCCCTGGTCGACGCGCACGTGCTGGTCGACCCGAGGATCAGCGTATCGGAGGGGCATTACGTGGCGGAAACCGCGCGCGCGCGTGTGCTCAAGGCACACGCCGCACTCGACGTGATGGTGCACATTGACCCGGAAGACGATTCAGCCGTCAAACGTAGCGTGCATCTGCCGCCGCGCGAAGAACTGCTGCGCCAGCTCGGCCAGCGGTTGGGCGACAGGATGCCGGCAGCGGAACAGATCGTGCTGCACTATCTGGGCGGCAAGGTGGATGCCGAGATACTGCTGCCCGAATCATCTGCCCAGCAGGCGGAAAAAACGGCCGAACTGAAAGCCGAAGTCGCGGGGATTGTGGCTGAAAACGGCATTTTTCGCAGCATCGAATTGCGAAAAACCGCACCGTAATGGTGCAAAAATAGAACCGCCGCACAGTCCCGGGGCAAGCATTTTCCTGTACGGATTTTAACTGCTTATGGCACAATGGTTTATTACAGTCTAATTGGTGGCATGCTTCGTGCTTTAGAGTGTGCTCAGAATTTTTTACCCTTCAATTCGTAGGAGAGAAATATGGCGATTGCCGACGTTTTAAAAATGATCAAGGACAACGAAGTCAAATTCGTTGATCTCCGCTTTACCGACACTCGCGGCAAAGAGCAGCACGTTACCATTCCCTCTCACGTAGTGGATGCCGACTGGTTCGAAGCTGGCCACGCTTTTGACGGCTCATCCATCGCCGGATGGAAGGGCATCCAAGCCTCTGACATGCAACTGATGGCCGATCCCGACACTGCCAACATGGATCCGTTCTTCGACGAGTCCACCCTGATCATGTCCTGCGACGTGGTGGAGCCTTCCGACGGCAAGGGCTACGACCGCTGCCCGCGCTCCATCGCCAAGCGCGGTGAAGCCTACCTGAAATCGACCGGCATTGGCGATACCGCCTACTTCGGCCCAGAGCCTGAATTTTTCATTTTTGATTCCGTCACCTGGCACGCCGACATGTCTGGCGCTTCGGTGAAAATTGAATCCGAAGAGGCTGCCTGGTCTTCCAGCGAGAGCTTCGAGGGCGGCAACACCGGCCACCGTCCCGGCATCAAGGGTGGCTATTTCCCCGTGCCCCCGGTCGATTCCTTCCAGGACATCCGCTCTGCCATGTGCCTGGCACTGGAAGAAATGGGCGTACCGGTTGAAGTGCACCACCACGAAGTTGCCACGGCCGGCCAGTGCGAAATCGGCACCCGCTTCAGCACCCTGGTAAAGCGCGCCGACTGGACCCAGATCACCAAGTATGTGGTGCAAAACGTGGCCCACGCCTACGGCAAGACCGCGACCTTCATGCCCAAGCCCATCGTTGGCGACAACGGCTCCGGCATGCACGTGCACCAGTCGATCTGGAAAGATGGCAAGAACCTGTTCGCCGGCAACGGCTACGGTGGCCTGTCCGAAACGGCGCTGTTCTACATCGGCGGCATCATCAAGCACGCGCGCGCCCTGAACGCCATCACCAACCCCGGCACCAACTCTTACAAGCGCCTAGTGCCTGGCTTTGAAGCACCCGTGATGCTGGCCTACTCTGCCAAAAATCGTTCCGCCTCGATCCGCATTCCGCACGTCGCCAGTGACAAGGGCCGCCGCATCGAAGTGCGTTTCCCGGATCCATCTTCCAATCCGTACCTGTGCTTCACCGCGCTGATGATGGCCGGCCTCGACGGCATCCAGAACAAGATCCACCCTGGCGATGCCATGGACAAGAATCTGTACGATCTGCCGCCGGAAGAAGAAAAGCTGATCCCGACCGTTTGCTCGTCTCTTGACCAGGCACTGGAATATCTGGACAAGGATCGTGAATTCCTCACCCGTGGAGGCGTGTTCTCCAACGACTGGATTGATGCCTTCATCGAACTGAAGATGGAAGAAGTCACCCGCTTCCGCATGACCACTCACCCGGTCGAATTTGCGATGTATTACAGCCTGTAATACACAGCGACAGCAGCACCAAAAAGGGCGGGGACAACCCGCCCTTTTTCATTTGGCAGCGAAAAGGATTTCAATGCAGGATCATTATGCAAAACTGGGCGTCTCGCCCAGTGCAACAGCGGATTTGATCAAGGCGGCTTACCGAAAAAAAGCCGCTCAGTACCACCCAGACAAGAATCCTTCTCCAGATGCGGCTGCGCGCTTTGGCGAAGTCCAGCAAGCTTATGAAGTGATTTCCGATCCGGAGCGCCGCAAGGCTTACGACGAATATCGGCAACGCAGCCTGATCGAAGACCCCCTGGCTGTTGCACGGGATATTGCGGCAAAATACATCCAGGGAATCACCCATTGAAAAAATCTCGCTACTTTTCGGATCTCATCAAAAGTTACAATGACGAGGTCGATGATCTGTTGACCGATTCTGAAGGCAAGTCGGCGCTGCAAAAGCGCTTGAACGACAAGCGCCGGGAGATTGATGCCATCCTGCCGATGATCGAATTCAGCCCGGAAATGGTGGCTGTCTCTTTCTATGGCGCCTTTGGCTTCCAAACACCAGAAGTCATGCAGGGCATCGTGTTGAGCGAGCCCGGGCGCACCGGCTTCATCGCATGGAGCAGGCTAAGGAAAACACTGACTGTGTCCGATTGGGCGGAGCCACTTATCGCATCAGCACTGAAAGTGGCAGGAGGCGATGCCTTTCTCGTTACGACCGCCGCGCTGGAATTCCTGCGTACCCGGGATTCATCCGCATCTGATGCGCCCGCGACTGAACACGAGGCGAAGCAGGATCATGACGACTACGACGACGATGACGATGAAGCACGCGACCTGGGTGAAGCGGGCGCGGATTGGCTCGCCGAACAGGGATTCGAATCGCTGGATCACTGAACGCAACTATTCGTAAAACAGGAAATGACATGCACCCGGTTGTTCTGAAATCCTCACAGTTGATTCTTGCCGGCGACATCGCCGGCGCCGAAAAAGCGCTCGTGGCCGTGGCCGATCAGGATGGCGACCACGCGCTGGTCAGCCTGCTTGACGATTTGAAGCCCAAGGACCTACTTGCTGTCATGCGTGAGTTTGATTCCTCCATGGAATCCGTGGTGAACATGCTGGTTACGCCCGGGCAGTTTGCCCGCGCCATCGTCCTCGAAAAGCAGTATGGTGAACGCGCCTGCGAGCGCCTGCGCGCCATGATGAATGCCGTCATTCACCGCGACCCGGAAGGCGTAATCGAGTACCTTGAAGCCATCGCCGAAATTGAGGGCGGCGCCGAGACGCTGGCCGACTATTTCGAAGACCGCTATGACGAGATTTTCAGCTTTGCCACCAGCGGGAGTTTTACACCTCAATTCGAGGCGGAATCCGTGGCCAAAACCCACAACACCTGGCTCATGGAAAAAATCGAGGAAATCGACCATGGCCTGGGTTTCGGCAATTTTATCGAGGATACGCGGCCGGTGCTTTCCCGTTCCGAAATCGCCGATGGCGACTGGATGGAAACCGCATGGGTGCTGCGCTATGAACTTCCCGATGCCTTTGAGGAGGTGATGATCACCCTGCGTGACCGGGTGCAAAAACATCTGGAAGAAGCCAATGCCTTACCCGTCCCTGCGCCTGCAGTTTCCGGCGAGGCGGCGGGCGACGAAGAAGAATCCGCAATTTAAGGGAAGGACGCATGGCAACCGCTTCTACTTCTACCGCACTAGCGGCTTTCGACAGCCGGCCGTTTTTCGACAAGGCACTGCATTACGGCGTAACGCAGAAAATCATTTCGCCCGAGCGACTGCAAATCATCGAGGAAGATTTTGCCAAGGGCATCGTCCAGATCGCCAACTATTTCGGCACCGCCCATCTGCGCCCGGAACTCGAGCTTGCGCTGCACCGCATGGTCAACCTGATCAGCCTCTACCTGGAGGACATGTCAGGTGGAGAGTTGCAGAGTGCGGCGGCGTCCCTGCGCGACAAAACGTTCCTGTCGCATTCCAAAGCCGGCTCGGACATGCTCAAGCGACTTCATGCGCTGCCGGACAGCGCGCTGATGCTTGGCGGCCCGGCTTCGCCGGAGAGTCAGCGCGCCTATCTCGACGAAAAGACGGCGTCCAAAACGATCTCCCTGGCCGAATACCGCTCCGCACTTGCCCTGCGCCAGGAGAACCAGGGCATGATAGATTTTTCGTTATGGCTGGCAAAAAAAATGGGTAGCGCTCGCGATGCCATTGATGATGTGGAATCGCTGATTCGCAGCGCCATGCTGGTTCTGTTCGTTGACAAAGCAGAACTCAAATTCCCTACCCGCACGGATTTTGTTCGCCTTGTCAAGGCTGCCAAAAGCGCGAAAGCGCAGCTTGACGAGAACCGGCTGAATGCTTTCATTAAGGATGCGCCGATGGAATTCAAGCAGCTTGCGCGGCGTGCCATGGCGCGTTTCATCGAACACGACCTGCCGCAGATTCGTCATCCCGGGAATAGCGCAGACAAACTGCTGCATGGAGGTTCTGCCCCCCCCTATTTCGTCCGGGAGAGCCTGGACGAGAACGCCCAGGAATACGACCGTCTGGTCGCCAGGGAATGGCACCGCGTGACGCGTGGCGAAGCCGATGACCCAGCGGTGCTTGCCACGGTGTTTTTTTTCGTCGCGACAGGCTTGCCGCCCAAAGCCTCGATGCTGCAAAAAGAGGCCAAGGAGCTTATCCGCATTTTCCGCACTTCCGGTTTTGATTCGCAAGCCGTGATCGATTTTATCGAGCAGCACGCGCCCGAATCGATGCGCGAGGATCTGCGCAAAGCCTGGAAGGACGATTTCAAGCACGAAGCGGAAGTACAACTGGCCGATACCGACCCCAATTGGCCTGACGCCTACATGGAGCGTGCGCTCGAATACCTGAGAAAAACATGCCGCGCCACATGGAAAGCGCGCAGGCGGTAACAGCATTTTTCAGGCAGCCATACTCAATCCACACCTGGACAGCTCTCCCATTTTGAAGAAAATACTCATCTCCATACAGGGCAAGACCCTTATCCTGCAATATCAGGTGCGTCCTGCGCTGGTGCGCAACGGCGCGGGTTGGAGCAGCTACATTAGCGTCCTGCCGAGCGCCGAATTATCCCGCTTCGACCTGAAAGGGCTGACGCCGGAAATGTTTTGCGTCAACCTCTCGGACATGGTGAATATTCGTGGCCTGCACTCAGGCGTCGTGGAAAACGAACGCCAGGTTCCCGTGGCGCGCTGGAGCATGAATCAGGACGACTACCATAATGCGATCAGCACGGAGTCCGCCAAACTGACGCACCCGCAAATCGTCAGCCTGCTCGCCGGGTTACCGGGCTATGCGCAGGAAAGCGATGGGCAGTTCCTCGACTTCGAGGAAAGCGTTGTCCCGCATGCAGCGGCGGCGGGCGCAGGATCGAGCGGATATCGGCTCACCATCGTCACGGACGACATCGGAGACAAAATCGCCCCTTATGCCTATTACAGTCTCGACGTATGCACAGCCGAAGGATGGCAGGGCTACCCACCTCCGCCAGAAGATCAGGAGTCCGTGCGAGACGCGCTGGCCAAAAAGCTGCAAGCCATCCGCGATGCCGGCGTGCAGCTCACACAGTCCTATGACGAGACAGATTACGCCGCAGCAAATTGAGGCGTCCTGCAAGCCCCTTTGCTGATTGCATCAGGCTGGAGGGGAAAATCCCGGTCATTATTAATGTGCATCCGCCCGGTAGCCCATCCTGAATCCTCCCCAGTGCTTTCCATTGATATGGATGGGGACACTGATGTCATGCATGACTTCGCCGGTATCCCGCTTGTAAGTCTGCAGCAACATGTGCCTGGTATTGCTGCCGCAGCGCTTGCCGGTACGGTCATCAAAGATGCGCTTGGTCCGGTTTCCAACCAGATCTTTTTCGTGATTTCCGGTCAGCGGTTGGGAGAATTTCCTGTTATGGGTTGGGCAGTAGCCATTGTTGTCCACCGCAATGGCGTAGATGATTTCATGATTCGCTGACAAGATGTTTTCCTGAGCATCCGGCAGGATTCGATCTGTGAAATCATCGAACGCTGTTTTCTGCTTGGGCGGGTTGGTGCCGGGGATCGGTTGGTATTTTCGATCAAATAGGCTGGCTTCTGAAATTTCGCCACGCCGAATGGCCTGCTCGAACATTGCGGTAATTTCCGCGGACGTTTTTTTGGCCGTCAGGAACATGCGGTTGTGTATGGTATCAATGGACAAATCGGTCATGGACTCGAACATGGTTTCGCCCAGTTCGGAGAGCGCCATCGATTGATCCGAGATATCCCTGATCTGATGTTCGAACATCAGGATCTGGTCCTGCATATAATTCAATGCGCCTGAAATTTGCGCAACCTCGCGGTGATTCATTTCCACCCCCGAGGCAATCGAGGAAAGCTGCTCGCGCATCATATTCGAGTGGCGCAGTATTCCATCAAGCTGCTCGCCTGCCCGGTCTATCTGGCTGACGCCCTGGTTCGCGAGTCCGACCAGTTCCTGCATGGTGGTTGCGGCCGTCACTGTTTCTACCCGGATTTCCGCCATCATGTGACCAATCTGGTCGTTGGCGATGACCGTTTTCGCGGCCAGCTTCCTCACTTCATCGGCGACCACGGCAAATCCCCGCCCGTACTCACCGGCCCGTGCCGCCTCGATTGCGGCATTGAGCGCCAGCAGGTTGGTTTGATCGGCGATTTCCCGGATCGCATGAGAAACGCTTTCCACTTCGCGGGATCTCTCTTCCAACTCGGAGATCAGCTTTGCGGTGGATTCGGTTTTCTCCGAAACCTTGCGAATCTGCGCGATAGCCTGCTGCAGGGCGGCCTGGCCGGCAATGCTTTCGTCCTGGGCCTGATTCGCCTCCGCCACGGCGATTTTGGTCGCCCCGGAAACATTTTCCGTGGAAGCAAAGATGTTTTCACTTGCCGCCGAGATTTCCCGTGATTTGGCAACCAGATCTTCCATGTCCCGCTCCAATCGGTCGGTCTTGAAAGAGGTCTCAGCCAGGGAAATGGAGTTTTTTTCGATGATTTTCGAGACTTCGCAGGCCATGCTGCTGAATTTGCCCAGCACGTTGCCTATTTTGCCAATCAGAGAGCCCATCAGCCGGTTTGTCGTGGCCTTGTCGGTTTCGCTCGCCTGCGGGTTCTCCATGATTTTCCGCACGGCCTGCTGCGCGGCCTCAAGTGGCCTGAGCGTAAGCAGATAAAACATGATGACTGCCACCAGCGCCGTGCCTCCGACCAGGATGAAGTTCATGGCGAAGTCCGGCATGAATTCCCGCGCGGCAAGGTAGGTCGTGCCCCCCAGTGAATAACTCAGCACCGCTATGGAGAGAAACAAAAACATTGCATGCGTGACAGTCAGGCGCGGTTGCGCGGCCTTGTCGTGCGCCGCATTCTGGTAATCAGGCGAGTGCGGCCGGTTACCCATCATATTTCTCCCCTTGTTTTTTCAGGAATGGCAGCAGCGATTCTGCCCCCCGCAGCAGGAATTATCAAGCGATCATGTACTGCGGGTGTCTGAATAAGGGGTGAAGCTGGCCGATAAGCCGGGTTCTGTCGTGGACAGTCATTCCTCTAGGCGCTGAATTGCTCCAGCGCTCGTGCAGCCTACCCGGGGGCAACGCGAGCAGCGCCAGTGCCCCCCTATTTGGCCTTGCTCCGGATGGGGTTTAACCTGCCATTGCTGTTACCAGCAACGCGGTGAGCTCTTACCTCGCCATTTCAACCTTACCTGATCCCTTGCGGGCCATCGGCGGTATATTTTCTGTGCCACTTTCCATCGCCTCACGGCGTCCGGCCGTTAGCCGGCATCCTGCTCTGTGGAGCCCGGACTTTCCTCTGCATGGAAAACCATACAGCGACTGCCTAGCCAGCTTCGGGTTGGATTTTAGCATGATTCGTGATATAAATCCCGACTAATACAGTCAACATTAGGATCGACTCATGGATCTGTCCAGCCTGAGCGCCACCGTGCAGCGCAACTGCCATATCAGCGATGCCCTGCATGCGCGCAACTACACCCTGTGCACCTATCTGCTCAAGATGCGTGAGTTCTACCGCTGGGAGCAGGGCTACCCGTTCAATGTTTCGTTGCCGAAGGACGAACTTGGAGACTGGATCACCGAACGCGAAGCGTTATGGGAAGAACTGGAGGAAAACGGCTTCGAGGCGTTGCGCCTTGGCCAGGGTGAAATCGATCCCTTCGAGACTTCCACCATCAACCATGAATTGACCGCCCAGGGACTGGTTTACAGTGGCGGCTACGGGGGTTATGCCGCGCCGCATTTCTTCCTCGCTGACCTGTTGCGCACTGAGCAGCGCGAGGGTTTGCCGGTGCTGATCGCCGGACGCGAGCATGCGCGCGACATGGCCGCGCCGCCGGCCATGCTGCTCGACGGCACCCTGTTTGTCCGACGCGAATCGATGCGCCGCATGCTGTGGGAAAAGATCGAGGAATGGCGCTGGAAAAAGCATCAGGATGCCATGTCACGCGCCATGGCGCATTACGCCTTCGACGCCGACTTTACGCAGGCCCTGGAACAGATGACCGACAACGAAGTGGAATCCGCGTTACTGCATGAAGTTGGGGAGTGGCGCGCGGAAGCGCATCTGGGTGAAAATTGGCCGGCGCTGCTACTGGCCGTTTCCGGCACGCGCAGCGAGCTGGTTGCGCGGGCTGTGCGCGATCATCTGGCCGACTGCCTCTCCACCTTGCCCACGCTGCTGGAACAGGAAAATGCAGCCGGACTGCATTTCTATTTTGCCAACCTCAAGGGCATGCGGCGAGAACTCTTCCCTGAGCTGACCGAGGCCTACCAGCGCTGGGTGGAGGGGGATAAATTGCACGCCCTGCGCGCCCAAACCCGGCAAGGGGCGCAACGCTGGCTGGAAACCGCGCATCAGCTGATCAGCTTGCACCAGACTCAGCCAGAAACCTGTGCTATCGAGATCGGGCGCATGTATGAAAAATGAGTCGAGTTATTTATGCAGCGGCAAAACTTTCTGGTTAAGCAATCTTGTCGGCACGAAACTCCGAAAAGATGCCCATTTCGAGGTGGCGGTCTACGTTGGTGAAACCAACGCCTTCCAGTGTGCGCATCACTTCCTGCGGCGCGGCACAGGCCTCGATGGTGTCCCAGTAGTAACGCCACAACAGGGCAGTATCCTTGTCCTTCGCAGCCAGTCGGGCCAGAGTTGGCACCACATTACGGAAGTAGGCTTTCATTAGCGCCATGCGAATCCGGCCCTCGGGGCGGGTGATTTCAAGCACGCAGCCCCTTCCGCCGGGC
>Ga0209077_1000204_pt1 | contig 15523 bp, 13 predicted proteins | sample PPLLak1March2015_FD_187247 | JGI IMG/M metagenome (GOLD analysis project Ga0209077, IMG submission 187247) | Freshwater sediment microbial communities from Prairie Pothole Lake near Jamestown, North Dakota, USA - PPLs Lake P7 Core (1) Depth... | ecosystem: Environmental > Aquatic > Freshwater >... | reverse complement strand
AGAGTGAACCCCTTTGATGGATCGGCCTCTACGAATAATCCGTTTGTCGCTAGCGGCGAGGAGGCCAGCAGATATTATGCCTATGGTATTAGAAACAGTTATGGGTTCGATTTTGACCCCGTGACGGGAAAACTTTGGGATGCAGAAAATGGCGAGGATGTATTCGATGAAATTAACCTGGTTGAACCTGGATTTAATAGCGGCTGGAAATCAGTCATGGGACCTATGGGTACTAATGCAGGCGTGTCTGAATCTGATTTGGTTAATCTCCCAGGCTCACATTATGCTGACCCTGTCTTTAGCTGGGCTGAATCTCGAGGATTAACCGACATTGAGTTTTTAAATTCCACAGCATTTGGCTCAACATACGAAAATGGAATCTTTGCAGGAGATATAACTTCAGGAACACTTTACTTTTTCCGGCTTAACGCCGATAGGACAGGGATAAGCTTGGAAAGTGATCCACTTTTGAGCGACTTGGTTGCAGACAGCGATGATGAAATGTCAGCCATAACACTTGGAACTGGCTTTACAGGGATTGCCGAAATTGAAACTGGTCCTGATGGCAATTTGTACATTCTGACATACGATAGAGAAAGTGAAGGTCAGGGAAGTCTCCTGAAAATAATCCCATCCTCTCTGTCTGAAGTTGATTCCTCGTCTCAAGATGAAACTAGCGAACAAGAGAATTGATCAATTGAAGGAAATTTTTTTGGGTCGTGTATGAACGACATTCTTTCTCGGTCGATTATCGGTGAGATGAAACTAGTCATTATGGTGGAAATGAATCAAACGGAGAATAGGAGAGAGAATTAATATTCATACTCGGAAAACGAAGGAGTTTAAATACTAATAGCTATGAGGGAAACGGTTAGTCGATGCGCCTTGGACAAGAGATAAACGGAGTCCTAAATACAATTAACGTTTGAGTCTGGTGGATTCAACAGACTGGGTTCTGCAACTGTGGGGTATGAAAGCCTTTAAGGCCTCAAATAATATATTGTGTTGATCACCAGGAAATGGACACTTTCGAATGCATAATATCAAAACTTGAAGTAAGGGAATTTATGAGAAAAGAAGTTGAATCTGATATAAAGCAAAGAATTCTCGAATCTGCTAGACAAACAGGTTCCGGCTTGAACTTGCAACACTGGCGGTTCATTCTAGTTGAGGAAAAGAAAAATTTGAGTCAGCTTGCCTTGGATAGCACAAGCGGAGCATGGATCGTAGGAGCAGATTTTGCAATAATTATTCTGACAAATCCAACCCTGCGCTTTCATTTGATCGATGCGGGCAGAGTTGCTCAAAACATGCAACTTACTGCATGGAATGAGGGGGTAGGGTCAGGGCTGTACACAGGTATTAATGAAGCAAATCTTCGAAATGACTTTAAGATCCCAAATGATTTGACTCCCTCAATTATCCTGGGTTTCGGTTATCCAACTAGGGCTTTAACCGGTAAGAAAAAGAATCGCCTCCCCCTTCGCCTATTAGTACACATGGAAAAATATGGTTCTAACCAAGAGTAATCAAAAACACCTTTGGAATTATTAAATTTTGTGAGTCTTTCAATTATCAACTGTTTCGACTAAAATGCCAGCTTTTGAAAGTGACCTCTTCCTATCTGGGTGTATGCGATGTTGTGTTAGCATAAGCTTGGATCAACTATCTTAAGGTTCAGTTTTTAGATTCGCAAGTAATGCCATACAAGATATTGACATCTAGAACATTGTCGGTCATTACCGTAGTACCGTCTTTATGAAATAGACAGAACAACTTGCAATTAATTCAAAGCCAAAATGCCAACAGACTTCCTTAACCGACTTATTTCTAACTCAATACGATCGGATTACTACTTTTGATAACGTTTTGATAAAGAAACAATGGGAGTAATAGATTTCTGAGCCCATGTAAAATTCTTGATAATCTTCGAATCGGCAGATCTACCATACGTGGTCGATGAGATCGATTAAGCAAGTGTTTTCGGTTAAAATGAGAGACAAAATCAAATTTTAAATCTTCAAACCTTCGGTTGTCAGTTATGATGTATTTATGCATCTTATTTCCGTATATACAAAAAGTGAAGCTCTGAGAATACTCCCAGCATTTCGAACATCGCAAGCCCCTATTTCTGAAGCCATGAGCCTCCCCGACTATACAGTTCTTTGCATCCTGGATATCTAGGTTGGAATTATTTGTGACTCCTAATCGCAGCGCTAGGGACCATTGTGGACAAATCTCCTCAAATGAAAGAAATGCACTATGTATATTATCGATGTCTTTGTTCACATTATGCCTTTTTTCCCTAATACAGAAAGGCCGTATAGCCATTTGTTTCTGCAACCTACAATTATACGAATAGGTTATTATTATGTTTTCTTAAGAGAATCTCAATCCGGTAAGAAACTACAACAATAGTTGAAAAAGATTAATAGAATTCGCGGATAACTGTCACTAATATGTAAAACATGATCAGCCATAGGATACAACCAATTGTTGTAACGATTGGATACCACAATGACAGAATTGAAACTAAATGCAAGTTCCGTTTCTACAAAGCATATGGATATTCGGTCTAATCAAATAATTCATAGATCGAATAGACTCCTTGAATTTTCAATCAACTGCGGTATAACCTATTGCTCCACTTATCATATTCCTTCATTAAATTAAGATTCCTTGAATATGTGATAGGTGAAGCTAATATCACCAGTTTCAATCCCATACGATAGGATAGTTCTAAAGAGTAGGAATGTGTTGACAGGCCTAGAGTATGTTGTTGAAGCCTGAAATGCAAATAAGGTTGTTAATCCAAATTCTATCATTGCATATTGTTCCCTATTGGGATATAGTTGAATATATAGACGAATGGTTACATTCCACGAATTCCGTTCAGACTCAAATTAGCTAAAATGAGAATTTTTGAGTTAGAATTTAAACAACCTATCAATTCGAAAAGGACCAATTGAATTATTCGAAAATTGACCTGACGTCTCCCTCAAGAACGCCTGCATCAAATTCATTATGAAATCTGTCCATGTGTTTTGAAAGACCTTCAGTGGTATCAAACGGTGACTGGCAGTATGGACACAGGTAATTTACCTTACTTTTATCTTTGATATATGTGACAGATTTTGAATTCACAATGCATACTGGAGTCCCACTTATTGCCAAGTTTTCAGTCGAAAGAGATATCTCCTCCATCTTCCTATAGATCTGCTCCCTAGATACCACTCCGATTATTGCGTTAAAGGCATGGAGATAAATTTGTCTGACATTTCGTTTTGCCATCTTCGATAATGCTTCCTCTACGGTGGCATTAGGACGTATTGTCAGGACTGGACTAGACATTATTTCTCGAAGTTTTACCTTAGAGGGATCTCTGTTTTGAGACATTACTTTGAATAAAATGTCTGTCTTGCTGACCACGCCAACGATATCCCCCCTTGCAGACACGAGAACACTTGTCGAGTTCTTATCTTTCATAAGATGGCTCGCATCGTCCACAGTACTGTTTGCTTCAAGGATGATCACATCAGAATTAGAAATGGATCCAACGGTAGACAAAAGATACGAGGCAATAGTTACAGATTTCTTACTCTGATCCTTCTCCTCTTGCACACTCCATCAACGCACTTCAATTATTTATCTCTTGTCTCAAAGATGTTGAATTGATAGTGGGTGTAGCATCGAACTTGAGTAATGTTCAAACAAACCCGCATCCTCATAATTCCTTAAATCTAGTCATTTTAATTGTTTCTTAGATTGCACGCGCTTACATTTCTATTAAGGTTTGGTCTCCTGCAGTTGTAAATCACTTTTCTAACAGCTTAATATAAAACGATCTTCAAGTCGGTACTCTTCCCAATGATCTTCAGTAGATTCAGGCTTTGCTTATCTTGCATTAATTATTAAAACCGGGACAACTCACTTATTCCACCTTCAACATACTATTTGCACGAAACGCGTGCTAGATTGGGGAATGTCTAGCAATCGCATCAAGTACAAATGCTAGACAATTCACCTGAACTGGAGGTTGACAGCAAAGTTAAAATCTTAATTCTTGCCTATTAAGAACGGATAGGAAAGAGTAACTATGTCGGCAGCACAAGCCCCAGTATTCTGCAGTGAATGCAAAAAAGTAATAAACCTGGACTCCCTTGGGAGCGTGTACGTAGTGGCCAATACAGGGAATGAAACAGAGTACTATCATTTACAATGCTTTGAAGGATGGAAGGGAAAGAGGACCTGAAAATGTATTATTATTGAAAATGCGACGAAGGTACCTCGAAAATTTGCTTAACATGGAGCGTTGGTCGGATGTATTGTGAAAGGTCAAAGATTCAGGAAATTTCAGTCTATTCATCATATGGCCCATGGGAGTGATATGCGATTAATACGAGAAGCTAGCTTGCACACAATAACAGCAGCCCCTTATGCATATTCATTGGAATGTTCCAATATTTTTCTGATTGGTCTGAGTTACGAAAAATGTATATGTATTACATAATACTAGTTTTGATAGGAAGAATATTATAGTATGGAGTACCATAAATATTCAATATAACCTAAACTAATAACCTCTTTTCGATTCTGATAAATAACTTCATCCTCCATAGCAGATCATATCATGAAAAATAGGGGGAGACAAGACATAAATGCCCTGATCCTGGAAGCTGCAATAATTGCAGAAAATAAGACCAAGATCATGTATAAAGCATATCTTTCTCACAATCAACTTTGTGCCCATTTGACAGAATTACAAGATAATGGATTATTAGAATACAGGTTAGGAGAACAAACTTACGTTACTACCCAAAAAGGGAAGAGGTACTTGGAAATTTACAATACTATGAATGAACTAACCACTGCTCCAGAAGAAGATTCAGCTATCTAGCTGGCTAAACAGTCGCTCGGATTTTAATACGACAATCAAAGAAGAAATAATGAACGTTTATTTGAAACCATCAGTCCTGTAGCGTGAACTTGTGACTGAAAAAATAATAAAATAATGAAGGAAATCATATTCCATCATTCCAGGGCTTTAGTCTTGTGAAATACAGAAGCCCGAAGGTTTTTTGTTATTTGATCATATTACGATTTGCCACCCATTAAATGGTTTTGTATCATATGTTTGGGTCGTTAGTGAAAACTGATTAATCTACTCCTCTTATTTATTTTTCTTACAGTTGAAATGACCAGAAATATTATGCAATTAATCACGGCAATACGATAATGATTTGCTTTTTTCAAGATATGGGTAAAGAGGGTTTAGTTTTTTTCAGGGCTAAGATGGATAGGCTATCTGCTCTCCGCCATTGGCCAGAGTGTGGCAAGAAAGGAGATAATATATGTAATTACACTTCACTTAAATTAACCCTACAAGCGAATTATCTTTCAAATCTATTCTAAGGATAAATATTCGAAAGAATTATCCTTACTGGTTGCATGAGAAACTGTAAGTCTAGGCATTTCAGTGCCAATGTTCCTCACTGACTTTATCATGATCCAATCTGGTATCATTTTGATACAGTGAGTCATTTTGTAACATGTAAAATATATAATAGTCCTCAGTGCTAGAATGTTTGTAATTATATACTGGCCAAGTAGGGTTTCTACAGATTAGAACGTGCATTGAATATTCCCGTTACGCAAGGTGAGCGATACCAATTTTGATTTTGTAAACAAATCAAATCTAATTTCCTTCTTCTAATTTCCTTCTATTCGTTCAGGATTGCAGATTGTGTTTTCAGCTACCAAGCATCTTTCCTGCCTTGTTTTCGGACCTGCGCAGCCATTGAAGTTCGAATTTCTCAAATTTTTTTTCAAGGACCCAAACCTGAGTAGCAAGTCTTCTTAATTTTTCATTGTTTATCCCAAATTTGTGATTGATTTGATTTACTACCAATTGGCTATCAGATAGTAGTACAATTTGACTGTCTTTATTAGCAACATTGTTAAGCGCAGCGATAATCGCCAAGTATTCCGCCTCATTATTGGAAATACCTTCAAGATGTTCCATATGAGATTCTCCAGTTTCATCTATAAAGTAACCATATTTGAAGTAAGGACTTCCGCTACCATCTACGTAAATATGTAGAACCACTTGAATCGTTCATTTCAATAGGCCAGATACGATTTATAGTTATGTTTGACCAAGTTCCTACAGGAAAAAAGTGGTATGAATCACCATTTGAAGATTAAACCTGATGATGCTAATTCAGGATTTATTTTAAGCATAGTATTTGGGTAGATTCCAGAGTAGCTGTATTGCTGCCTTCTGGGCTAATTTAATACGAAGACCCAAAAAATTCGGACCGTTTCAGTTAAAATGACGATAACTTAATAGCCAATTTGTTCTATTCTGCATTGTGAATTCCAAATCAATTGTTCAGCTTAGACAAAAAATTCTGAACCCTAACGAATTCGTTGTGTTACCTGGGGTATTTGACGCATTGAGCGCTCGAATCACTGAGATTACAGGCTTCGACGCTATTTTTCAAACCGGTTACGGATCTGCAGCCACTGTACTAGGCATGCCGGATTATGGTTTTTTGAATGCGGGAGAAACTATGGATAATGCACGAAAAATAGTCCGAGCAGTCGATATTCCTGTCATAGTGGATATTGATACTGGATATGGTAACCCGCTAACCGTATGGCGTATTGTAAAAGACCTTGAATCGATGGGTGTCTCAGGAGTCTTTTTAGAGGATCAAGTTTGGCCGAAGCGGTGCGGTCACATGGCAGGGAAGGAAATAATTTCAGTCGATGAATATTTACTGAAACTAACTGCTGCGATCGACGCACGTGATGACAAGGACTTTATTGTAGTTGCTAGAACTGATGCTCGTGCCACTTGTGGCCTGGATGAAGCTATAGAACGTGGCAGAGAATATTTCAAATTTGGCGCAGATGTCATCTTCGTCGAAGCTCCTAGATCGATAGACGAGCTAAAGGAAATTGGCAGCAAGATTGATGCCCCGTTAGTAGCTAACATGATCGAGGGGGGGATAACACCAAACCTGACGGCATCGGAGCTTCATGACTTGGGTTTCAGGATCGGTGTTTTTCCGCTCTCTGGTTTATTTGCTTCAGCGTTTGCTATGAAACAAGTGTTCGAGGAGCTGCATAGATCAGGTAGTACATCTAGAGAAAGGGAAAAAATGATAACTTTTGAAGAATTCAATAGGCTAGTAAACCTACAAAAGTACATAGATTTAGAACGCAAATATACTACGCGTTAGGAATCCAAAGACTTTGGTTCTCATAATGGTAATAGTGATGGGCTTGGTGTTTAGTTTATGAGAAATTTTTAGGTCACCCTAATATGAGAATCGCTCATGTAAATAATACCGCCGGAATTGCGTCGATCTTGAGCAGGCATCAGCGACTATCAGGAAATGAATCCGACGTATTTGTCTTCAACAAATACCTGCACAGGCAATTCGGAGGAGAAAAGGTGAGTTACTATTTTCCATTATCAAGATGGAGATTCTACAGGAAACTAAAAGGATATGATATCTGGCATTATCACTACCCTTACGGGTCCCTAAAAAGGGCATTGGAGAAACGGAAAGAAAACAGGATTTGCCTTAAGCATTACCACGGAGATGACTTGAGGGGAAAATATGACAGTGATTTTTGTTTGGTCTCCACGCCTGATTTATTGGAGTTTGCTCCCAACGGCGAGTGGTTTCCTACTCCACTGGATCTAGATCATCTTGTTTATACTCCCCGCAATTTCGATGGTTTAAGTCCTTCTAGAAAGCCAATTGTTGCCCACTATCCTCATTACCGATTGTACCAGAAGTACGGAGATTTATACTCAAGTACACTTCGACAACTACAAAAGGAAGGCAAATGTGAGATAGTGACCATATTTGATATCCCCCGCAGTGAAGTATTGACTATACTTTCTTCTTGTGATCTTGTTGTTGGGAAAATACTGCCTCAAATCGGATGGTTCGGGAAATTCGAGTTGGAAGCCATGGCACTAGGCAAACCGGTTGTCGCCTACATTAGCTCGGAGCTATTTCAGCGCTATGATCCGCCGATTTACAGAACAACTAAGGATACATTCAAGAGCGATTTAGAATCTATTTTAAATGACATCGAGGAGCAGCGCAAGTTGTCCAAAGCAGGACGACTATACGTTGAAAAATATCATTCAGCAAGCAGGCTTCTAAGGCAACTGGACCGGGCGTACTCGCAGAGCCAACAATAATAAATACCATATGGCATAATGGATTTGAAACAGAGAATACCAATCAAATGAACCTTTTTCCATTGCTGACTCTCAGGTACGACCCCATGGATATTTATGTTCCTACTTTTAGATTAAGAGATGTATCTGTTACTGATGTCTCTAAATCTTATTTAAAACAGAACTTGGTTTCTGTTCGTATTCTTGAGACCAAAATCAGAGCTGTAATTCGAAGAGAAGTAGACAAATTTAACCAAAATAAACTCTGTGTTGCATTGAGTGCAGGCGTGGACTCTAACCTAGTCCTGTGTCTGTTACGTGAAGAATTTCCTAGTTTAGAGTTGGATTGCATTAACGTGAGTTTTGATGAAAAGAACGAGGCCATTGAAGCCAAGGAGATCGCAGAAAAGAAAGGTGCGGATTTCCACCAAGTATACGTGGAAAATCCCCTTCGCGACTTGCCTGCGATGATAAACATCATCAGAGAACCGAGGTGGAACCTTTACCAGTACTACTTTATAAAGAAAGCAAAGTCTATCTCTAATCTGTTGTTCACGGGGGACGGAGGCGATGAAGTCTTTGCCGGTTATACCTTTCGATACAAGAAATTTCTCCAAACATGCGATCGAAATACGAGCTCCTTAGAACTAGCCAAGTTGTACCTATCGTGTCATGAAAGGGATTGGGTCCCCGATCAACATAAAATGTTTGCCAAGGAGTTGAAGTTTGATTGGTCTCCGATCTACTCTCTTCTCACTTCATATTTCAACAATAACCTTAAACCGTTGGATCAGGTGATGCTGGCCGACTACAACGGCAAACTTATGCATGATTTCGTACCTACCAATGACAAATATTTCCGTTCCTTTAAACTGCAGGGAATTTCCCCTCTCCTGGATAACGATGTCGTGGAGCTGGGATTCGATTTGCCATCGGAAATGAAATATAGTGCGGATTCCAACGTAGGAAAACTTCCACTACGTGAAATTCTACAAATTTATGCCCCAGATTCTTTCAAGAGAATGAATATGAAAGTTGGATATGGTATGGACCTTGTAAATCTTTGGAATAGCTTCGGCAGAGAAACGGTTACTATGCTATTGGATAAAGGACGTATATTCGAAGATAGTATCATAGATAAAAATTGGTACTTTAGATCGCTCAAGCGAATTGACGAAAATGTTGATCTTAGATATATTAGCAAGCTGTTGCAGATTCTAAGTCTAGAGGTGTGGTACAGGATTTTTGTGACTTCCGAAATGAATCCCTCACATCATGTGTGAAAGTGTCAGTGAGTATCTGGGATCACCTCTTGATAAGATGCACAATAATTTGGTAAGTGCGACTCGAGAGCGGTTTATTTGAAATTACGTAATTCTTTATTGGAAAACAATCTTTCGTTCCGTGAAATTAGGATCTTTTCTCGAAAGGATCTTCCTATCTACCTGATCGTTTTCTTCTCTGCTGTGTCTTTGAAGAGTGTTGCTGAATCAATTGCTTATCCATATCCTATAGGTTATGATGTTATAAATTACTATATCCCAATGTTATCGAACTTTGAAAATGAATGGAATGTCATATTAATAGACTATCCATTGTATACTTCAGTTCTTCACCTAGTACAGAATTTAACAGGCTTATCTGTACAGAGTACCGTTTCTACATTTGCAACCTTTATTTTCGGTCTTTTTGCAGTATCAATCCTTTCATTGGCAAAGGCGATAATGAGGAATGATAATAATCTTTATGCAGTACTGATTTCATTATTTGTTATCGTGCAAATCCCAGTTCTAAGAACTGCTTGGGATTTGCACAGGGATATGTTCTCGCTCACTATGATGTTCTTTGCCATTTCGATCTTAATACAGCAACGAAATACTAATCCAAGCAAATTCCCTTCTCTAGCCATAGTATCATGCCTTTCATTTACTATACTTTCGGTTGTCTCCGATAGAATGGTTGGGCTTTGGCTTATTGTTGTCTACTGTATTTGTACCATACTTTACAGAGAGAAGACAATAGCGATAAGCCTTTTAGTCGCCCTAGCCTCATTTATCGTATTTTTAGCTGTTACCGGTGATGGATATTCAATCATTAGTTCTTCGATCCGCAGTATCACAAACGCAGGCGTGGATGATCAAATCTTTGGCGAACAAGGAACGTCAAATGATAGTTACAATCACACTAACCTTTTTTCCTATTTTATAGCTCTTAACATTTTGCTTGTTCCTTTGGCTATTGTCGGTTATTTACAATTGAAGGAGCCGTTATTGAAGATCAGTCTCATAGTTGCTTTGGTGGGCTCAATGACCTGGCTAGTGCTTCCTTACGCACGGGAATTGGTTGCAGATAGATGGATCTTACTCCTCGGAATATCCCTTTCAATCTTTGCAGGTTACGGGTTTGTTAGAACCACCCAAATGATATCAACCAGGCTAAGAAATACCTACTTATATCTCCTAGCTTCAAGTATTATTTTTCTCATTTTTGTACAATTTGGAATTATATACGCCGTGTTCCCATATGAAGCACAAGTTTCAGTGATTGGTCTTTTTGATAAGAACATCCGAGGTTTTGCTCCAAAATCTATGCAATTTAATTCAGTCAAAGTAGATCAATCCCCTAAGATTTTGGATATAATTCATTGGGTAAATGAAAACACACCAGCCCGATCGAAAATTATTGGAAGTACTGACTGGAGAGGATGGTTCATTTTAGAATTAACAGGAAATAGAAGTTTTGTCGCCTATGATGGGATAGAGGAGATATTCAGAAATACGACTAACCCCCCTAACGTTCAAGGTTACCTGATTCATACGAATGTAAGTGAAGATCCCATTCGTAAGAGGACGAATTCAGTTTTCGAAGGAGTCGAGGCTTACTCAAATAGCCTGTTTACCGTTTACAGAATATGGGAATCCCCCAAAAATGTGAGTCTTGTTCATTAGGAATCAGGTTTGTTGTACGAAATCTATCACAGTCGAGATAAGTAATGTATTTTAACGGTATTCTGCTCTATATGAAGTGTGGACTCTAAATCCTTAATGAAATCTTTAGCCAGTAACTGGACCAGAAGGCGATGGCTAGATTTTCGAAATGGTCATAGTATTTATCTAATATTCTTGATGACTTTTGCAAATTTCGTCACGATACAATACGGACTTCTTATTAATCAAGTACCTGTTTTAAAGGATACATTCGGAAGTATCTGGATTTTCGCAGTCATATTTGTTTCGGCATACGTACCAGTAGCAATCGTCATTGGTTATTGGCATCGCAAGACTCAATGGAGAGTAGAACAACATGCCTTATTTAAGGAGAATGAAATAGGGGCGACAATGTGGTTGTTTGTCATAGATCTTATTGACGGTAAGGTTTCTGAAGAAGAAAAACAGCAAATGAGGGATATGCTACACAAAATTGTACGAAAGCCACCTAGGACGACTGAACAAACCGGAAGTCAGAATCAAGATCGCGTTGATCAACCTACCGAAGCTAGTATCTCTGATTATAAGGAACCACCAATCGAACAAGGACAGAAATAGCATTTCAGCGTATTGGCCACAATTTTATCCTAGCACGAGCTATCCATAGTAGATTTATTAAATGATTTGCATATTGAGCATCCATACATTTGAGGGTGTTACACGTCTCTCACGAAGGTCTGCCGGATTGGCGAGTAGAAAAATCTGCGATTACTGCGTTGAAGCTTGGTTACAGAGTCAGTTTTGCGGGTAAACCAGGGAATAATACCAACGGAACTAAATTTGCCAAGATTTATGAGATTGAATGGAATAGCAAAGCTCGACTGGGCATTCCTTATTACTGGCAGCAGGTGAAAAGGCAACTGCAGAAAATTCTGAAACAAGAAGCCCCGGACATAGTTCATTCACACAATCTGTATTCTGCAAAGCTAATTTCAGAACTCGGAGTACCATTTGTCTTCGATGACCACGAATACTGGTCTATGTCATCAAAAATACTCCTTGAGATGGATTATCAACCATTCCAAACCAGCATCAGAACACAAGGTAGAATCTACTGTGAGACACCCAATATTTCGATGAAAAGGAGAATGAATAGAATAAGAAGGCGTTTAATCGATAGATATGCGATACGTGTGTGGGCCGCATGGGAGAAGGAACTTATTTCTACTGCTCCAGTTATTGTGGTTTCCGAAGCAATTGCAAAGGATTACCAGCGTTATCGGAATGCTAGGTCTTTCCTCGTCCCGAATTATCCTATATCGTCAGAAGTAGAGGCAATGTGCTTTCCCACGTATCAAACTCAGGTCGATTGTATTTATTCGGGAGGTGATGGCAACGATAAGGTCATGTATCCTCAAAGGCAAATGGACGGACTATTCGAGCTATTTGAGAATGACAAGAGGTTCCCCTTGACAATTGCGGGTTGGTCAGACTCCTCATCCTCCAATCTGAGATTTCTTGGGTTCTTATCACGTCCAGAAATGTTCGCTGAAATGTCAAGACACACTGTAGGCCTGCTGCCTTGGAAGAAGCACTGGGCGCACTATTATACGAATCCAAACAAACCCTATGAGTATGCACATGCTGGATTAGCAATAGCGTGTACATCATCAATTCTTCCTGTAATCGAATCACTACAAGATTGTTGCGTGAAGTTTGACGATTATCCAGATTTAGTGAATAAACTAGACTATTTGCAACAGCATCCTGAAGAGCTGCACAATTTGCGAATACGAACGCGAGAATTAGCAAGAGAAAAGTTGACATGGGAGAAGCACGAAAATCAAATTATTACTGCGTATAAGGCTTGCTGACGGCTCTTAAGCGATTGAATGTCGATTCCTGCGATTATATGTAATAACCTGTAATTTCATTTCTCTGATTTAGGCTTAGGAAATGGCTTGACATTGGTTGACAGAACTTTAATTAGTCTTCCATCGACCCAATTCTATGGGTACCTATTTCGCGATTGTTACTTGTAGAAATTCTGAGGATGAAATTCGTGCTGCTCTAATGTCATTAAGAAATCAGACATTAGCTCCACAATATGTGATTGTTGTGGATGATGGGTCGACCGACAAAACTTCGGAGATCTTGACTCAGACCAAACAAAACTGGCAATCACTTTATGTCATAACGCAGAATGATTTGGGCTATGATATTAGCAGAGTCGTCAGAAACTGGAACGAAGCCATCACATACTCGAAAAGCAAGGAACTTACCCACACGACCTATCACATGATTGCAACAGATGATACAACCTATCCATCTAGATATGCTAAGCAGTTGGTTGACTTTATGGATAATAATTCAAGCATTGCCATCGCGTCAGGTAATTACACTAAACACTTGCCTGAAAAGCCCCATGGTGCTGGGAGATTTGTACGAAACTCATTTTTTGAACAGACTCACTGGGGAGGACTATATCCTGAGTTAATGGGGTACGAGTCAGCGATACTTTATGAGGCAGAACGGCTCGGATACCGCTATTCAATACTAACTGAAGCTAAGTTTCAACATTCTCGACCTCTGGGAAAACATCACAAGTTCTATGAATTCGGTGCGAGCATGAAGACGCTAGGATATCACCCGGTCTTTGTATGGGGGAGATTTGCGAAGTATCTTGCAACTGGAGAGGTAACTGGGAGGATTGGAGCATTCAATATGATATACTATTATCTCTCATACAAACCAAAGACAGTCGGTTACGATCGATTGTATGATGATCAGCTTCGAAAGTTCGTTAGGGAAATTCAAAAAAGAAGAATGATTTCAGCCATATCCGGTAGGAAACGTCAGAAAAATCGCTAGTAAAGATGCTAAGTATTTCCTCTCGGGCTACTTTTCATTTTATTATTCTGAGCCTCGTTCCATTCATAATCCTTTGGAGGAGATCGATTATTTCAAACGTAGAAATGTCACAATATGATTTCAAATGGAGACCAAATTGACTAGTCAGAGTAAGTAATCATCTTCTTTGAAACTCATTTTTTGTCCAATTACAAGGTCTTTAATATTCCCGCGATGTGATTCACTTCATAGCTTTCCATTGTTCAGTTACATTCGGTTGTGAATGGATATTGTTACGACGAAGATCGCCTAACGTTCAGTGAGCAAATATCTATTATTTTGAAGTCGAGAAGGTTAGAATAGTCTAGTTCTAAAGATCTAGATCGTTTCAAATATCTGATCCTGTTGAAATTGCGAATTGCGAATTGGAATTGTGGAATATTGTCAGCGATACATGGAAGTTGGCTGGCTTAATTTAAAGTGCATTTACAAACCTGTTCATTTTAGCCAGACTGACCTCAAATCCAAATCTATCTTCTTCTCTTTTCATATTTTGGTACATGTTCATCATCAGTTTAAAGTGTCTTAGCATATTCAATGATGACTCCATTTTAAGTCGTATAATTCGGTAAACATCATCATAATATCTGAACCGTTTGAGAACTTTGGTAGAGTACTGCTTGAAGTCAAATCTATCTTCAGGTTTATTGCAACTGGCAAGCTGATGCAGGAATATGTCACAACATATTAGAGATGGAATAATCCCCTCTCCAAGCATTGGAAACACACAGCCAATAGACTCTCCAACACCAACAATATTTTTACAATAGAATGGTTGCATTCTTCGAGGAGGGGCCAGTCGTATCGGCCTTCCTATCTTTTTCCTGATAGTGCATTCTGGATGTCTAGCCATGAACTCTGCGATCCCATAATATTTCCTGTCCAAATCACCAGCTCCTACAAAAGCCTCTCCTTTACTTAAGGGGAAGCACCAGAAGTAACCTCGAGCACCTTTATATCCAATCACGTAAAAATCTTCAATGTCCAGAATATTTTCAACTAAATATTCGTAGGCGGGTATAATAAAATCCTCTTCAGATCTAGGCAACAGCGATCGATGAAATCCGGTGCAGTCAATTACTAAATCAAATTCAGTCAATATCGGGCTTTTCAGATTGCATTTCATTCCGTAGGAAACCTTGACTCCTCGAAGTAAATCTGATTCCCATTTGAGTTTGTTATAGGTAACCAAACCCTTTAGCTCTAAGTATTCCACTTTGTTTCCCGGAAGATCAATCCTTAGTGTGCGTCCAGTATGGGTAATATATTCACTGAATTCAAGTCCAGCCTGCTGCGAGAATTTTGCAAGCATGTTCTTTGATCCCCCCCATGCGCATATTGGCCAGTGTGCTCCCTCGTCATTTGTTTCATACACCTCAACTCCATGGCCCATCTTTGATATCATACATGCTAGATAACTTCCAGCGACACCGGCGCCAACGATCGCAATATGCATACAATTGATCTTTCTGTGTTGCAT
>Ga0209077_1000202_pt1 | contig 15558 bp, 16 predicted proteins | sample PPLLak1March2015_FD_187247 | JGI IMG/M metagenome (GOLD analysis project Ga0209077, IMG submission 187247) | Freshwater sediment microbial communities from Prairie Pothole Lake near Jamestown, North Dakota, USA - PPLs Lake P7 Core (1) Depth... | ecosystem: Environmental > Aquatic > Freshwater >... | reverse complement strand
CATGAAAAGGATCCAAGTTAGTATTACCCGTTATTAATCCTGAAATATTTGTAACCTCAAAAAAGGCATCAGAGTCTCCAATATCATCAAGCAGATCCAGCATCTCGTCTATAGCATCAAACTCTCTGTATCGATAGGTTGTCGCTATGAGATTGAATTTATTTAACATAGTTCATCATCAAAATTAAGTTTTCCGCAAGCCTATGCGTGAGCTCTATTATTGCTATTCATTCTCCTTATGCTTTCCACTCTTCATATTCTTAATGTAAGTCAAGTACCTCTAGTCCGGGCATCGAGTCACCTGCTAGAAATCGAAGAGTCGCACCGCCACCTGTGGATACATGACTCACCTCTCCTTCCGAAACACCCGATGTCTTCATGGCCTGAAGGGTATCTCCCCCACCAACTAATGTCTTTGAACCACGCCAATATGCAAGGGCAATGCTTTTTGCAATATTTATTGTTCCGTTTGCGAACATGGGGATTTCAAAGGAACCCATAGGGCCATTCCAAAATATAGTACCAGATCTGCTTCCCCCTATCTCTGAAGAATATTTTTGAGCGGTTTGAATCCCGATATCAAACCCCGCTGAACCTTCCGGAATATCTCCTTCCACCACTACTGCGGAAGAACTTTCGTTCGCTGAAGAAGACACTATGTGATCAATAGGCAGCATTATTTTTTCGCGGTAGGAGGATAGAGCCTCAGTTGCCCATGCCAAATGTTCATTATCTATAAGTGAATTTCCGGTTTTTGATCCATTTGCAAGCAGAAACGTATAAGCAGTTGCTCCTCCGAGTAGCAGCTTATCAGCTTTTGGTAACAAGTTCTCCAGTGCGCCAATTTTGTCCTTTATCTTGACTCCACCGACAACAAGGATCAGCGGTTTAATCGGATTATCTCTTATCATAGACAAATATTCAACCTCCCTCTTCAGATTCAATCCAGCTGCTCTCTTATCAAAAAGCGAAGCGGCGCCGTAAGTCGAAGCATGCTTTCTATGAGAAGTACTGAACGCATCATTAACATAAAAATCCCCCAATGAAGCAAGATGATTAGAAAATTCCTGGTCATTGAGTTCCTCTGCTTGATGAAAGCGAAGATTCTCTAACAAGAGAACGTCTCCTTTATCCATAGCTTCAATTGCCTTCTCGACTGCACTCCCAACACAGTCACTGGCGAATTTGACTCTATTAATTGGAAGTATTTCTGAAAGCCTTTGAGTAACAGGTCTCAGAGAGTATTTTTTCTCCGAACTCCTAGGGCGGCCCAGATGAGACATCAAAATCAATTTAGCTCCTCGCTTAGTTAGATATTCAATAGTTGGGATAGCCATTCTGATACGATAATCCTCACCAACAACGCCGTCATCTATACTGACGTTGAAGTCGACTCTCATCAACACCTTTTTTCCATAGTAATTCGAGTCATCGAAATCTAAAATACTTCTCATCATTTTTGGTATGTAAATATGGAGTTCGGATTATAAGCCTTGTCACGAGTTTCGAACTGGTTGCTAATAGTTATACTACATGCATATTTCCCTAGAAAATTAGTTACATAGAAATTAAATTGAACTTGGGGATGGATATTTCCTAATAACACTATTTGGTAGTGATTTATCGGAAGGGCATTTTCGATCCATTGATACAACACGTATAGTCCTATCGCAAAGGAATTCGGCGAGAAATAGGGCAACTAGATAAACGTTGCCATAAACACGAGTATTTCCGTAGATTGGCCGCAATGATCGGAAGAATCCGAAACTTCTCCACTTCGTCGCCTCAAGATAAGATTCCAGCTCAGCTTCTGTATCTAACACAAGCTCATGTTTATCAATCGTATTCGAGATTGTCTGATTGACGTGACCACATGAAGGTGACGAAGCGTCATATTTGTCAAGTGTACGAGGTACATCTTCTACTAAGGTATCATCGTAGTTGATATGAATGATATTAGTCCTCGTGCATCCAGTATTGCCTGCCTCGCATATGCCTAATGTTAAACAATATTCATGATTGGCAATAACGTCACCTAACCCATTCAATATTCGAGGATCAGGTACTTCTAATTCTATAACCTTCAAATTCGGAACATGTGACCAAAAATTTTGTATCCAGTCTTTCAGCGGTTCAATAAGACCCTTTTCCTGCAGATGTTTATTGAAATTTGCTGTGTCGACAGGATCGTAACGATGAAGACATGGCACTTGTAAGAAATTAGATGTAGAGCCTTCGAGTTGCGATGAGAAGGTAAAGATTATAGCGTTTATCGTAGTACAGTAACGACAATATATCCACCAATTCCAAATATCATTTCTTTTGAAAAGGAAAAGCCCTGCACGGAGAAGGATTGTTGCTTGGAGCGCTGAATAGAAAGCTGAGTTCTATTAGGTCCAAGCGCAATTTCGACAGCGTTGTCGGCAAGTTTTTCAATAACTTTTTCGGCGAATTTTTCCTGGTACTTTTCAAAATAAGTTCTCTCGGTCAACACTATTATACCCCTCTGGATTCCGGTTTCTCCGCGAGAATTGGTATACTGTTGACGGACCATACAACCCTCTCTGCAAACCCGCGAGATATTCGACATAGGGAATAGGAATTGCTCATCCGTCGTGGATTCTCGGATTTTTGATATGCCGTAACACGCTTTCCTTCCGGCCGGAGCCCATACCGCATGCGGAACAGGCCCAGTTAAATTTTGAAGCCGTTTTACTATTGTTACAGTATTTAGTTATATACCTCTTTACTATGACTTTCTTACTGTTGAAGGCACGCAGCGTTACGCAGCGAATACGCAGCAGAATGTTGTTAAGCGCAAGTTAGCCATGTCAGTCTGGAGATGTTTAAGAGCTAGGCAGCATTAGGTCCTTATTTTCTTGTATCAAAAATTTTGAAGATACTATTTTCAAGAAAAAGGTGTGCGTCTGCCTCTTTGAGTAGAATAAATTTCTTAGATCCAGCACTCTCGTATCTTGCTTGAAAAGATAAAACTTTTGCCCTGACGAATGCTTTGTTGCAAATCAGAAACTCTAATATTTTTTCCAGAGAATAATCATTACTCCTCGACACGTAGTCATTCACAAAATTTGTTTGTAGATCTTGCCGGTTATGGTACTCTAGATCCATAGAAAGGTGAGCTACATCCTCTCCAACGTCCGTATACCTGAGAGAGTCATTAAATTCTATCCTGTCATATAAGTAATATCTTCTGTCTTCGACAATGAAAATATTCTTCAGATATAGATCTCCGTGAATATCTCTAATTTTCCTAATGGTAATCCAGCTAGACGGATTCGAAATGGAAATAAGAAATTGGAAAAACTTTTTGGAAGGTCGAAAAGGATGAAGACAGCATATTTGCTTTCTTCAATAATATGAGAACGTACGAATACAATGAATTGGCAACATGTTTTGAATTATATTCTTGTGATAGCAATTTTATGTTCGTTTGAGAAGAAAAAGTAGTTTGTGACTGCTATCTTCACAGCATGAATAGGATCCGATGTTTTCGTCTTGGTTCATATCAGGAGCTTAAGAATAGGCCAGTGGTTACGTAAGCAATGGTATGGATAGAAAAAATGTTTATTTCCATTCCCAGATTTTTCCTTTTGATGTCCCTTCTTCGAGTATTTCGTATTCAAAAACTCCTAACCATATTATTAAGAAAAGCTAGCTTGTCGTTGTTAGAGGATCTAAAGAAGACAGAACCTACATCTCTTCTGATTTAATCGTGATAGTGAGCAATTCCCTTTCCGATCCATGTTGCAGTTGCTACTCTATCATCCTTCAACATCAACGCACCCTGTCCCTGCGCATAAATTGAACCGTCCTTTTGCTGTTCACTCCAAAACGTTACAAGACTAGTCGCGTCCATGCTTTTATTTAATATACCTTCTTGAGATATAGTAACCTCAATTTTAGGTGTTCCTTCCTCAACCGACATTAGTCTTGTGCCTATCAATTTTCCTATCTTCGTATCATAGATCATGTCTCCTAGCATTTGTCCACGGATAATAAATCTGGTGTATATATAGTATTACTTAAGGATCTTTTTGACTTGTGGTTGTGTTGCCTTTTCCTTTTTCTTCTCATCAGAATATTCTAAAGTAGAAATGAACAAGCAACCCGAACATGTGAAGTCAGGATGCCTTTACAGTTTCCTACCTCTGATACCATTTTGTAAATGCAATAAAAAACAATAATTGTCAGAGTAAAATTTACTTTTTAAACTGCCAATCTTTCTCGCGTATGTCTACCGCAATCAAAGATGATTTTTTTTCGAGTCATTTAGTTTATGAAAGATAATAGTGATATATTTGAACAACATTCTGAATCCTATTGAGTAGGAGAAAAGGAAGACTACGAGAAATATTTAGTAAAGCGATATATGCAGATGATCCTCAACTATATATTGTTAGTTATCGGGACTTCGATTCAATCATGGATCTCCCTCTTTTAGAATTTGTCAGAGTATCCGAAAATTTTGACCTAATTCCCTTGAGCAGAATATCCAGCATAAGGCGAGAAAACAAAGTCTTATATCAAAAGAGTTGTTAGTTCTCTCTCACTACAATGTTTCCTCTCATAGTGGCGGGATGAAGAGAGCAGTAATATTCAAATTCACCCGCTTTTTCTGAAGCAATTGCCGTAACAAAATCCTGTTCGGGTGATAGAATGGCTGTGTTGATATTCAATTCATCTACAATAAAATCATGCCTTACCAAATCTTTGTTCACGATAGTCAGCTTGTTTGGCTCGTCGATCTTGGCGTATATAGTAGGGTTAGTTTCGTTGAACAGGTTATCCTTGGCTACAAGCAATATACCTTCTCTTCTGTCAAGAGATGAGGGTTGCGGTGAATTCACCAGATTTCCAATACCCCATAAACCTCCAACAGTAATGAATGAGATAGCAATAATAGCAATAATGTTATTGCGGATCATTTTTTATTGATGACACCATATTTCAATTCTATAGAGATCGACATACGTAGAGTGCTCTATTCTGCAAATAAGATTTGCATCCCTTTATGAAAGTAGGAGGAGTGACTCATCTTAGTTCGAAATATGAATATCTATTCTGTATTATATGTCTTCATTTTATGTTTAGCTTGTCCTATCCTTTGTCCAGGTAAGCTAAGTACACTTGAAATGGCTGAAGGTCTATCGTTTCAGCAAAAAAATAACACCTCTACTTGTTCTCAAACTAGTTCTCTGATATCTGTCATTAGAAATTCCTATACATTCCAATGAAGCGCGTCGTACTATGATTCTTGCAAACTAAGTCCATATGTCAAAAATTGGTTAATTTTTTTGTGAGATGCGGGAGGTGGGATTTGAACCCACGGACCCCTTAGGGATGAGGTCTCCCGCCGCATGGATCTGAGCATCGTGCCAACGGTCTCACGCCTTTGGCCATGCTTGGCAACTCCCGCATTTGCTTCTCAATTGAATAAACTGAGATTTATATCCTGGCAATCCGATTCCTGATTCCAGAGATTATTCGATTCCAATAGGATCGATGGTTAGGCACGCAGCTTTAGGTCTAGAATTGCTCAATTGGAGTAGAATTAAGTAAAGGATTTTCCTCTACTCTGCTGATGTTATTATGCTTAGGATAACGATCGAAAGTATGAGTCACTGTATCTGATTAGATCATAAGGAGGGAAGCATCATATAGTATAATTAATCATGTCAGCATAAGGATTAAGCAATTAGTGTAAATATACCTCTTTCCAAGATCTAATTTTCCTCAAAATTCATTGCGGAATCAGCGATTGGAGGGCAGCGATTATAACTTGACTCACCATTGTAGGAAACTCGACAATTTTAGAGTTTTCTTTTGAAGTAATATCTACAAAAAAAATGTGAAAGGACAATTTGCATGTAACCTGGAATTTATATAATGCCAAAGTATTTCTTTGAACCCAGCATAGGAACATTCGCGCCTTTAGCCTCCAGAACGAATTCAGGAACAAACTTAAATTCAATTGCTGACATTATTCTCATGTTGTACGAACATGAAGATATCCAGATTTCATGGACCGGCCATGATGGGTTTAAGATAAAAGGAACAAACAGCCAGAATAACCAATTGACGGTCTATGTCGATCCCTACCAACTACCCTCCAAGTATCAGAATCAGAATGACGCAGATGTAGTTTTACTGACCCATGATCATTTCGATCATTTAAGCATCGATGATCTGAAGCAAATTATTAACAACAACACAAGTATAATATCAGCCACCGAGTGTGTTAATAAATTAGCTGGACTGAAATTGAAAGAGATTAGTGGAATTAAGCCAGGCGAAAAAACTACTGTTAAGGGTCTCGCAATCGAAGCAGTTCCTGCATATAATACTAATAAAAAATTTCATCCCAAGTCTGATGGAAAGGTAGGATTCGTTTTAATAATGAACGAAAAGAGGATCTATCATGCTGGTGATACAGATTTGATCCCAGAAATGGAATCTGTGGATCCAGATATTGCACTTGTTCCTGTCTCAGGTACTTATGTAATGAATGCGGAAGAAGCTGCAAATGCTGTCAACAAACTAATTCGCCCCAAGAAAGTCGTAATTCCTATGCATTACAATGCTATTGTCGGCACTGAGGAAGACGCTAAGAAATTCAAAAATCTTGTTAATGTTTGCAAAGTGGAAATTCTTTCCAAAGATTGAAGAGGTTCAATCATAAATCTGGCACCCTAAGTAGACTGTTTTAAAAAACTTATATATTATCAATTATTTCATATGAATGAAGATGGCTGCTAAGAAAAAGGCAAAGTCTGCAAAGAAAGGAGAGAAAAAATCAACCCGATCCTCAAAGAAGTGATCATTTTATAGTTATCTGATCACAGCGGTTCTATGAGGTCGCTAAAGAAACTCTCTTATTCTTTTTGTATGATTTCATTGCAATTGATCCCTTTATGTTGAGTTCTTGTCTCAGTGAGAGGGTCTTGACATATTTCATTAAATTTGATTATTCCAATTATTGTTTAGAAATTGAGTTTATCCGATGGTATTCTGTGGCCATTTTATTCTTCAAATAGATCTTTCCTATTTCGAGGTTGTTGGTTTTGAAAAAGAAGTGGAAAGAGTCTTCAGGAATTGATTGCAACATGCTGGACCAGTCTAGCTGCTTTATCTTTGTCGCGAATTCGACATACTTGATTGTTATTCTGGAACTTCAAATATTTTTAAGCAGCATCCCAAATGAATATTGATGATTGCGACCTTTACAAGCGTATGAAACCCAACAAGAACTTCACATTTGAAGTGAAATTCTGCGTCGTAGTCTGACTGCCATTTTAGTTTTCAGATAGCAACAGGATAAAAGGTCTAGAGAATTCCTAATTTAAACAGTGATAGCCGAATTCTGTGCCAATGAAGTAGATATTAATACTTCATAGATCTAAAAGGGGAAACAGTAAATATAAAAAGCTCGAATGTATCGTAAAGGAACGAGCAGATGTGGCAGAGTGGTCTTCTCTAAATGAGAACAAAATAATGCGTCGGCCTTGAGTGAATCAAGTTAGAAGATAGCCGATTCGCCTTCGGGCGATCAGGAGTTCGAATCTCCTCATCTGCGCCCTTTTCCTAAAATTCCTCCTTTCTAATGGTTCCTCGGCGGTGTTTCTTTGGCAGCTTTGAGCTGTGTGCTGATTTTATCCTTCTTTCCAACTTCGAGACTATTTCCTTCGATGCCGAAATTGGATCGTATGCCACTGCCTTCGCATCTACAATGCTGTTGTTTGTCATTATTCTTGCTCTAATGGAGTATTTCCTTGTCTTGTGCTTGTCTACGTAAATAGTGACCAATTGAATATTTTCTAATCTTCCTTCAATCTTTTTCAGGAATTTTGTCATATTTCTTTCGATTTCATTTTTGTCATCCTCACTTTCAGGATCTGAAATGTGTATAAGGGTAGGACCTCCATACTTTGGAAGTAATAATTCGAGTGCATCTTTTGGTGTAACCATACCTATTGGACGTTTATTTCCTACTACAACAACTTCCTCATGATCCTTTAAGTCGCCAGTTAACTCATTTATTTTTGATCCTTGTTCCACAGAGTAGGCATTTCTCATCATATCCTTCACTTTTACGTCTCGTACTACAGCCATTGTACCTACTCCAGGAGACTTACTCGCCCTCTCTCTGGGTTTGGATATGACGTGTGCAATATCCAAAACATTTACGATTCCTGTCAAAACACCATCCCTGTTGATAACGGGTAAACGTGATATGTTGTACCTCCTCATTTTTGAAAGAGCGTTCCCAAGGGTATCGTCGCCCTCTTGTACTATAGCACCACTCATAATTGAATCCACTGTTGAATGACCAAACCTAGCGTTCACTACTATGTCCATCTCACTGACTATTCCTACAAGTTTGGAACTATCCTCAACGACTGGAAACGCGCGATTTCCTGTTCTTAGTATCATCTCAGTAGCTCGCTCTACCGTGACCTCACGACTTAGAGTCGGGGTTTTTGATATGAAACTCTTAAGCTTAGATCCAGGTAAGACATTAACTGAAAGAAATTCCTTTGCGAAAACCATTCCCAAATAGTCGCTGGTATCGTTCACAATAGGAATCTGGTTTAATCTGTGTGAATGCATTAGATTAAGTGCCTTTGAAACAGTATCTTCAAGGGTTAAGGAAATTACATCCTTTATCATAATGTCGTCTACTTTCATTGTGTTTTATGATGATCCTAATCATTACATTAAAAACCTTCCTCTACTTATAACAAACGATCAGATGGATAATAGACGCCTTATCATAATTGCTGCCATAATAATAATACTTATTAGCGTAGTCACAATATATCTGGCCCCTTCCGACACGATTATCCCTCTTCCCAATCCTAATGAAAATAGCACACGCAACGATAACAACATTAGCACACCTTCACAAGGCGGTCTCAGTCAACAGTCTCCATAAAACAGCACTATGATAAAAGATAAAGAAAGTATTAAATGAATTATTGATTTTATCGGTTGTAGCTTTTGAGATCGACAAAGTGATGATTTTGATATTCAAAAAAATGATCGAATGTTGCATATTTTGTTTGTCACACCGCCATCCCTGATCCGATTAATCTCCACCTATCAGATATCCTTCTGCTGATAGCTACTCGGCTATTTGGTAACAAGCAGACTGGCTTCTTCAGTTTAATCTCAATTTTTGTGGAGTCTTTAACATTTGTAACTGTCCCTAACGTAGCAGCCGTTCCTATGTTCAATCTGAGAGGTTCTTTGATTCGAATAGGATCTACTCTTACTAGTTCTTGAGTTCCAACTGCAGTATCAAAAAGATAAACTTCGATACCTATACTATCTACGTTATCAGGCAGTGTGGATGGCTTTCCCACTACGGAACCGATGAGTGAATCACTCTTTATGTAGGTAGGATCTAACTTTGTTCCAATTGCAACCAGACCACCAGGTCTAACGGATTCAACTAAACCCGCACCTGTTCCCAATGTTGAGATGGCGGAAGTAATAGGCTCATATCTACTCTTCTTCTCGTCGAAGAAGCCGGGCCTAATCTCGATCTCATCTCCTATCAAAAATTCTCCTTGAACTAGAGCTCCTCCTATTACACCACCTTTGACCCTTTGGACTTGAATACCAGGCTTGTTCACGTCAAAAGATCGCAATACATGCATTATGGGTTTATCGGCTTTGTTTCGAACCGGATTCTTCAGCTTGCTTTCTATGGCTTCTATGAGAGCGTCTACGTTTACCCTGTGTTGAGCCGATACAGGAACGATAGGAGCCTCTTCTGCAGTGCTACCACTGACGAATGATTTGATCTGATCATAATTCTCCAGAGCGCTCTCATATTCAATCAAATCTACTTTGTTCTGAACAATTACTATTTCCTTTATCCCCAATACTTGCAATGCCAAGAGGTGTTCTCGAGTTTGTGGTTGGGGGACTTTTTCATTTGCGGCAATAACAAGTATTGCTCCGTCCATCAGAGCTGAGCCCGAGAGCATATTCGCCATCAAACTTTCATGACCAGGTGAATCTACAAAACTGACTACGCGTAAAAGCTCCCCTGGTTTACTACAATTCACGCACGTTGGATTAGAGGAATAGCATCCTGGTGCCGGACAATCGGGGCACTTGTAAAAGGCTGCATCTGCGTACCCAACTTTGATAGTGATACCTCGCCTTAATTCCTCACTGTGGGCACTAGTCCATACACCTGTAATCGCTTCAACTAGTGTAGTTTTACCATGATCGACATGGCCTGACGTCCCTATATTGATATTGGGTTGGTAACCATATTCTTTAATATACCAGTCAGGCAAGCTCTCTTTCCAATGCAATGATCTTCGTGAATTCACTGGGAATATTAAGGTAATCACAGGCTATTATGGTTAAAGGAAGACGCCTTTGACTTAATTTCGAATCCGCTTAAAAGTTCTAATAAAAGACATCTTTTAATTCTATTGGCTTATCGGATTTCTAAGTAACGTAAGTCTGCGACCTGTCCATGATGATTTGATGCACGACTTGTATATTTACAAGATATAATTTGATGTGTAAACCCTAGGGTATCAAGATTTGGATTCTTCTTCTCCAGACTGTTCAGTAGCCGATTTTTCTGGTAATTTTCCCTCAAGTAGTTTACAGTTCAGCTGATATATTTCCTCAGTAACCATATTGCCTCTAATTAGCTTTCTGATCCTAATGCCAGGATTACGGTTACGCATCCCTACACCTCGCGCAAGCAAGATATACTTTTTTACCCCTCCATGAAGATCTGGCCTCATTGGTGTACCTGATTTATCACTGCCGCCGGTTATTTGCATTTTACCATTAATACCAACAACATTCGAGTCGATGACATCACCTATTTTTAACCCAAGTAGGGGATTTGCTACTTTGTCCTTTAACTCTTGACTAACACTTTTTCCAGTACTATCTGAGATGACAACCTTGAATTGCGCCAATACACTACTACTTTGATCATGCAGCAGTTGGGGCTTTAATTAACTTTTGGATAATCTCCAATCCATTCTTGGTAATACGACCTTCGCTTATCAAAAACTTTTGGTTAGCCCAACCAAAACCAGGTTCAATAAGCAATTATTCGATGTCTAAAATCCACTCTTGTTCAAATTAGCCTGATAATCATCTGACATATTCTGGGCTATCCCCTTCATAGTCTCCAAGTACGAATCGTATGAAGAGCTAAACCCACAATGGCTACAGCCAACCTTTGTCATATCTTCATCGACTACTGCTTCACTTCTACACTTTGGACACTTTGCTTTCAACAAAGTCACACGTATAATTTGTATTTCAATCTGTATTAACTTTTAGTTTCCAGCTCATGCATCAAACCATTGGCATATAATATTTTTTATTTTCTTAAATGAACAACTTAAAGGTTTAAAGAAGTAGTTCACCCAAATTTAGAATGAGCTCGGATGCCGATACTTTAACATGTTATTATTTTAAAGGCTTCATTTTAGCTGAAGTGTGTAAGAACGTCGGTGAATTTGATATCCTTAATTAGGTCTTCTCGCTGATCTAACTCTAAAAATGATTCCCATAAACAGACCTTGGCTTAGTGATGAGGAGAAAAAGGAAATATTGATGGTGCTAGACGAAGGTATTCTTACATCCCCTGCATTGGAAGGAGGGAAGAGAGTACAGGAATTTGAATTTCTTCTTAGGAGCTATTTAAGCATTAAACATGTGATTGCAGTGAACTCTGGAACTTCTGCGCTCTTAGCTGCGTTGTTAACATTAGGATTAAAGGAAGGCGACGAAGTACTTTTACCTTCGTTCACTTTCGTAGCATCAGCTAATTCTGTAGTCGCTGCTGGAGGTACACCAGTATTCGTCGACATAACCAAGGCTGACTATACTATCGACATTAAAGATCTTGCTACGAAGATCACGAAAAGAACTAGAGCTATTATGCCTGTTCACCTTTACGGTCATCCGGCGGATTTGGATGAAATACTTGAGTTAGCAAAGAGTAATTCTCTCGAAATAGTAGAAGACGCGTGCCAATCGTTGGGTTCTGAGTACAGGAAGAGACAGACTGGAACTATTGGTTCGATGGGTTGTTTTAGCATGTACGCCAGCAAAGTACTCACATCAGGAGAAGGTGGTGCAATAGCAACAGATGACGATCAGTTGGCTGATCAATTAAGAATGATTCGCAATCATGGAATGGTAGAAGGTTATGACACTAGAGTATTTGGTCTTAATTTACGACTTCCTGAAATAAGCGCTGCGATAGCAAAGGGCCAAATGAAAAAACTTAACGAAATGTTAGAAAAAAGAAGAAACAATGCAAACTTGTTAACCGACTTGCTTTCACATTCTGATGTTGACGGATTCACAACACCGACCGAACCAGAGGATGGTCACAAGAAATTCAATTGGTATCTTTATACGGTAGCACTGGACGGTCGACAGACTGAAAACAAGAATAACAAGTCTGATCTTCCAGACCATGCCTATAGCAGAGATCTAATAAAGGATGAGATGGCAAAAACTGCAAAGATTGGGGTAGCCGTATATTACGATCCTCCAGTTCATTTGACTCCATACTACAGAGAACTTGTAGGATCTCGACTCCCAAACCAGGTCCGTGAAATGCCCAATAATCTGAAGACTACAGAATGGGCAAGTAAACACGTGCTTTCCCTACCTGTGCACCCGCTTCTTTCTAAACAAGATATTGAATACATTGCAAATAGCTTCAAATCAGCCAAAGAAAATATAACAAAATGAAATTGTCGACTATAGGCCATAAGTCTTAATATCGTTATTTTCTATGCGATGTATTGCGACTTGTCATCTATACTGGTAAAGGCGGGACAGGAAAAACAGTAAGTGCATGTTCAACTGCGCTAAAGTTGTCTGGTCTGAAATCCAGAACACTTCTTGTTTCCGCCGACCCAGCCCATACATTAGGTGATGCATTGATGGAAGGTGAAATACGAGGTACACCTACAAGAATTTCCACTGACTTATACGCTGCTCAGGTGGATCCAGTTGTGGAGATGGATTCGAATTTCAAGACAATATTTTCTTACTTTGCATCGTATTTTCAGGCCAAAGGCATTGACGATACTATTTCATATGAGTTGGCCATGTTACCTGGGATGACGCAATTACTCTGTTTGCTGAAAATTGAAGAGGCAGTAAGAGCCGGAGATTATGATGTGATAATTCTTGACATGCCCGCATCAGGTGAGGCCTTGCGATTCTTATATTTTCCAAAACTTGTAGGAAGCTTAAGCATGAGGCTCTCAGGCCTTGCAGGCCTTGCCAGCGGCTTCGGTCGACTACTTCAGCCGTACTTATCAGGCTCCGCTCTCTCAAGTGACTTGATTAAGGCTGAAGCAGATTTGCTTCATAAATTGGAGAAACTTTCAAGGCTAATTTTTGACCCAAACGTAACTAGTCTCAGGTTAGTGGTTAACGCTGACAGCTTTAGCATGGAAAATGCAAAAAGGACATTAATGTCAGCTAATTTGTACGGAATTAATGTAGACATGATTATTGTCAACAAGATCTTGTCTCAGATACGGAGTGAGGATAATTTCTTGGCCAATTGGGCGGATCTCCAACATGCTAAAGTGACAGAAGCTAGATCTGACTTTTACCCATTGCCAGTTAAGGAGGTCCCTCTTTATAATGAAGAATTAAAAGGGATAGAGATGCTTAAGCAAAACGCAGAAATCCTGTTTGGGAACCAGGATCCAAGTCAAATTTTTTATCATGAAAGGGTTTTTGAATTTAAAAGTGATAGTTCTGGCCTCACTTTGAAGGTGAAGGTTCCTTTTACAAAGAACGCAGACTTTTTGGTTGAACGCATCTCAGACCGGATTACTATCAAAGTAGCTACGAACATAGGTTATATTGTGAATGTCGTTCCATTACCTGCGGTTACTTTAAAAATGAAACTCAAAGCCGCCCGATTGAGTGATAATGAATTAGTAATTTCGTTTGAGTATTAGAAATTTAAAAAAATGAATCAAATTAGAATACGTTTCAAAACTATGTATTCTTATGTCTAAATCTCCAATACGAATCCTTCATTACCTATAGATACTACATGCGCTAAGCTTTTTGTAATAGTCTATGAACAAGGTCTTATCAATTCTAATTGCAATAACTATATGCGCCATATATTTGGTCGGTACGGTCAGCCTTTTTGACCTTGTTCCTGCTAAGGCTCAAGATTCAAGTACTAACCATTCAACTATAGAAAATCTACCCGTCATAAACCAAGACACATCACCACAACAAGCTAGCAACGACAAGGTTTCATTCAAGATTAAAGGAATAGATTACTCTACCAAAATTGCACAGATATTAGTTACTATCGATGGTAAAACTTATGCTAACACCTTTGATCCGATATCCTTGTTGGATCCTCATGATGACGGTAATGGAGTTATACAGTTTAGTATGCTAATTCCTAAAGATGCTATAAAACCAGGAAGCTCATACACTGCATGCGTTAAGATCTTGGAGGACACCGATAGCTTTGGCAATAATTTGGCGTGTCAGTCTGGCTCAACAGATGAAATACACTCCTTATCAGGAGAAAACCAAAACCAACTAGTGAATCTATATCTATAGTTATGGGTTACGCCTTTGATTCATGGAAATGAATCCTTTAATTCACAACACTGGCTTATTGGGTACGCAGCACAACTGCGCTTTGCGCTAGCGGTATGGGACAACGACGATTTCATAATATCACATATGTTTTTTTAGATCGTTCTGTCCCGCAATATCATTGCTAGATAGCGATCGAATTATCCTTGCAACACTAGCTCACAGGTCAGTCTGTAACTGGGCGATATCCGTTCAATAAAATATTCAAGAAAGCGTCAACACTAAGCTCCCTCTTCTTACATTTCTGATGATCTTATTGCGAATTTATCTATCCACATACTACTTTTTTATATATCACTTTTATCTTGACATTATTAAAGCAAATATATTTATTGATTAGAAACTTAATAATTATTAATACTGGATGACAATTGTTAGTATATCCTTAAATGATGAAATTCTGAATGAAATGGACAAATTACAAAAGTCACTTGGATTTAGTGGACGATCTGAAATAGTTAGAGCAGGAATCAGAGGTATGATATCAGAAGAAAGATCGCGGCAGGATCTGGTAGGATACATCCATGCAATCCTTTTGGTTATTCATAACGAGGCTTCTGATGACGAAATAAGCAATCTAAGACACGCCTACGATGAATTGATAGCAACTCATCTGCATAGTAAAATTGACAGGGATAGGTGTCTGGAGATATTTTTGTTAAGAGGTGATGCGAAACCTATGAGAGATATGACAAAAAAATTTCAGGCTAATAAAAAGATGGATAATGTTCAACTGATAGCGATGTAGATAAAGGTGGTATCTTTTTCAGAGACCTCGGCCGCGTAATGAGTAATTAGATATCTTGGCCGGGAATTATTGCGTCTGGTGTATAATACCTCAAATTAATTTTGTCATCTGTTAGGTAAACATATCTAGAAGGA
>Ga0209077_1000199_pt1 | contig 15605 bp, 12 predicted proteins | sample PPLLak1March2015_FD_187247 | JGI IMG/M metagenome (GOLD analysis project Ga0209077, IMG submission 187247) | Freshwater sediment microbial communities from Prairie Pothole Lake near Jamestown, North Dakota, USA - PPLs Lake P7 Core (1) Depth... | ecosystem: Environmental > Aquatic > Freshwater >... | reverse complement strand
CGCAAAGATGTATTTAAAACGTTCACAAAGGTCAGGGTACTGCTGCTTATATTGGGAGATTATTTTTTCATACTGGTCATCGCTTTTGACGTCGGCCAGAAATGAAATTTTGTAACCTCCATTTTGCAAAATTGAAACGAACTGCTCGCATTCGGCCCTTCGCATTTTATATGTAGATTTTTCAAGACCCGGGCGAACTGTCCCTGTATCCATTACGACAATTGAAAAATCCGAAGCACGTTTACCCAACGGGATATATTCGACGGTTTGATTTTTTGGATTGTAATAGGTGCCGAAGCCCTCTCTGGCAAAAAGTATCATAATCTGGTCCAGCTTGCCGCAAGGGGAACCGATATAATCATTTTCTACCTGTTGCGCCAAATCTACAATCCTGAGCTTATCGGTTTCTTCTATATCATTTGCATCGAGTAAGGATAAAATTAAATTGAGCGATAAGGAAGCAGAACGTGACATCCCGCCTCCGGGAATATTGCCGAAAATGACAGCATTGATTCCCTTTGTAATTTTGTAACCGGCCCGCTTAAGAACAAAAACTACACCACAGGCAAAACGGGCCCACGTGTCGGCATTTTTCGAGGACTTTGGCTCGGGAATATCATTTAAATCAAATTCAATAATTCCATCATCGGGGAAATTGCCGCTGTAAAGGACCATTGAAGAAGATTCGAGCGGCTTATAGGCCATCCATATAAATCGGTCAGTGCCCACGCCGAACAGCTCAGTGCCGTTATAATCGCCGTGCTCAACGCCAAGGCAGAAACGCGATGATGTTCGCCTGACTTTTGCGCCTGAGATATCGATGTTGGCTTTTTTTGCCAATTCGACGATTTTAGCAATTATTTTTTTGTCTTGCGAAGTAGGATGAATTACGGATTTTCTGGCCATTTACATAAAATTCCTAATGTGCAGTTTTGAAAAGATAATAACTGTTTGCGGCCGCAAATGCAAGATTACTTGAGCTTGAAAGGAATGCCTTTTTTCTTGGATTCAGTAACAAATAATCTGATTTCTTTTAGAAGGATATCGAGCTCTTTGCTGTTTTGGAGAAATTGCTCGTAAAGCCTGCCGTCATTTACCAGTTTGCCGGCTGTCCCCTGGCCTTCATTTATCTTTACCAAAATACTATCAAGATTAGTCATAACCTGCGCCAGCTTATCACTTGTAACCACAAGAGATTCGGTCAGCCGGTCTGTCCTGTTATCGACATTTTGAATCATTGTTCTGCCGGCGGCTGTTGCTTCCTTAAGTGTCTTCATTGATTCGATAGCCTGGTTACTTGCTTCGGCTAAATTGGCGAGAGTTGCTTTAAGATTCGACTGGTTTTCCGAGTTTCCCACAATTTCATTGCTGTTTTTAACGAATTCAGAGATATTAACAATCAGCTCTTCAAGTTTTTTTTGCGTTTCAGCAGGAAAGAATTCATTTGAAACTCCGGTTGAACCCTGAAGAAGGCTGCCTTCAACAAGGACCTTTCCCTTAGGAGCTTCAAGTGACAGAACCTCAAGGTCGATATAGCTGGAGCCAAGTCCCCTCGTCACCAGTTTGGCAGTGACGTTATCCGGAATATTATTTTTAAATCTATTATCGATACTAACGATTACAAGAGTTTGATAATATGATTGTTTAGTATCAAGGTCCTGAAGGACAGTTGGAGGATTAACCTGAGTGACTGTCCCTATTTGATAGCCGCATAAGCGAACAGGAGTATCTCTTTGAACCCCCGGGGCAGTTGGAAATTGAATTCTAATCTCAAAAGATTTTATTTCACTTACAAATCCCGGCAGGTCCCCGAATTTGAATACCATCCAGAAAAAAGCGATGACAGCGATGATGACAAAAACACCGACTATCATACTTCGCCTTCGCTGCGTTGTTTCGTAATCACTCACGCTTTTTCCTTTCAATTTTGCGGCAAACCTTTTCAGGTTTACTTTTTAGCTTTCTTGCCGTTATCAAGGTGTGTCCTGCCTTCAAGGAATAACTCACGTATTGCCCTGAGAGGATACCCGCTTTCATTAAGCTTCTTTACAAGTTTTATACGTTCTATGGTTCTCTTATCGAACATTCGCCTTCCGGTTCTGGTTATTTTAGCGGGCTCAAGAAGGCCTATCATAATATAATACTGCAGCGACTGGCGTGATATGCCCGCCTTTTTAGCCGCTGCTCCAATCGCAATTAATCCTTTTTTAGGACCCAAGGCAACCTCTGTGCTCATAAGCATTTATCGGCATCAAACCTGCCTTAGATTACTAATAAAGGGCCTTTTTACGCAGGCTCACTGGCCCGCTCGCAGATTCATTTGGGCCGCCAATTTCAAGAAAGAATCACGAATATCTACGTATTTTATAGAACTTTGGGGCTTTTTTATTCGATTTAATCGTATTTGACTATTCCACTTTGGAGACATTGAAATAACAATGTCAAAGCCGGGCAATAAACGCTGTTTATTCTGTCTAAAGGTCTCACGTATTAACCGTTTCAAACGATTGCGAACAACAGCTTTCCCGCTTGCCCTGCCAATAGAAATGCCGATACGTGTAAACCCAAGGTCGTTTTTAGAGACGTAAAGCACAAGCAGGTCATCACGGGCCGAGACCCTTTTGGATAGAACGATTCTAAATTGACTATTATTTAAAAGCCGGCACTTCTTTTGAAATGAATTTGCCACAATATTTATTCAGGCCAAATAAGTCAGTTTAATGTCTATTATCGGTAATCGCGGGCCAGGTATCAGTTCTAAACGGAGTCGCAGGCAAACCTTCTTTATTGTAAAGATTACAAATCGGATTTATTGCCCATGCATATCGAACAGCAGCCGGCTGCGGGACTTTATCAGAAGTTACAATAACTTTATTGCCCTCTATTTTCGCATCGGCCCAGACAAATTTCTTATCGGCACCGGCTATTGCAAAACCTTTTAAGGAATCGCCTTTTGCCATAAGTCCGCTTCCGGCATTATCAAATGACAGTATAGCCTTATTTCCCTCGATACTCATCATCTTATAAATCGGCCCCGAGTAAACGATATCCTTGCCGTAGGTCTTTGCCAGTGCCCATAACGCCAACCGTTTGCCGACATCCTGCTTATTTTTAGGATGAATATCATTGGCCTCACCGATATCTACGGTGACAGCCATTCCGGTATTGGGCACTGAAAGAGTCATCAATTGCGCTTCACGCAGCTCTGCCCAGTCACTATCCCCCGGCTCAGGATTAACTTGCTGCCAGTTTGCAAGCTGGACAAAATAAAAGGGGAAATTGCCTTCGCCCCAGGCATCACGCCAATTTTTAATCATCGCCGGAAACAATGTGCGATACTGGTAAGCACGCCACGCATTCGATTCCCCCTGATACCAAATCGCCCCTCGAATGCCATACGGCAGAATAGGAACAATCATCCCGTTATAAAGTCCCGTTGGGGAATAAGCATGCCCCGGCCCTATCGGCTCTTCCGGCCTTGGCGGCAATGGCTTTCCCTCGGCCTTTAATTTCTGCACCGCCTCGTTATATTTCCGCGTGTCCTCCTTATATTTAGCCTTCACATTATTGATATCTGCCGCTGTCTTGTCGTACCGCGTAAGAATCGGCACAAAATTCGGGTCCTTTTCAAGATAATCCCTGCTCATCCACGACTCGGCCGGTGTTCCGCCCCAGGAAGTATGAATCAGCCCTATTGGGATATTTAGTTCTTTATTGAGATGCCGGCCGAAGTAATAACCTACGGCCGTGAAACCACCCGCCGTTTGTGCGCTGCATACCTGCCATTTACCAACGCAATTATACATCGGCTTATAAGTCACTTTCTTGCCGACATTGAAGCTTCTTATCGTGGGATAATTATTCGCATCGGCAATCTCCGCGGCTGAATCTTTGGCCTGCCTGACTGTAAATTCCATATTCGATTGCCCCGAACATACCCATACCTCGCCGACCAGAATATTTCTGATTGTTAGAGTATTTTTGCCTTCTATTGTCATTTCGTAAGGACCACCGGCTTTACCGGTATCAATCTTGACCATCCACTTGCCATCTGAATCCGCTGTGGCACCCCATGCGGTACTGCTTGTGCCGAATTTAACAGTTACTTTCTCTCCAGCATCCGCCCATCCCCAAATGGGTATGTCTTTGCCCTGCTGCAAGACCATATTGTCGCTTATTACAGATGGCAGCCGCACATCGGCATGAGAAACGGCCGAAAAAACGAGAACTGTAATTAATGAAAAAACAATGTCCTTCCTTGAAATGCAATTCATCTTTTTACTCCTAAAAAAGTTATACTGTTATCGAACGATTGAGACATATTATATTAATAGGTTGAATCTAACGCAAACACCATCCACCGCTTAATTTTGTCCTCATCCGCCTGGCTCTCCCCGAGAAGTTTACTCCTGCTTACAACAGGGGACCAATATATTGTTGCTCCTTAGTTTCTCTGTCGGGGGTCCAGTCATTGCGAGGCCCTTAGGGCCGAAGCAATCTCATATTTGTCATTCCCGCGCAGGCGGGAATCCAAGTTTTCGAGACACGAGCCACGCTTTTTCTTCACAAAAATCTTGTCTTCTTTCCACCCCAACAATATACTTCAATCTACAGGAACGCATCTATGACTATCATCTTTTACCTATTGAAAAACCTCTTTTTAAATAATGAGGAAATAAGCATGGTGTCCCTAATGGTGTCCCGGAATTCCCATTACTGTTCCAAAGTTTTTTATTTTAGCAATCTATGTTAGTATGGAGGATTGTTGCCCACCAGCCAACCGTTAGCAAAAGATATCAGGTCTTCCGTATCAACCGTTCCATTGCGGTCAAAATCCGCGCCGCTGCACCAGTCGTTGGATACATCGCAGCCCGTTCGAACCCATTGGTTGGCAAATCCCGCAAAGTCAATAAACTCTATTGCGCAAGGTGATAAATATATACCATCAATAATTTGCCGGTTTATCCCCGGTCCCTCCCAGGCGATAGAGATGTTATCATTGCCGATATCAGCGATATGCATAACTTCGATATAATACTTTTGGCCCGCTTCCAGCGTAATTGGCACTGACTCTTGTGAAGGGTATGTATCCCATTCTCGCGAGCCTGTCGGACTCTCGACGTAAGCAATTGTCTGCAGGTAATTAGGATTATCGTTTGTGCTCAGAAGCAGACACCCAATATTATTGCACGCAATCCAGAACCTGTAGCTGCCGCTGGTTAAGGGGTTTAAGTATCCTAAAAATCTTGAACCGTAATTATCTCCGAAGTTTTCCGGCCCTTCAAGCTTTGTCACCAGTTCTCTGCCGTTTGGATTGTCAGGGTAATTCACATCATTTTGCAGGTAGCTTATATCAGTCCCCGCCATGACATTCCACCACTCACGAAGCAAAGCGCCTGTGCCGGCCGCCGGGTTGCACGTAGCACCGGAAATCTCAGTCGAATATACGGATTCGAGCCCTAATCTATCTACCGCCGTCACGACATAATAATAGGTTGTGTTGCTTGTAACATTTGCGTCTGCAAAATCAGAGCCGCTTAAGAGCGAATCGTTCAATCTAATATAGCCGCTGCCTGAAATTGTTGAACGATATATGTTGTATCCATCTATGTCCGCTTCGTTGTTGTCGTTCCAGTCAAGAACAATGGCTCCTATAGCGCTCGACGCACTAAATCCGCTGGGAGCGGCCGGTGCGATATTCGGAGCGTTTTTAACTACGTACCCTATGATTACATGATTGCCGCTTGCCTGTGTTATACTTGCCGTTTCATTCGCTCCCGTCGCCGGTTTGTGTCCATCCATGCTCGATGAGCTGAAGTCCACGTCTTTAATCCAGCCGGCCGTAACGGTATATGAACCTGAAACCGAACTTGATGCATTTTCAATAACCATATCGCCGTAGCTCGTTGCAATCGCCGAAGTCGATATCGTTGAAACACTTGTTAAGCCATTACTGGCGCTGGCGCCCACAGGATTCGTTTGATTAACATTCTGATGGAATACGCTTTCATATATCACGTTGGGAGGCAGGTTGGTCCATGTAGGAGTAAAAGTTGTGCTGGTCGCGGCCGTTATATTTGCATCGTTAAGAATAAAAGCCGCTGCATACACACGGCTGGAGCCTGAACCGGTGTTTCTGTCGATGATTTTCGTCATTGATTTGCCGCCATAGCTGACAGCCGTCAAATTCGGCGTGCTGCTGGTGGTGCCTTTAGTATGTGCCACAAAAAGCAAAGCGCGGTTGTATCCCGATTCCTTAGCGTGACTTGTCCCTGTCGTCCATGACCCGATTATTCCGACGATTGGGTTGATCTGAGGTCTGGCCCCTGCCTGGCTTGAGTTGTCCGATTCATTCAGGGATGTATCGACCGCCGTGACCACATAATAATAAAGTATGCCATTGGTGACATTCGCGTCATTGTATTCTGATAGAATCACTGGTACGCTGTTTAATCTGGTATATGGACCCCCGGATGTTGTCGAGCGATAAACATAATAGCCGTTTACATCCGGTTCAATATTGTTATTCCAGTTTAGTGAAACTATCGTGTCGCCAACTGCCGCTGAAAAACCTGAGGGGGCCGCCGGAGCCGTGTTGGCTGGAGAAGCGGCAATCTGGCTCAAATAACCCCATTCGTTCCATGATGTGTCTATTGCCGTAACAACATAATAGTAGGTCCGGCCCTCTAACGTAAAGTAGTCAGTATAATTTGAGCTGGTTACCGGTGAAATGTTCTGCTTTGTGTAGCCGCTGCCTGAAGTTGATGAACGATATACATTATATCCATATAAATCGCTTTCGTTGTTGTCGTTCCAGTCAAGCGAGATACTCCTCAGCCCGCCCGTGGCTGCCAGACCCGCAGGCGCCGCCGGCGCTGTGATATCGCCGATTGCTGCGGGGATTTTCACCAGCAGCATGCAGCTTGCCGGCAGTGTTACTGTGAAACTGCCGCCCGTCGTAATTGATTGTGATGGCAGGGAAGATATAGTCAGGGGATTCGGATGCACAACACCGTTAATGCTTATATCGCCCTTGTCCTGGATATTGATACCGCCGGATATAATCGTTCCCGCCGGTTCAATAAGCCACTGCTGACCGCCAGTCCCGGCTGAAAAACCGGCAATAGCAATACTCGCTGTTTTACTCGCGGTCGCCGAATTATTCACGATAAATACCGTCAAATTGGCGTCTGCATCTTTGGCGGCGTATGCCCGTACCAGCGAATCAGAACTGGTCGCACCAACCATGTCCCTGCCAAAGAAATTAATCAGCATCGGGTTGATATACCAGACAGGATAAGGCCTGTAGCTGTCATTATAATCTGATACCCATGGATTTGACACTGTCCACTTATTCCTGGCCATTTCCAGAATATATTGGGCTCGAAACATCGCGGTTACATACGCTGAAACGCGATCGTAGGAAGTGGTGCCGCTGGCGTTCCATTCGGTCATACAATATTCAATCCGGCCTACATATTGCGCCCCGAGCGTGTTCTGAATAATGCTGTTCATGTTGGAAGTCCATTGAGCGATGTCATTGACCCGGCTGCCAAGCAAAGTTGGATTGTTCGAAGCCCCTCCATCTCCGCCGCCATTCTGATATGAATGAATAATGAAAAAATCGGGAACAACGCCCTTAAGGGAAGCGGCCGTAAGCGTATCACGGTCCCAATACCCCTGATACCATCCGTACGGGTTAGGGTTGTTCGAAGGTTCCGCGCACATCCCGATTTTAATATTGGGATTTTCCGCTTTCATTCCGAGATAAAAATCGGCAAAGTAATCCCCGTAAAAGGTGCCGCTGATTGTAGGAAAATAGCCAACCTCCCACGGGCCGCCGATCTCGTTGCCAATTTCCCAGTATTGGGCACATACCGGTCTTGCTGTCTGGTCTCGCACCCAGCCAACCGCCGCATTGACGGCGTTGATATGCGCTGATGGATAATCACAGACATCATCTCCGGGATGATTATCTTGAAGGGTGTCATACCACCACCCTGGGAAATTAACGATCGGCTGAAGTGTAGGATGAACTTCTTCGCCCGGTTGACTTATTAGGCTCATCAGGTATAGATATTCCAGGTAACTTACCTTCCAGCCATTGGCTCCGTATGGGCCTTCGATATCGTTCCAAAGAACCCCATTGCCCCATGACCCGCCGGGCACGCGCAGATATTTGCAACCCGAGGCCTCCAGTAAATTGTTGTATTGAGGATAACCGCCGTCCTGGTGCCAGTCCCAGGACTGTAAATTTGCACCATACAGCGTCATTGGAATTGTGCGGATAGGCGCTGCTGCATCAACAGAAATCGTCAAATCCGCCGCATAGACGGGCAAAACCGAACAAATAACTGCAAGTAGAACAATCCCTATACCTTTTCCCGAATCCACCACAGCACTCCTAAAATAACTTTGCCCCGAAAATTCAAATAATCCCTTCGCCATTCCGGCCGTTAATATTATACCATACCACCCCCCCGTAATTTCTCCAAATCCCGCAAAAAAACCACCAAAGTTTTCTGATGCAAATATCATGTAGGGGCAGACCTATGTGTCTGCCCTTTTTTTGTCATTCGTAGCGCAGCGAAGACGGAAGCGGAAATCCATTTTATTTATGTTTAACCCTCGAATTTATTCGCGGGTGTGGTTAAATTTTTATCGACAACTTTCCACCCTACCAATATACTTCATCCAGAGGAACGCATCTGTGACTATCATCTTTTACCTATTGAAAAACGCCTTTATAAATAATGAGGAAATAAGGAGGTGATCCACTGCTACTTTTCATTGTAATGCAAGGCTTTTTTTGATAATATAGAGTTCTATAGTAGGCTATTTATAACTGGAGAGAGTTTAGATTTACCGGGCACAATTTCTAAACGGGAAATTTGCGATGAAGAGCAAGTGTGTAATTTCGGCGGCAATTTTTTTTGCTATTCTTTTTTTTAGCATCAATGTTTTCGGTTATTCCGGCGGAACTGGCGAAGCGAACAACCCATACAAAATAGCTAATATCGCTGATTTCAATGAACTAACTCTCGACATAAATAATTGGAATAAGTCTTTTTGCCTGACAGCGGATATAAACCTTGCCGGTCAGATATATACTCAAGCCCCGATTGCACCGGATACGAACAGCATAACTTCAGATTTTCAGGGAACAATGTTTACCGGTGTTTTTAATGGTAATAATCATAAAATATTCAACCTGACCATTATCGGCCCAGGCAAAGATTGCATTGGCTTATTCGGCTGCGTTGGTGAAAGCGGACAAGTTGTGAACCTGGGATTAGAGGATATAAATATAACCGGCCGGGATCATGTCGGGGGGATAACAGGGCAGACTGATTTTGGAACGATAAATGTTTGTCATGTAAAAGGTTCAATTACAGGGATAGGCAGCTATTATGTCGGAGGATTAGTTGGGTATACTACCTGTGGCTCTATTACGTCCTGCTATGCAGAATGTATAGTCAGCGGAGCCGGCAACTATGTCGGCGGAATTGTTGGGCAAAATACTTCCTGCACAATAAACATCTGCTATGCGGCGGGTTCAGTCAGCGGGACTTCATCTGTTGGCGGACTTGTGGGACGAAATTATAGCTCTGATGGTGATAAAACCGCAAAGATTGCCGCCTGCTATGCGACGAGTTCGGTTAGCGGAACCACTGAATGCGGGGGACTGGTTGGGTTTCATTACGGAGGTATAACAATCAATTCTTTCTGGGATATTCAAACAAGCGGCCAGACAAGCAGCGCGGGCGGAACAGGCAAATCCACAGAAGAGATGAAAAATATTGAAACGTATCTAAATGCCGGATGGAGTTTTCTTGATGGTGAGGCAACATACGGCGAATGGGTTATGCCGCCAGATGGACATCCAATGCTAATACATGAGCTTTATACCCCCATAACTCTTCCCTACTTGAAAGGTTTAACTCAAACGCAAGGCGAAAATATTCTTAATGAAGCCGGATTACTAATAGGTGAAAATTATTCGGTCTATGACACATCGATTGTCGGCGGGCTTGTGTCCGAAACGTTCCCAAAATCCGCAACAGTAGTTTACGCAGGAGTATCTCAAATACATCTTTTGTTAGCAAAAGGAACTAAGTTTGCCGGCGGCGACGGTGTTACAACTCCTTATCAAATCGCAAATATCGATCACTGGTTTGATTTAATGAGTAACTCAACCGATTGGAACAAACGTTTTATCCTGACGGCAGATATTGACTTAAATGACTTGCTTTTCACTCAATCTCCTATCTCGCCGGATACTCGCAATCTTTACGATTTTCAAGGGACAGCATTCACGGGTATTTTTGATGGTAACGGACACTCCATTACTAACCTGACTATTTCTTCTCCTTCTATTGATTACATTGGTTTATTTGGTAAAGTTGGTGGAGACGGACAAATTATGAATCTGGGAGTTGAAAATGTAAATACAACCGGCCGATTTTATGTAGGGGGGCTGGCGGGTTATCTTTATAATGCATCTATAGCAAACTGCTATACGACTGGTTCAGTCAGCGGAACTTCGAATATTGGGGGACTATTGGGGGTTGCTTCGAGTGCGTTAATTTCATCGTGCTATTCATCAGTTTCAGTCACAGGATTCAGCAGCTATATTGGAGGATTGGCAGGCACGAATTATTATAACTCGGGGTCAATAACATCTTCTAAAGCTACTGGTTCAGTAAACGGAGGTTCTTATATCGGAGGACTGGCAGGTTATAATTCAGGTTTGATAAAATATTGTAATGCGAATGGTTCGGTTATTGGGGGATCTTATAGCGGAGGCCTTATCGGGTATAGTTCCGAAACGGTAACATCCTGCAAAGCAACCGGTAATGTAACCGGAGTTTTCGATGTCGGCGGTTTAGTTGGAAGAAATGATGGCTCTAATGGTGCATCTGGAAAAATTAACAACTGCTATGCAACAGGTGAGGTCAATGGTGCCGGCTATGTCGGCGGCCTTATAGGATATAATTATGGCTTAATATCATATTCTTATGCAGCGGGGCCCGTCAGTGTTTCAATCAACCATATCGGAGGACTGGTTGGGTGGAATCAAGCGGGGACACCGACTGCTTGTTTCTGGGATATTCAGACCAGCGGCATTAATGATGGAATAGGAAATGTCAATCCTGACCCGGCTGGAGTGCGAGGCAAAACCACTGTGGAAATGATGACGCTTACCACCTTTACCGGGGCCGGATGGGATTTTAACGATACCGATGGTGACATTGCAGATTGGATGATGCTCAGGGGCGGCGAAGATTATCCGCGATTGTCCTGGGAGCAGATTATTACCGGGGATATTGCTGGTTTGTATGGTGTCGATTTTATTGACTATGCAGAAATAGCCTCACATTGGGGGCAAACAGGATGTCCGAGCGATTGTGATAGTGCGGATATCAATAACGACGGGACAGTAGATATTAATGATTTAATGCTTCTTGCCGACAAATGGCTACAAGGAATTTAATCTATCAGATCTCAATCAAATAAAATAAATCACCAATAAAAAATTTATCTACTTTGAAATTCTGGCAGAATTCTGGGGACACCACATAATGGCACTAACTTAAACTCTATTTTTTTCATCCCCAATCCACAAAAATTTACCCTTTAGCATACATTTTATTTTATGAGTTTGTATCTGAAGTTCTTAAATTTAACTTTGCCATCGCCTATAGAAACAAAGGCCTAGACGCTTATGTAACTCTTTGCTTTTACTATGCATAAGAAAATTATCACATTTTTGTGATTTTTTTCTTGCCCTTTTATCACATTTTTGCGATATATTATATAGATGCCAAGGACGGAATTAATAACCTACAAGGAAAAGAATGGAGAAGTACCTTTATTGAGGTGGATAGAATCTTTGCCTCGTAAAGTTAGGTTAAAATGGATAGCAAGGTTAGAAAGATTGGAACAATTAGGCTATGAACTTAGAAGACCAGAAAGTGATTCTTTGCGTGATGGAATTCATGAACTTCGTTTAAAAAAAGGAAGAGTTCATTATCGCATACTTTATGCTTTTGTGGATCAAAATGTAGTCTTATTGTCTCATGGTTGTACTAAAGAGGATGAAGTTCCAAATAAAGAAATTGATAAGGCGATTTTAAATAGAAAGAATTACTTATCTAACCCTTCTATCCACACCTATAAATGTGAATATAAGGAGTAAACAAAATGAACCGAAATAAACAAACGAGCGACATAATTAAAATATTACATAAACGTTATGTTAAAAATAAAAAGAGAAGACTTGCTTATATAGAGCAAGAAAAAACAAGACTGGAAATAGCTCAAAAAATCTATGAGCTTAGAACAAAGGCTAATCTTACACAAGCAGAACTAGCGCATCGAATTGGAACAAGACAATCTGTAATAAGTCGCTTGGAAGATGCTGATTATAAAGGATATACTCTGAAAATTCTTGATAAAATTGCTGAAGCAGTTAATTGTTATGTTAGAGTCGAATTTGTTCCACAAGATAGCCAATGTGTTTGTGCTATTTAAATAATCACATTATCAATGATATTCTAAAAAATAGAATATCATTAATTTGAAATCTGAAATCTGGTAACACCATACTAAATTATTGACTGCTCATATTATTTAAGTGTATTATTTCGATATGGCAAGATTGGCAAGGGTTGTCGTTTTAGGATTTCATCACCACTTAGGATATAGGTATGGCGTCCCCAGGTTACCCAGGAATAAGAGAATTGCTCAACTATTGGAAAGAATTAATCCTTGGTAACAGATGAAGGGGTAATTATATGAAAACATATTTATCTATAATTAGATATGCCATGACTGGATGGCTTTTGTATATTATTTGCTGGCTTTTTTCTGAAAAACTTTTTGGTACAAATATAATTTCTAAAATATGTGAGAAATATTATTTTTATATTTTTGCATTTTGTTTATTTTTGATTCTACCTAGTTGCTATAAGCATAACATATCTTACCGAAAAACTTTTTTCATTACTTTTTTATTCTCTTATTGGTGGTTTGGATTTGTACATTTATTGTTCATATATAGCGAATCTCATATAATACGTTATTCAAGTGATGTCTTAATAGCTATTTTGAGTTTGCTTTTAGATCCATTATGGCAGGGCTTGATCGCTGCTCTTTTAGCAACATTCTTATATGCCGTAGTTATAAAACTTATTAAGATGAAAATGCCTGTTACTTATACAGGAACAGATCAATAGGGACAAATAAAAAAATCAGATAAATTTTTACAGCTAACATTTTTTGTCCCTCAATTTTCCCGCAAAAAATATTCTGTCAAAATAAAAACTCATCCCTTCGGGCTCCCGCAATTTTGATATTTGCATTTTGATTTTTGATTTTTGTATGCCGTCGCCTATAAAACAACGGCCGAGACGCAATCGAAGATTTATTTTTAATTTATAAAATGAGCCATGACCCGAATACCGAATTTGCCTCTTGGGATTTAAATATAAATCAATCTATGGTATACTCAGACTCGAAAATGTAGTAGTTGAAGCGTAAGGGTAAGATATGAAAAACACCATGTCCCTTAATCAATTTATATCCATCGCTATTTTAGGCATCATTTGCGGCTTATCCTTAGGTTCGGTATATCTTTGTGATTTTGTTCATATGTTTACCGTCCGAAATGCTCCTATTGTTGCTGGCCATATAGTCGGCCAAAATCGTATAAAGCAATTTTTATTGCCGCGAGCCGATTTCACTATTCAAATTGAAGGAACCAGCACACAGGTTCATGCCATTACTGAGCGATCTCTGTTATACAAAAATCTGAAAGATGTCCGCTTTCATTATTCAGGTGATCCATCTCGCGAAGTGTTTTTATTCGAGAACGAATCAAATCCAATATGGATGGTTTTGGAAGTAGGGATGCCATTATTAATCGTTGTTTTATTAATGATTGTTTCCATCAGAAAAATATGCGTCAAAAAAACATTAATACAAAACGATAATTCTCCTTCATAGTCCATTTAGTTTGAAGAAATATGGTGACACAATTAATTTATTCTATCTCATTTTTCGCAAAATTAAATTCTCTGCGTTCTCCGCGTATAAAAAAAAATCTCCTGATAACCTGATAACCTGATAACCTGATTTCCTGATATCCTCTTGCAGTCCTCCGTCCTCGGTCTTCCGTCCTCTGTCGTTTGGGGGTCGTAGCGGGATCGTTTCGGTATCGTTTGGGGTCCGTTTCGGGTACGTTTGTCACACGTTTGCAAACGTATGAGGCACTCCTGCGGTACGTTTTTGATCGTTTCTCCCAGCCCCATAGCGATTATTACGCTAAAAACGAGGGTCAATTTTGTAAAAAACAGGCATTCTCAAACCAAAAATTCCGCGGATTTGACCCCATCTTTTTAACTACCAATTTTTAAATTAATGAGTATAATTCTTATATGATTTCAAAAAGAATAATATTTTTAATATTGTTTTGTATGCCTTTATTAATCGGCTCCGGCTGCAAAAAACAGCCCCAACAAAAAGCCGACCAAAAAACTCCGCAAGCTGTTGAAAATAATAGGGATAGCAATTCTCAGCCTTCCCCCAATAATGTTTCAGCATCCGCGCCTGCGCCCGCTTCAAAACCGAAAATGACTCTTCGCCAGATCGCCGAAAAAGCAAGAACCTGGGCCCCCACTTTTACTCGATTGTATGGTCTTGATGCACCTGACTTTACGGTTACTGACCTAAACGGCAAAAAACACACTTTAAGCGAATATAAAGGCAAGAATGTAATGCTAATCTTTTGGGCGACCTGGTGCGGCCCGTGCATTGCGGAAATACCGCATTTAATTGAACTTAGGGAAAAAACAGGCGAAGACAAACTCGTCATGCTTGCTGTATCATATGTTGATAGAAGAAATACAGTTGATAAAATAAAGTCCTTCGTCAACGGTAATCGAGTAATAAATTACCCTGTAATCCCTGCTAATCAGGCTGATATGCCAACTCCTTATATTTATGTAAACAGCATTCCATGCAGTTTTTTCATCAATCCCCAAGGCAAAATCAAGCTGGCAACCGAAGGATTGATCCCAATATCGCAAATGAAGGCGATAATTGAGGCAGAGGAATAGGTTTAAATTCAATTTTTTCACATTTCTAATTAAAAAAAGCTGGACAAAATGCCGGCAGTTTCGTATTTTAGATTGTTTTAGATGATTTAGTAATTTAAAAGAGGAACAAAATTATGGCACATAAAAAAGGGCAAGGTTCAACAAGAAACGGCAGAGACAGTAATCCGAAATATCGGAGCATAAAATTATACGCGGGCGAAATAGCGAAGGCCGGCAGTATCATAATAAGACAGTGCGGCACCAAATTTTTCCCTGGCAAAAACGTCCAGATGGGCAGAGATTACACACTATTCTCAGTAAGTGATGGCAAAGTCAAATTCGTTGGCCGAAAAGTCAACGTTGTATAGATATTTTTACAGCCAGTATTTGAATAAATGAGGGGTAAATTCACCCAGTTTTTGCGAAAAAGGTCGTTTTTCCCATTCATTTAATATTATTTGTTTGGAATTTCCGATATCTTCCTCGAATATCTTTTCCATTTCCCGG